>Ga0179593_1260743_pt1 | contig 19728 bp, 31 predicted proteins | sample CZODoug2_1_08_16_FD_185931 | JGI IMG/M metagenome (GOLD analysis project Ga0179593, IMG submission 185931) | Vadose zone soil fungal communities from Angelo Coast Range Reserve, California, USA - CZODoug2_1_08_16fungal (PacBio error correction) | ecosystem: Environmental > Terrestrial > Soil >...
AGTGTGAGTTAGCGGGACTGGTCGCGCTGAGGGGTAAATCAGCAGAGGGATGGAGGGGATGTGCCTCGGCGGCAATGTTTCGTTTTCATTAATACGAAAATTTGTCAATGTTAGAAAGGGGTGTGGAACTCGGATGGTGAAAAGGGGAGTGGGATTGCGGTTTCGCATATTTGTGGGGCGTCGTGCTGGATGGGGCGTGGGGTCGTTCGGGGGACGTAGGGGAGGTGGCGGGTTGGGGGGGGACAATGAGGGGATTTAGCACCGTTGCGATTTACTATGATTGGGGTGGGGGTGTATTTTGATGGGTGCGGAAGTTTGCGGAAGTCCCCAAGAAACATCCAAGAAGGAAAAAAAGGGAAAGGAAAAAAAAAAAACAGAAGAGTGCCTGTCCACGTGGGTGGTGTTGGGGAACAGAGAATTGGGGGGAAAAAAGGGGTGTTGGGGGATGATTTGGAGGTTCCAATCGGGGGCATTGGCTACAGAGCGTAAAGAAAAAGGGAGAAACACTTACTGGGGGGGGGGGAGAGGAGACGAAAAGGCCCAACCGCTATCTTGCCGGGAGCAAAGGGAAAAAAAAGGCCCCGAAATGCAAAAAAAAAGACGACCGCCGAGAAGGGCGGCAAGGAGAAAAACGGGGTCCTTGGGGGGTGCGTTAGGCAAGAAGGAAAAAGAAACGCTCAAGGAAGCTCTAGGGTTGGTTTTTGGGGCAGCAGCGGCGCACTGGAGGCTGTCGGAAAAACCGCGCGATGCGGGCGGGCAATGGGAGCGCGATCAAAGGGGACCCCAAAAAAAAAAAAACTTTGAGGGGGGGTGAGGGAACACGCCCACCCCAGGCCAGGGTTGTTCTTTTTTGGGGGGGTCGGCGTTCCGGCGGTCAACCGTAGGTGGATTCGGAGAAAGGGTTTTTAAAAGAAAAAGTGTCTTCAATGGCGACAATCTAGGGGGGAGCGTCTGATACTAGCTGCCTTCACCGGTCAAAGGGGAGGGCTAAATATTCCCTTCTTCGCTCGAAGGGGACATGCGTAAGTGTTTTGAGGGCTCGACCCGTTAGAAGATAGGTGGGGGGGGAGAGATTCAGGGGGGTCTTCGTCATTGGCGGATTTCAAGGCGACGGGAAAAAATTAAGGCGGTTAGCAAGGAAGGGCAGAGAGCTAAAAGGGAAGTTGGGAATTTTTGCAGGGGCCATTTGCTGGAACGGCCTGGGCCTCCAAAAAAAAGCCTGTAAGGAAGGGAGGCAGCTGGTGGAAGAGCTAGAAGTTTTGTCAGGGGAAGCCCGGGGACTCCGCAGATGAGGAGGCAGTCAAAAAAACGGAGAAGCAGCCGAAGGGGGAAACAGAAAAAGGCAAAAGCCAAAAGGAATTTTAGACATGAAGGGTGGATGACGAGGCATAACGACAATGAAAAAATCATGCTGTAAAGTAAGAAGACTCCGGATAATCAGGTTCGAAAGGGGGGGGCAGGCCCGATCAAAAGAGGGCAGGCAAGCAACTTTAAGGAAAAAAAGAAACTGTTGAGAGACTGACGGGGGGAAGGGGAAGGGAAAGTGGGAACGTGAGGGTCGCATTGAAGACCTGGTGGGACCGGGGGGTGGTGGCGGGTGGGTGGACAAAAAGATCGGGGGATCAGGCACAAGAGTATGGTGTGAAACTTATAGGTGCCTGGTCTGGAAGGGGAGGTAGTCGAAGTATCAGAGACTCCAGGCCATAGAGAGTGAGAACTGCAATGGGCGCTGAGGGGTAGATGAAGGATTTAAGGAAAAACCCAGCGGTGAAAGAGGGGGGGGGAGGTGGGACGCAGGGGGTCCTTGGGCGGACTGACGCGAAAGGATGAGTAGAACGGGCACTGGCAGAGCGGGTTCGAACTTCGGGAGGCTCTAGTGAGGGGAGAAAAAGAGAAACCAAGGGGGATGAAGTACTCCTGGGTGGTGTGGATGCAAAAAGCGAGGAATGATTCGTTTCATCCAAAAGGTTGAAACCGGGGGTGGGAAAGGAAACCGAGTTTCGGAAAAAGGTGTTTGGGGTCGGGGAAGAAAGCGGAGGAGGGAGAAAAAACAGGGCTAATCTTGGCTGAGGGGATGGGCCAAAAAGACGTGGGTCAGAGCCACCAAAAATTTTCTGGGGGAGAAAAAACTTGGGGAGAAGCGAGCACAAGCCGCAAGGTTATGAACATAATGGGGCGAAAGATGGGGAACATAATGAACGAACGTCGGAACAGATTGGCTGGGGAGGGTGGGGTGCGAAGGCCTACGGGCAAGGGGGGGGCCAGGAGGGGTGATGATACCGTTCAGAGGGGGGATATCTGCAGCAGGGCGAGCGTCAAGGCCGACTATTCTGGATTAACGAAAGTTATCGAGAAAAACGTTTCTGGGGGGAAAAGGAACGTAGCCCTCAAACACAAAAATCTTGGAAAGAGAGAGACCTTACAGCGGAAGTAAGTCCGAAACCAGAATCGGACGCAGGATGAAAAACATTCCAGCCACGAAAAGGAGAAGAGACAGGGGGGAAAAGTTCAGGACATTGCTAACCCTTTACTAAAAGAAAGGGGCCCGCGGGAGCCAGGAAGAAAAGTAAACCGCTAAGTACAATGAGAGGAACGCGTAATCGACCCAATGGTCGTTACACAATCAAGAATTGCCGCAGGAGGGAATGGTAAAGAAGAAAAAGGGGCATTTGAGCGCAGAACCTGAACAGAAAGGACTTCAGGATGAGGACAAGAAGTTTGGACTTAAGAATTCGCATCCGCGCTGCGCGAAGTCAGATTGTTACCATAAGCCACGCTTCGGCAGGAAGCAACACTTTTCAAATGGGGAAAGGTAACACACGGTTAAGGGGAAACAAAAATCAGACAATATTCCAAACCGGGTAAGGGGGGGGGGAGCAACCAACACCATGCATTCCCCTTTGTCGGGAAAGCGACTCAGAAAATTGTGAACACCTCTTGCAAAGTAAAAAGCAGCACAACTCAAGAAAAAAGTGCGGCAGAGAGCACAGCACGCAATCAGCAAAGGAAAGACGCGTCCAATCGGACAACTGGACAGATAATTCGCAAATCAGGCCTCAGGAATGCAAAAAACTCCCGCGCAGTCAGAAAGGACAGGGAGGAGCACCTAGGGGAAGGGAGGAGAGTGTGCAAAGGGATGCTCGAGGGATCATAGAGCTACTCCCTTCACGCAGCCAAAGAAAAAGCAAACCAAGCTCCGGACTGTACTGAAGTAAAACCGCTTTAACGAAAAACCAACGGACGTCACCACCGCCCAGGGGGAAGAGAGCCCAAACCAATTCTTGGGGGGCATTCTCAATCGGGGGAGCGGGCACGGTGGGATTTTCGGACAAGTGGGTGCTTAAAAGAGCCAGCTCTAGTAAGGGATAGAAGGGCATTCTGGTATTTCGCAAGGACCCGCGGAGCACCTTCTTGACCGGAGCAGCCTCCGGGGGAAAAAAAAGGCTACATTTGGCGTGAGTCTAAGAGGTCAAAAATAACTGTGATACTAAGAACTTCAAAAAAGGGGGAGGGGAAAAAGTCTAAGGGGAAGGGCTTGATGAAAAAACGGCGGCGGTCGGAGCCGGTGCCCCGCGAGCTAAACGTCCCCTAAAAAAGAGCTGACCCCGCCGCCCGGGCGGAAGGAAGGCGAAAAGGGGCTTCCTAAAATCCTAAGGCAAAGGGCGCCCCTTAACTCCCCAGAGGTGAAGGAGCGGGAATGCTCCAGCCTGAATGAAAATAATTCTGAAGGGGAGAAAAGCTCATGAAAAACACATCGAAAAAAAGGGGGAATCCGAGAGGAAAAAACCGTGCGAGCCAAAAAGAGGGCCCCACCCCCCCAACTAAGAAAGAAGTCGGAAGAGGACATCAAGGGCAGGAAAGAAGAAGAAACCTTCGCAAGGGGTAGACAACAGGCTAATCAAGTCCTCCCACCATAGCAAAGATGATGAGAAGAAGAACGACTCAACCCAAAAAAACTTAACAAACAGGGAGGGAATAATAACGCACCCACAGGACAACATCAATTTGAATTAGGTTTTGGGGCCAAAGGGGGACCTCGCTGACTGTTGAAAACTGCAAAAGACGGTCGCGTCCTAAAGTGACATTGGGGTCGCGGGCATAAGGGAAAACAAACTCAGCTCATTGAGCCTTAGTGGTTTCAGTAGGTGGGGATAATAGAAGGATTGATCCAAGCCCATGGTTAAGGCGGCCGTAGCGGGTCCCGGGCGGGGAGGTTCCTGGCCCGATCGGGGGGTAACACTGAGTCGTCGAGGGGCTCGGACCTATAGCGGGGAGAAATTCATTGTTTCGCCGAAAAGGAAGCGGAGCTGGTAGTCCCTTCCAAAGGGACATCGGAAAAAGCCCCCAAAAAAGAGGAACTCATGGGGAAAAAAAAAAAAATCAAGAAAGGGGGCACAGCACAACTCCTCTTGAGAGGGGTTTCGCTGGTCTCAAAAAAATGGTGGATCTGCGGAAAACTCTTTAAAAAATCAGCCAAAGAACAAATAAAAAACACCCAACAAAAAGAAGACCAGGGAAGACCGGCAAAGGCGTCACCTACAGCCGACAATCAGACAAGATCAAATAAGCCAAAAGGAATCCCAAACGCAACAAACTAAAAAAATCCATCCATCCCCAGGTATGAACGAAACCTAGCAAAATCCCCATGTTTGAAAAAGAAAAAGTTTCACCCAGAAAAAGGAGCCACAGGAGGGGGGGAGAGGAAAGAAAAAACAAAAAAGCAGAGCCCAAACGAGCTCAGCCATGTCCCAACGTCCAAGACTTCAGGGAAGAAGGACAATCTGGAAAAGAAACCCCGCGACAGAGAGTGCGTCAAAAAAACAAAACGTGAGAGGAAGATATATATGGGGAGGTCGTTTGGACCGGGGAGAAACTTCACTGAAGAGGGAGGAGGTCAATTGGAGGGGATTGAAGAGCGCTAGGAGATGGGGTTTTGAAAGTTACGGTCTGCTTGATGTGGGCTCCTTGGGTAGGGAAAAAAAAGTGGGTCACCGAGGAGGGGAAACAGTTTTGGTGGAAAGGGGCGGCATGGATGGGAATGGATTCGGGGGGTTCTGGTTTTGAGTAGGGTAGGGTCATTATTGGTTCGGTGGGAGTGGGTGGGGGGGGGTTCTCGGGAGGGTAAAGAAGGTGACATTGTTACAGATAGGGTGGGTGGGTTGGTGTTTTTTTATTTGCTTTTACTGATGGGAAAACCTGAAAGATAGAGAACGCATAGAAAGCGTGGGGTCGGGGAGGAAAAGCTCACAGGCAGGTGAAGGGGGGCCACTTGGGTGTTTTTTTTGGAACGGGAGGAAGAAATAATGCGGGGGGTGGTTTGGGTGAGAGTTGGGGGAATAGGGGGAAGGGGGGCTACCCCTCTGAAAAAAGCGACAACGGAAGGGGGGGGATAACAGTATCCCACGGCTATTAGAGCGGGAAAGCCCTTAGGGGAAAGACCAGGCCACCTAGAGAAAGAAAGGTCACCCCCACAAACGCCAATGAGCGAAAAAGGGCGGGGGAATTGATTCGCTGGTCAGAAAAATTACGGTAAGAAAGAAATTCTTATCAGTGGGGGGGCATAGTGAAAAGGACATTTCTAACGGACCGAAGAAAAGATGCAAAAAGTCAAGTGAGCAATAAGGAGAGGAAAACTCAAAAAAAAAAGACGGGCCTGTGGGGAGGATATGCCTATTTGCAAGGGGGGGTTTGTTGCAGTTTGGACCCGGAGACACGTATCAGTGGAATCTTTCAAGGTGGTGCATGGAGGAAGGGCGATTGAAGTTAACCGTTTTGACAGACTCCTTAAACGATTTTGAACCTGGGATCTCATTGCCTTAAAATCTGCTGGCGATGGGCTAAGAGGAATAGGGAGAAGGAACAGTGCCGGCGGTGGCTGTGTGTGGCGTTTGGTGGGACGCTGGGAGAAATTGCGGAAAGTGGGGTCTGATTCTTGGGGTTCTGCTTCCTCTGAGGAAAGGAGGAAAAATTCACGAGATTGGAGGGACGGGCGCATTCCTGGGAGACTCCAATCCTATTTGATATGGAGGTGGGGGAAGGAAAAGTGGGAGGGCAGTTTGAGAAAGGGTCTGGAGGAGGAGAGCGGGAAGAGAGGAGGGGATTGTGGGCAGGAAGCCCGGCAGAGAAGGCAAGAAGGGAAAACCACAGAAAAAAACTGAGCGAATTGTCAAGAACAAAAGTCGCGGCGGGGATGCCGAAAGAGAGCTACAAAAACAAGGGAGCAAGAGCTGTGCTTAAAAAAGGAACTAATACAGGTGAAAGAAGATGAGTAGACTACATCTTGCCGTCTCGAGTAACTCTCGGGAGAGGATCCAAGAGGGGAAAGAAAAGAAAGGTGGGAGGGGCGCGCCGAGAAGTATTACAAAACGAGGTGACGTGGAAGTGAGAGGGACCCGAATCAACCCCGAATTTGGGAGGAAAAGGGGTGAGGGAAAAGGAAAGAACTGGGAAAGTCACAAGAAGGGTTGGTTTGTACGAGGTTCATTGTCTGACGGAGGGAGGCCCTTAAAACGCATCCTTGAATCGACTATCTGAATGAGGGGGAAAGAAAGGCCGAGGGAACGATTGTAGGAGGGGGGAGATTATGAGGCGACAAAAGGGCGAATCCCATACTCGAAGGGCGATGGACGAGGGGGGATGTGGCGTATTAAAAGGAAAGGGGGCAAGTAGGGAAGGCCGGGAAGGAGTTGGGGGAGGAGGAACGGCACTTGCAATATCGTGTCATAAAATTTCGGATGAATGAGTGCTTGATAAAGCACCACGATTCATGACAGAAATGTTGGGTTTTAGCAGAGGGGTCGTTTCTTCGTTGAAGGAGGGGATAAAAAGTAACTGAATAAACAGGTGGGGGGATGGACCCGATTGGAAGAAAATTTGTCGAATTAAAAATTGGGAGCCGGAGATCTGCCTGGGCAGGGGGGGGAGGGGATTGAAAATTCCACCTTATTTTCAGAAGAAATAAACATCAAGGGGAGGGAGTCGGGGACCTGTGGAGGCGAGCACAAAATCCTCTATATTTGAGGAATAATCAGGGAGAAATGATGGGAAAACGAATAATGGCAGCAAAGATCACAAGGCTTGCGCAAGGAACGACTTTGGGGTCACTTGACGGGAGAAAAAAGGCGTCCGGGAGGGGACTTTCTGCGTGGATCACTGAACGGGGAAACGTAATCTCTTCACTCGGGGGCAAGAACGGAAAAGGACTCGAGGAAGAACTTTAGGGGGAGGTCGGGGGAGGGCAAGGGTCATCTCTCTAAAAGGGGAGAGGGAAAAGAAGAGGGCCTTGCCAGAAACAAGACTCCGGCAGGAAGAAATCCACATAGAAAAATCTAAGGGGGGCAGACACGCGGAAATAGAGAACTCAGAACTTCCCGGAAGAAAAAAAGGACCAACGGCAACTCTTGTCATGAGCAAGTGAAGGAAAAACCCTCAACAGAGGGGAAATCGCTCCAAAAACAACAGGAGTCGTGCCACATCATCAGGCCAAATTCTTATTGATGATGAGAGAAGGAATAAGTGGGGGGGCTGCTCTCGAAAGTTGGAATCAAAGAAAAAGAAAAAGCGCAGAAGCTTAGGGAAGAGGTTGTCAATTTTCAATTCAACAAAAGCGAAGCAGCTGGATCTCCATATCAACCGCTAAAACATCCGCAAAAAGGTGCGCAAAGAAGAAGCACAAAAGTAAAGAAAAGTGCGGAATCCCAAGACAGAACAATTCAATTCCAACGCGCACGGAAAAAAAAAACACGTTCATGCAGCCAGGGGAGTGGGGACAGAAAAATAGAAACCATCATGATGGGGATACACTCTCCTTGAAGTCCACGATCGAAACCCCCCGGCAGCAACAGCAGGAATGCCAGGAAGCCAGCTAAAGCGGCTCCCATACAAAGGATTCGCAAACATCCCGGGCAGCTTGGGGGGCGTGGAGGGAGGCAGAAAAAAGAAGGAGCCTCGAGGAGCTCCGCAAGCGGTGCCCCAGTACGTTCGGCCAAAAGGAAGGAAAGTCTTAGGGAAGGGGAAAATGGGAATGATAGAATAGCCGCCGGAAGAGGTCCTTTCCTTGCCGCGGCAGGGAATGGATCCCCGCTTCAGGGCTTTAAAACAATTCACCCCTGAAATTGCAGTTTTGAGAGGGGATCACGCAACTAAAAAGCAAATGGGGGGAAGGGGGAAAAAGGCATCCGAGACGCAAAAGAAGGCTCATTGGTCGTAAGGCTGGCCATCTCCAAGCGAAGTAATTTGAGAAAAGGGAGATGGTCAGGGAGGGGAAAAGGCATCCTTATAAAAGGGAGAGAAACCTCTCCTGGGAAGAAACCATGAGCAACAGGAGAGGTTTTTCAAAATACTTAGAGAAGAGATTCAGGTGTAGGAAAATGTCGCTCAAAGTAAGAGCGTGTTCACGGAGTAAACCTCTTCTCGGTGTTAAGGGAAACGACGCGATTCTGAAAAAAGGGAAACGCCATCCGACTGGGAAAACGCAAGACACGGATCGTTCCTGCAACAGGAGCCTCCAAGCCAGCGCAACTGAGCAAGAAGACAAAAAGGAAAAAATCGGTTGGGCTGCTCGACAGGATGCGCAACAGATTAATGAAAAAGTGCTGAGGATGGGAGCTCCTACGGAAGAACAGCTAGAGGAAAAAATCACGACTAAGATCTTGAAACGGGAAAATCAAAAGCCCGAACGCAGCACTTGGCCCTCTAAAGAACGATAGGGGGAGGCCATCGCAAACAATTAGGGGAAGAAAGAAAGGATTACCCAGATGGTCAGAAAAAAGAAGCAGACCCACAAGAAGGGCACCAAGGGGGGATCCAGCATTCACAATACGAACTAAGAAAAAAAAAAACTACAAGATTAATTTACTCACCCCAGTCCCATAAGTTTTTGCGTGAGGGTAAAGAAAAAAAGGAAAAGCCTCCAACCAAACCTCACACCTTGGACGCAAGACACGAGGGGGTGTATGGGGGCAGAAGAGAAGTGCCGACTTACGGAGAAAGACCAAAATACAGAATGAAAAGGGGAAGTGCAGTAGGTGTAAAGGGAAGGAAAAAACCATTGCAGGAAGCGCGGGGAAAACTTGTGTTTGACTGGGGGCCGAATGTTGAAAAAACTGGGCGGGAAAGGGAGCGACAGAGAGATATCCGGGGAAAAGGGATGGAAAAAGGACCGTGGGTGTCGGGAAGGGGAAGCTACTGTAAGGCATGCAAAAATCTAACGAACACGAACAAACCCGCCAAACTGAAAACAGTCCTCAGTTCACAAAAAAACGGGCACAGGGAAGAAGGCCTGGGCTCTGGGGGTGTCTATCAAACTCAGCGTCCACTGAATCGGAGTTAAGGAGAGAGGCGGGAATCTAGAAAGAAGAGGAAAGGCCAATAAACCAACACAAAAGACCTGGAGAAGGGCAAGGTCAAAACTCCGCCTACCAAACTCCTAACCAAAAAAGGGAGCCACGAAAAACACAAGCAACGGGCAAAAAAAGACCACCATAGAATCAGTCAAGGAACAGCCATCCACGTGTTTCCCAACTCAGGTGCAACAACAAGGGATAAAAAAGTCGCCACCACCACGGATATCGAAGGAAAAAAAGAAAAAACTCAAATCATCGCGAAACCCCCATGGGGGGGGGGCCTCAAAACATCGGAAAATCGAACGGCATTCCAAGAACCACAAAAAACCAAGGTGGAGAAACAAAAAAAAAGGAGGAGGGGAAAATAAATCTTTTCGGGGGGACGTGAAGGGAAGGAAGGAGGCGGAATACGATTGGCGTGAGGGAATTAAAGACGCGCGCAGAGGGGGTTGGAGGGGGTTACCTTTCGTAAAAAATATGTTTTTGTCTACTTGGTGTGGACTGTGGGAAAATCGGTCGGGGGGGGAACAGTTTTTCTTAGGGGAGCGGGGGTGGCATGGGAATTGTGAGATTGTTGCGTGGGGTTCGTGTGGGGGGGGTCTGAAGGGGGGGGGGGGTTAAGGGGGGGTGAGGAGGTTGGTGAGGAGGGGGGGATTACTCCAAGGATTATTGGGGGGGGGGGGGGTTGTTGTATTGACAAAAGGACTCTTTTTTATTAAAGAAGAAAAAAATGGACCAAAGGCAGGAATGAAACAATGCAAAGGTTAGGGAAGGTCCAAAAGGGGGGAAGTTTTTGGGGTGGGAGAAGATGGCTTTGGAAGTTTATGGTTGGGAGGAAAGGGGGATGTTAACGAGTGGGGTCGAAAAAAAAGCAAGGACTTCGGCCAAAAAGGGAATTGTTGGGCAGAGAGCCCCAGAAGAAGAGGCCATAGGAAGACTCAGAAACAAGCTTGGCCTACCATGCAAAAAAGGAAAAAAGCGGCATCTAAACCGTTATGATGCAAGGAGGTAGAAGAAGGGACCTGGAAAAAAAATAAAAACCCGGGCTGAAGAGGAGGACTTTTTTGGACATAGTGGGAAGAACGGAGGGAACAGGTGAGAAAACAGATAACCCCGCGCGAAGGGTCTTCAAGGGGGGTGAGCGCGAAAGTCGCTGGTTCATCTTAAAACACCAAAAGGGGGGTGAAAAAAAAGGTGCTTCAAGACTGGAAGACCTTTTTTAAGGGGTTTTTGCACGGGTCACGGGGGGGGAAAGAAATTAAATGGGAGCAGGGTTGCCTTCCCTGGCGGGGGTGAGATACAAAGGGGGAACGCTTTCTGTAGAGCTTCCTTAACGGAGGGAGGGCTTTCTCAGGAAAGTCCGGTCGCCTGAGCATCCTTGTTCTATTTGGGGGGCTGGGTGACGAGAACGGTTACAAAAGTCGTTGGAGAAAGGTTGTGCGCATCTGGGGGTAGGAGGGAAATAAAGGGATCGTTCGATAGTAAGGAAACGAGGAAAAATGGCCAATGGCATCAACTGAGCGAACGACAAGGGAACTTGATGGGGAGGTTGGGGAAGCGGGCGCCTTGAGGAGGCAGGATGGGCGGGCAGAAGGGGGAAAAAAAAAATGTGAAACTGAAGCGTACGGGAGGGGGGTTTGACGGAAGCACCGGGGACTCAGGGGAAAGGAAAGAGGTTCAAAAAAACGTAGGAAAAGGGCCCAAGCAACGGAGACGGACATTTTCAGAACCTGCAGGTACCGCTAGGAGAAAGTTCATCGGGAAAATAAGTCCAAGACGCAGATCATTGTTCCCCCCTAGAAGCGGAGAAAAAGAAGAAAAAAGGTAAAAAATAAATGAAACGTGATGCCGACTAAAGGGATCAGTCGGGGGGAAGGGCCGAGAGGGGCGATTGCGCAAATTAAGGAAGAAGCAGATGTCTGATTATGGTCAAAACTAATGGGGTGAAGTAGAGGGGGAACGCCAGAGACAACCATATAGCCCGAACTTTGGGGGAAAGAAGTGGAAGGGGTGAAAACGGAAAAACCTCAATCCAAATTACAGCATGATTGGTGGAAGGATTTGTTACTGCGTAGAAAATGAATCGGAGCATCCCTGGAAAATCAGAAGAGATCCTTGAAAACTAGGAAAAGAAAGGGGGACGCCTGCGGAGTCAGTTATCTATTCATTTGCAAATCACACACGAGGCAAGACGATGGGGAGGGGGGGAAAGTTCATGGAGAAGGGGAGCGGGACGGGGAGATTTTTCCACTAGGTTTCCGACGGCCTGCCTCGTCGGTTTTTAAGAACTTAGAGGAGGACGGGAAAAGTCCCTGTAACTGCCAAGGGGAATATGGGGGGTGGGGGGGGTTGAAGGAAGAAAATCTTTCTTAATGATGTTGAGGGGGGACGACGGAGGGACCTTGGGGAGACCCAGGTGGAGGAAAGTTTTTTGCATGGAGAGAATTGGATAGAGCTGGAAGGGCTGCTGGCGGAAGAGGGACTCGATTGGGCCATCCGGAATTGAGAGCAACAACGTTCTGAGGGGGAGGGATAAAGGGGGGAGGAGCAGCAACCGCTTCCAGGAGGTGATCATCCATCATGAAGGAAGGGGAGACCTTATGTTTGGAATGGGGGGAGGAGGAGAAACGCGGCAGGGGGCATAGGGGCGCTAGCGTTGGATTAAAGTGGGAGAAGGACAACGGGGGGAAAGGGGGGAAGTATACTGAATTCACCCGAAAGGACTGCGCGTAGCTAGACTCGTTGGGAAGGGAGGACGGAGGGACGATGGGGAAGTCCGTTTGAGGGAAATGAGAGATACCACACGTATTGAAGGAGGGAAAAAGATGATAGGTAAAGGGCCCGCAACTCTCAGGAGGAAAGAATCGTAAAGAAGGATACCGTGCATAGCAAACGCGGTATGAAGTAGATTAGTAAAACGGAAACGAACGCTGCGGTCGCCAGGAGACAGAATAAACCCGCTCTCAAACAACCTCGTGAAGACGATTAGACCACAGCGGGTGAAAAAGAAGAAGGTCGCAATTAAAAGCAAAGAAATCTCTCTGAGAGCCAACCAGGTGAAAAAACACGAAAGCGGATGCTGCTTATGGAAAGTCCGGTTTTACGGGTAAATAGGGAGGCACAACGCCTGCAAAAAAGAACTGAAGAATGTGACTCGCAGGAAGGGGGGAAACCGCGGGAGAAAAAAGGGAAAGAGGGGAATCAAAGAAAAGGCAATTCCAGCCGCTTCGGGACACAACCAGTTAAACTGGAATCGAGAGGGAAGAAAAAAAGCGACAGAAAGAGGGGAAAAAGAGGCAAATGCCAGAGAAATCAAGGGAAGCCAGATCCGGAAGAAGAAACCCCATGCAAGCAAAAGACGGAGGAAAGCCTGTCGAAAAAAGAAGGGGAGCCACAGAAGAGGCTCCCCGTCCAACGTGACGAACTTGCGGCAAGACAGAAAAAGAGTAATTTGGAAAAAATGGATCAGTCGACTCCCTGCACAATAATCCGAAAAAAATAATCCGCGTCTGATAATCTGAAAAGGATTAAGAAAAAATCGAAACCAAAGGCCAAGGGGGGGAGGGCTCTCTCCAAGAAAAGCGGGGGGGAAATTTCCTCAATCGGAAGCTGCTCGGAAGGTATTTTTCGAAAGCGGGGTCCGGGGCCCTCTCAACTCCGCATGAGGAGGATCGGAAAAACGGGGGACAACGGTCACCGGAGGGCAGAGGACCTTCATAAAAGACCTTCCTGGGGCAAAGGTATCTTCGAACTTGGAGGTTCAGTAAAAAGCGGCACATCCTTAGACTCCATGACTGAAAGCTTGGAAAAATGGTCGCTCAAGGAGGATTCTTGATTCAAGAACTTGACGGCGAAGGGGTGACTTGCCCGAAATAGGGAGTGAAAAATCGCACACCATAACTTCCAAACGAAGACGCATCGAAGTCTCGGTCTTTCGAACAACCTGACAGAGCAACATGAGAAATCTGCAAAAAGAAAAGAGGACATGTAAGAAAGTAGCGCTCAGCCAGGATGCGCCCCGCTGGGAAAAATACAATAGAGGGGGAAAGAAAAGAGTCATTCCAACTAAGAGCCCAACAAGGGGAGAAGATGCTTACGGGGGGCGAAGAAAAGCCCAGCACCAGACTACGTCCGGAGAAACAATCGCAGCAGGGGAAAAGAGATTCAACGCGTACCACAGAGAGTGGTAGGAAATGCAGAATCAATCCTTCCAACCCGGGTAAACTAAGGGACAACCACTCATAGAGGAACGCCGAACCCACAAAGGAAAAACCAGGTCGGTACGCCCCAAAAAGGAACCTCACTTTTTTGCGTGGGTGGGAAGACAAGGGAGACAGAGCTCAATGACGACGCGACGCCGGGTATACCGAAGAGAATTTGCGGCAAGGTACGTCGGATCTAAAGGGAATACTGCCCAGGCAATGGGAGGGAAAACTGCACCCGGAGAATAGGGGTGTACACACAGACCAGGGCTGGAAAAAAACAGGAGGCTGTCACGCAAGAGGGGCTCACTCAGCGGTTTGGAGGCGAAAATAGGGGGGGAGGGGGGATTGAAAGTTTGGACGGGGGGGGGGGCCGAGGGATTTAACTGAAGAGGAAGACCGATCGATGCCAGGGAAAGAGGGGAATTCTAGCAAAAACGGGTGGTCGCCGGAGGAAGGACCTCCTCTGGACCTAAAAAACTAAAAAGAATAACAAAACCCGCCAAAAGCACCAGCTCCAGGCATGGGGAAAAAAAACCAATAACTGAGCACTCCTTCAAGGGGCTGGGTGGGAAAAAACACCAAAAAAGACCAAAAAAAAATCTTGAAGGCGTAAGCTCTCTTTGAAGGGGCTCTTAAATCCACGTAAACAACCACACCAAAAGGAAAGAATCGCAAAAATGCTTAAAGAAAGAAAACAAAAAACTCAGGAAAGAAAGGGGGGGACATAACCAACGAGACACAGCAACCAAGCCCCAGCAAAGGAAGAAACATTCAAAGAAGAGGAGAACAGATCAAAGTACCGGTATTCAACAGCAGACAAGTCCAGAAAAATATCGAAAGAAAAAGACGGGACGAGAAGAAAATAACTCCACTTTCACGGACTCAAGATAACAGAAACGCATTAAAAGAAAAAAGGGACAAAAAAATTAAAAAAGGGGGAGAAAGGAATATGTGTCGTGGGGGGGGGGATGAGGAGGGACGGGGGAACTATCGGGCAGGGGATTGTCGGTTCGCATCTCGCGCTGGAGGTTTCGGGGGTAAGGGAAAGAAAGATGGTGGTTTGTAGAATGGGAAGCGGTAAAAGGGGGGAAAAATGGGGAGGGGGGTTCGGGTTGCCCAGGACAAACAACTCCAAGGGTTTAAATGTATGACTTGGTGGGGGGATTGGTTAGCGGGCGTGGGGGGTGGCGGGGCGCTTTGTAGTGGTTTTGGGTGGGGAGAGGGGAATTTACGCAGTTTCGTTTGGATTTTGGTGTTGTGGTGGGGGTGTATGTGGGGGGAGGAGGAGGAATGGGATTAATAAGGAGCAATCCCCAAGGGAGAGAGAGAACGACAAGACAGGAAGGGGGAAGGGGGCAAGGTAAGTGGGGGGTAAACAGGGAGAGATTGTACTTTGGGAATGTGTTTTGGTGGATGTGATTGAATGAACAGTGGTCGGGATGGCACTAGAGTGATCGTGCTACACCTAATTTTGTGCACATACACAGAAGGCGCGCTATTAAGAGTTTCAAGAGGCCCGGCTAAGAAATAAGGTAAACGCTCTGAACATCAACCCTAGGCGGGGCAAGATAACAAGGTCTATTGAGAAATTCGTTTTCTGCATGAATTAAACCGAATGATGGCTAAAATGAGCAAGAGAATTTTGGGGGGTGACCATATAAATTCCTTTATTCGGTGACAGGAACAAGTCGCGATTAGTCTTTCAGTGAAACCTTCTCTGCACATCACGCAATTGAGGGGGGACATGGGTTCTTTACAACCTTTTTTCAGGGTTGGTTTGCGGGGAGGCACCTTAGCTGTTTATGAGACGGGGGGGGGGAAGGAGAACTGGTCTTTATTCGCAGGTGGAAACACTCTATGGGGAAAGAGGTTCTTATCAGGGGGGTCCTCCCTGAGGGAGTATGCCCTAGTCCTGAAAAGTCTCATGCGCAGGAGGGGCCAGGGGGTGGTAATCTGGTATAGGGGGAAAGGGGGAAAAAAAAACTAGCTTGTTCAAGGGGGGCTCATGTGGGAGCTGACTCAGTTACTGAGGTGACGATACAGGCGAGGGGAGAAGGAATGGGCGGGAACATCCACATTTACCATTGGTGAGATGGATGGGGGGAAAAAGTTCGCAGGTGCGCTGGCAGGGGGCGGGCAGACCGTACTCCTTTGACTTGAAAGAAAAGAGGATTTGTGGGGGAATCATCTTAAAAAATCAGACTGCCGGGAAGAAAAAAAGAAGGAACAAAGGGGATGCATCAGCCAGTCACTTTAGCGACATGTAAAATTTCGCAGGAGGGGAATGGAGGAACGAGAAGACTAACGCAACCGGCTAACTCATCGTAACATTAGAAAGGCTCCCTACTAGAAGGGGGAAAAGAAGAAGAAAAGCCAAGCGAACTAAACGTCAACGGGGTCGATCAAAAATGCGCTATTTAAAGGGAAGAACTCTTGAGAAAAAAAGAAGGGGGGTTACGAGGGGACGAGGTGATGAGAGTGCCACTAATTTGAACGGGGAAGTAGCGGGGTTAAGCCCAGTGGAAGGGGTGAACGAAAGGTGGGTAATGTCACAATCGACTCGTGATCAAGGGGGAGAAGATTTGTTTTACGTCCTTTGCGGGGAGAGGGGGCGGAGTCGAAGCAGGAGCTATTCATCCCCGAAAGACTGGGTAATGGGTGGGTGCCGAACTACGGCGAGGGGGAGATCTGTCTATTAAGAGGCGCCGGTGGGTCAAGTGTCAAATAGAAAAAAAAAAAGCGAAGGGCGCGATTGCAATTGAGGAATTCTCGGATGTCTCGATTCGTCTTCGGGAGTGAGGGGGAGAGTTCACGGTCATCTTTCCATTCCCACAGAAGGAGGGGGGAGAAGGCTTTAAAAAAAACAAGGGAGTGGAAAAAGTGTTTTTGGTCCAATAAGGGATGGAATTTGAGTTGGAGGGGAGTCACGTTGATTAAAAGGGTGTTTACTGGGAAAAGGGGGGGGATACCCTGGGAAAAAAAGGGGAGATTCTAAAACTTCTTCGAAAGAGAAAGATTGAAAATACCCACGTAAAACAGACTCTGACTCGGGGGGAAAAATAAAAATTGGCATAAGAATCCGACCGCTTTTCAGGAATACCAATTAGGCGGACATGAAAGGAGGACTTTTTGTATAAATCGGCAAACGTCTTAGGCCGCGGGCTAAGAGCTGTGGGGATTAAAAACTTGAAAAGGGGGGGAAAAACCGGAAAAGGAAAAAAAAAGACGGAGTACACCTGGTTGGTCGCTAACTAGCGGGGAGCATAGGGAAGCGTTGCATAAAGGGGTACTCTAGGTTTCTTGGTCCACAAGGGATCGCCCGGGGAGGGAAAAGCAAAAAACGGAGGAAAAGAGAGAAATGCAAACTGAACCTGAAATCCAGATCGGAAACGAAGGGAGAATGAATCGCACGAGAGTATGGGCGCAGTGAAAAAGGGGGAAAGAAACGTCAACAAAAAAAAGTCGGCAAGACAGGATCAATGAGAAAACCCGCTCTCCCTCTTCATCAACGTGGGAGAGGTGAAGAAACACTTGGGTACACCATGCTTCCGCCAATGAGGCATTGAAAAAGGGAGAAAGAAGGGCTTGGGGGAATCGAGAGAACCGGTTGTCTACAAGCAGCGGCTGCTTCGCAAAGTCTTTTACTGGTCAAGGTGCGAAAAAACAAGAAGGCGCCATCAAAGCCGGTCAACACTACAAGGAGGCAAGGAGAACCAGTTCCACCCGGGAACCGGGAATCAAGTGCGGGACAACCTACCAATTCACCAAGCCATCCGTCTTACAGGATCAACAAAAAAAAAGAGTTTCCCTTTAAACCGAAGGGGAGACATCGAAGGGGGGGGAAAACTTACAGTGCTATGTGAAGTGGGTGGCGGCATCGTGGGGGTCATTGATTCCTGCTCGATGCGCGTGCTCGGGGCGAGGATCGGGAGTCCATCAAACGTCAAAATGGGCGGGGGGGAAGTCGCAAAAACGGCCTCGAAATGAAAAGCACAGAGGGCCAGAAGAGGGGCGCCTCTTATCGCACAGAAAAAAAGAGGGATCAGGCCTACCTGAGCCTGCATCAGGCAAAGCCTCAGCAAAAAAAAGAAATCCGGCGTAAAGCTTAAGGGAAAGGAAACGTCGCAACAACCAGGGGCCAAGGGGAAACGGACATTCGTGGATTAATCAGAAGAACGAGAGAAAAAAAGGAGTGCGTGGCGCAGTGTGGAGACCTCCCCACGCGCAAAGGAAACATTCGCACACGTTAACAGGAACGGGAATCTTCAGAGAGCGATCCGTAGCAGCCTGCCCTTCAAAGAGAGCCTTGTCTACCAGTCATACGGATCCGTTCAGGAATGAGGGATAAAAGGGCTGAGAGCTGCACAAGGGTGAGGGGAGTCTCCGGTGGGGCACCGATGATGAAGGAAACGGAGGACTCCCCACAATCACGACTCAAGCGCACGAAGAAGGTAAGGGGAGACGCGGTCTGCCCAGAAAAAGAAATGATCGAAAGGAGAACGCTGGGAAAGCAAAAAGCTTACAAGTCCATTCGCCCAAATGAGCCCGCTGAAGGGAAAATGTCTTGTAGAATGAGCTAAAAAAAAAAAATCCCCAAAAGAGAGGAACCACGAAAAAAAGCGTCTTAACCGGAAAAAACCAGTAGGAAAAAAAACGCACCCAGGAACGGAGGCCAGAAGACTTCCGGCAGGCAGGGAAGAAAAGGATGCAGCAGCAACAGAAAGAGATTGGAGGAACACCTAAATCAATAGACAGGAGACCGGCACCAAAACAGGGGGGAAAAGAAGAAGGCAAATTGAAGCAGGCCCTCAAAACCCAAAAGTCAAAGAGGAACGCACCCACATGCCCGCAAGGTTCTGAGGAAGCGCAAAAGAAGAAGAGATCATTAGGAGAGAGTGTCTTTTTAAAGAAGAGCCAGGGAAGCAAGAGAGGCCAATATGCCAAAAATCAATCAGATATTTAGCCGGGGGAGGTCATTGGGGGGGTAAATTTCAGGAAAAAATCAAAAAGGGTTGGACGATCCTTCTCCGGCAGCTTGTCAAGGGGGGGGGGACGGAGGAAATAGGAAAAGGGAAGGAGACAGGAAAATCGAAGCGGATGAGCGAACACCAGCCCGGGGGTCGAACTCACTACTAGCGGACGAGGGGGGGAAAAAATGCCACGCACTTAAGCAAATAAAAAACCGCCACCCGCCACAATCTTCACCAGGGTTCACCCCAAAAAAACACGTGCAAAGGAAGAAGCAAGTTGGAGAGGGGGGGTCTCGAATCTGGGAGAAAAAGGAATAACAGCTCGTTGCATAACCGGTCGAAGCAAAAATACAAAAACAAACCCACAAAATAAGAAGTTATCGAAGGGCGTAAACCTCCGCCTCAAAAAAGAATAAACCACTCCCAACGTATAATCCCACACTAAACCACAACCAGAAACACAAGAACCTACAAATCAAGAAATCACATCAATAATATGAAAAAACAGGGGGGGGGAAGAAATCCCAAGGTTCCCCCAAGATTCAACAATGTACATAACAAAGACGGCCACCACCATAGACGTCTCAAATTAAACGAAAAAACCAGGAAGAAGGGGGGGCAGGGGAACGAAGTCCAAGAAAGGAAAACAGAATCGTGACATCGACGAAGTCCGAAACCAGAAAAAGAGATATTCTCAACAACGTGTGAGGAAAGAGGATTAGGGTCCGGAGGTGGATGACTGCGAGGGAGATATTGAGGAGGAGGGGGGAGAAAAGGTAAAACTCTCGCTTTGCTTTTGGGAAGGGGGGAGGAAGGACGATGGGGGGGAAAAGGGTGTTCTGAAAGTGTGACATGATGGGGTCTGTTCAAACAGGGGAAGTATGGGTGATGTGATTGTTGTAGGGGGGTGCGGTGACGGGAGGGGGGGGAGTATTGGAGCGGGTCTGGGGGGGTTAGTTTTGGAGGATGTAGACGATACGGGGGGAAAGGGACAGATGGGGGGGGGGGGGGGGGTTAGGGCGTGGAGCGGATTTTCGGAAACTCTATCTGCCCGATACAGGGCAGGGGAGAAAAAAAAGAAAAAAAGTCATATTTCCTGCAAACTTGGGGGGGGGGAATTTTGGGTTGTGAAACAGGGGGGGAAAGGAAAGAGGGATGGCGGGGGGCGGTTTTGGTTAGAAGTTGTACGTCAGGGAGAAAGATCCTCTC
>Ga0179593_1576409_pt1 | contig 19728 bp, 20 predicted proteins | sample CZODoug2_1_08_16_FD_185931 | JGI IMG/M metagenome (GOLD analysis project Ga0179593, IMG submission 185931) | Vadose zone soil fungal communities from Angelo Coast Range Reserve, California, USA - CZODoug2_1_08_16fungal (PacBio error correction) | ecosystem: Environmental > Terrestrial > Soil >...
CGCTAACTAAAGCTTTAGAAAAAAATCCGGACGGGCCGAAAAGTTCGAGCTCTTGGGAGGGACAGTGTCTTTCGTCCGATGCGGCAGGGCGGGTCGGAAGGCGAAAGCCACCAAGAAGACTGGCACCCATAGCAAACAACTTTTGGAGAAAGAAAGAGTACCGTTAAAGGGGCCTGTCGTTGGGGCGATTAAAGGGCAGGCCTAATCGATTTTCAATCGTTCGCAGCTCTCAAAACGAAAACGGCATCAGGAGGTATAGAGCGGGCCGGGAACATCTGGGAATAAAGAGGGAACTCGGTGCTCGACGAAAAATACTGAGCTGAAATGAGGGTAAATCGACAGAGTAGAACCACGCGCTGGGGAACTCTACCCGAGGCCGATCTCCTTGCGAGTGTGGAAGACCGTCAATAACACGTACTAACAAGTGGCATGGACGGAAATAAAAGTTCATGCAGGAAAGAAAAAATGCGGAGGTGAGGTCTCGATCGCGGATCCACAGGCCAGTTCCCTTGATGCTGGAACGCTAACGGGTGGGGGCTCGACGAAAGGAACAAAGTGAGATTGGGGGCGTCTAACTTGGAGAGGAGACTTTTAAAAGTAGAGTCCCGGAATAACAGCACGAGCAAGGAGTATCGAGCGTTCTAGGGCGCTCACCTGGCTGCAGGAAGCGCATGCCAGAGGCTTGCTGGCAAAAAAAAAAAAGAGACGAGAAGAGAAAGGGCGGTAGGGGAGGTGCCCAGCATCATCTTTTAATCACGGGCTTCCCATTCAAAAATGGCGGCGGGGGGTCTAGGAAGGGAACGATTAGGATGCAATGGGTGGGGGCTATGGAATAAAGCTTTTGATAGATCACTAAGCACCTCATGCAGAATGCCTTAAACGGTCATGCCAAGGAGTGCAGGCGCTAGCCCCCGTACGGCAAGGAAACTGAGAAACTCGGGAGACAATGTTGCATCGGGGCCCTCGAATGGAGCCTTGTCGGGCTGAATTCAGCAGGAGGACTCGATACAGGAAAGGTATCAGATGGATAATCAGAAATGAAGGTTAGGGATTAAGTCCGACGGCGGATGGAGGGAAATGAAAGCACAAATTAGGTGACGTCCCCCGCAGGGATTGAGAGCGACTGGGGGGGATAATCTGGGACAGGCGACCAAGCGGGGGGAATGTCGTAGATTAAGTCCTGTCGTCTGCTACGGTTACAAGACCGGAAAAAGTCGAAAATGTGAAAGTCGCATGAGCTGGCACACCTCGCTTTGAAAAAGCGGGAGGAAGCGATACGACTGGCGGGAGTGCCCCTTCGAGCGCGTGGGGACCATAATACTAATCCACAACAAGGCGTGCAAAGAATCAAGAGAGAAGGAGCATGAACGTTGACCGCTCGCGGATGCCCTTCGGCTGCGGGAGGAAGGTCAATAAGGCCCCGCGCATGGATGACGAGAGTCTGGACGGAAAAGGCGGGACTGCTTCACCGATGAGGAGCTACCACTGTGGGAATCGCCAGGAAGGAGTTTGGCTTTATACTACGGTCTCTTGGGCCACAAGTGGACACCCATAGGGAGAAAGGTTAGGGCGAGGACAGCCTATGAGGATGAATTTGGGAAGAGACCGGTCTCGCTGACCCCGGGGACAAGGGGGAGACCAGAAATAGCAGATTCTGAAAAAAGACCCTACGCGGTGACGCGTTCTGCTGTCCCTAGCAGAAACTGTGCTGTCGAAGGGGTCGCTAAAATGAAGGCAGCCTTTTCGTCATTGCAGAAGGCTAAAGGGGACACATTCTTCAAGGATGGGGTTGAGAAGGTCTCGATTAGTTCACAGTGTAAACCTACTATCTCTCAGAGCCACGGAAAAAGAAAACTACGTGAGCTGGGAAGTCTCTCCAAAAAGAGACATCGGAGCTGGCGTCTGCAAGCGGGCAGAGGCTTGGAGACACGCTCCTAACGGCAACACAAGCATCTACTGGGGGTCGTAGAGGTGACGAGCTCGTCTCTACGTCTACTGAAAGAGAGTCAAACTTATCTTCGGTCCAATGAGTCTAGAAACGGTCTGAAAGACAATGATACGTTTGTAGTCCTTGGAGAGACGGACGATGGGCGACAAAACTACGGGCGTAAGGGGCGGTCCGCGATCAGCCAAATGGGGGATCCCAATCGCGTAGAAAAAAAAAAAAAACTCACGGGGGGCCCTACTATAAAATACGATCAAAACTCAACTTAAGTACTATTATTAAAGAGATGAAGCAGTGGAAGAGATAGGGGGGGTGCAGAAAACAGATGGGTGCAGAACTCATCTGGCCCGGTTGTCAAAAAAGGGCGAAGCCGTTTTGAGGGTGTAACCGAAGATGTCCATCCTTCCTTTCTTCTCTCATACGATCGCCCAGCGGTCTATGGGAAAGGAGATCGTATCGAAGAACTGACCGACGTATGCCGAGGGACCTTACAGCAGGAGTCGCTATGAACGCAGAGGGGTGCAAGAACATGATAAGGAACTTGATGCGTGGGCGTAGGGTCCGCTGTTATCTAGACAAACGAAGCCGCGGAGTTTTGACGGAGGCACGAGGCGGAGACTCACTCTGGGCAAGCAGCAGGCAAACATAGCAGGGAAAACGGACGCTTCCGTAAGGGCTAAGAGGGGTGAACGTTCTTCTGGTAGAGGATCGTCAGGGGGGGGCATCGAAAGGCGAGAAACATGGAGCTAGTCTCGGCGGCACAGGAATCTCACCCTTCGCTCCGGACGGCTGCAAAGTTCGAGCATAGCTCTAGCAAAAAGCATACAACCTAGAATAAAGAGACCAATCTCGAACCAAACAGTTTGTATTCTGGGACGTCCAAGGTAAGAGGAGCGCCCTAAAGTGAGCGTGTATCCGAAAACCGCGACCTTCCAGCACTAGAAAGCCCCCAGGGTCGAGAAACCTACGGGAGGGGAGAGGGGGTGGGTCGACGAGAGAAAACCCGTCAACTAAGTTTCTAGAGCCTTCTATCGCGTAACAGCGGCTGGGGCATCATCAGAGGGGAACCAGATAACGACGACTCACTGTGACTCGTATAGACAAAAGGTGTGCGCTCCGCCTCATTGGCTGAAACCGCTCCGACGTGCGCCTTCGAGAAAAAAGCGAACTAAAAGGGAGTTCGATGTAAACTACGAACGTATCAGCGATAAATTGCGTGGTGGGGGGCACGCTTCAGGGCGGCAAAGACGCAAGACAAAGGAAAGACCCGGAGTCACTAAAAAACCTTCACGGGAGGAAACGAATTGCGCGACGCAAAAAGGGGGCGGGATCACTACATAGGAGGGACGGACGGACACGCTCTAGAGACGACGCAAACGTCAGGGAACCTCCAACAGGGGAAAACACGTCGTGGTCCGGAACAGCGGAACAGAAAATCCGCAATCTCTTGGACCTGGCCAAAGGAAACCGCCAGTCGGTCCAAGGGGATGCCCCGCAAATACAATGAGACCCACAAACGGCCCGAAGATCGTGTACACCTCAACCGAAGAGTGAGGGGAAAATTTAATACAGACGACGCAGGTCGCGAATCTGGACAAAAAGGGCATCACAGATGTCGGCGTTGTGCGCTGCACGTCGGGCGGGCTCATGACAAGACTGCCAGGCAATTAAGGATGTCACATAGAAGGGGGTGACAGAGAGGGAGAACCGCAGAGACAATCCAGTGACAGCCTCGAGAAAGGGAAAAAAGAGAGCAAAAAGGTTCGCGTCATACCGTGCACCGTCGACACGCACATGTGGAAAGAAATCAAAATGAATAGGTACGGTGAAATCGGACCAAGAACAACAGGCAGGAATGTAACAAGAAGAGAAAGACAAGCCGGGCGTCTTCCACGGTCGTCGCGGTAGCGGAAAAAAAGCCTCGGGGGGACGGCGGTCAAAAGGTCCGGGTAAGAAGGGCAGCCCGTGGGCGCCATCAGAAAGTCACAGCGCCACGACGGTCAGGCTCGGATACATCCAACTAAAAAGGACGCAGACGAACAATGTTTAATGACAAAAGAGAGAAACGGGGAGCGGCGCAAGGAACCCAGAAGGGGGGGTGAGGGTGCCCGGGCCCAGGGAAAGGGGACGTCACCTCAGATGACAATGATATCCAATTCAACGAATAAGGTGGTTGTCCAGCCCGTCCTCCCTTAAATGCCGCCAGCCAAAGAACTCGGTAAAAACGATCTAAGAGCTTGAACCGTCTAAGACGATGATTCTTGGGGGGAAGGACGACTTCTCTCTATAAGCGGGCGTCGGTACAGACGAGGTGCCTGGACCGGGGCCGTCGACATCTCGGGGGAACAAAAACCGGACGCCTCCTAGGTTCGCTAAGCTAGGGTTCATAACAGACGGGAAAGAAGTGGGTACTGGGGGAAGGAGCATATTCAGGAACTACGGCATAGCGAGACATCGCGGGCTAAAAATCTCGCGAAAGGATAGCTTTGCACCTCAGCCTTTGAGATAGGGATACCCAACTACGGGGTACGCGTCGACTAACTGCGCTGCATCGGCTCTAACCGTGTTCGGGGGGGAAAGCGGAATGAAGAAGCGGATCATGAGCTACAGGCAATGTACGGAGGACCCAACGGAAATTCCCGAAGCAGGAGGAACTGACGCTTCAGCCCCTCAACCACTGGAGTCTGGGAAAGACTCTATTAAGGCCCTAGGTCAAGGAGAGTTATTTGACCAATTCTATCTCTGCAAAAATGAGCGTGAAAAAGATGCAGACGGTCTTGTACTACGAATCGACAAAAACATACAAGAGGGGGGTAGCCAGGCGATCCACATAACTGAACAGCAAAGGTGGCTAACCTAAATCGGTCGCGTTAGGACTGGCGACTGAGCAGATAAATAGCTGGCGATCTTATGCGGATGTATGCCACCGAGCTCATCCGGAACTTAAAAGCAACACGGGACTCTGCACGCTCGTTCTTGGGGAGAAAGGTCTAGTTGATGAAGGGAGATAGGAAGGTTGGGCGAGAAAGGGACGCTCATGAGGTCCATTGGGGGGGACCGGGACCCAAGCCTGACAATCACGCTGAGAAAACAGAGGGGACAACTTTATTCTGAACCTCGACAAAAATAGCTGTACCTTGATTAAGATATAGAAACCATCGGTCCGCCACGCGCTTCGAGACCAAAAATGCGGTCCGGCGGAGGGCTGGATGCGTACGCCTGACACCCAAGTGCGAACACACGAGTTGACAAATCACGGCAGGCCAGGAAAGCCTTCTGCGCCCAGATCAAAAAGGGGAGATCGGCAGTGACGTGCCCTTGGCCCGGTATCTATCACACGGTTGTTCAGCTCAAACGAGTCAACGACGAGGGGTCTAAAGAGGCATGCGCATTAGAATTCTGCCCTGCCCCGCAAGGGGGGGGGCTAACGAGTCAGTGGGAAGAAGGGGGAGAGACAGACAAACACCCGACGCCACCGTGCCTTCGAATCGTCATCGGGAAAAACGAAGTAGTGAGAGCCAAGGCCCGGTACGAAAAAGCGGGGACAAGATGCTGGGGTACCACGAGAGGGGTCGGCGGCCGTCGTTGCTTCCTATGACCGAAATGGGCTATAATGGTAGGGGGGAACGCGACCGACTCAGAGCGGCGGGGGGGGGGCCGTCTTTCCTGGAAAGCGGCGTGTAGCGAGAAAAAAAAAAAAAGGAACATACAGGAATAGGCACAAACGGCGAGGTCTACGCCGCGGCATCAGTCCCCGCCGACTAACGGAGGACGGGTCCGCGCACACACCCCGAAATCGCGGAATGCCTCCAGGGGAGTCGGTCAGACGTCCTCCACAAAATGCGCGCCGCAACATCTTGGGGTCCCAATTTGAGCACTGTTGAGGGAGGGGGATGCTCGGTGAAGATGACATTGGACTAGAGTCTACCCGCAGGGACAAAATCTAGGCGGGGGGAAGTCCAAGATGGTGTGGGCTGTGCGAAGGTAAAAAGATAAAACAAACGGTCTTTGGGTCGAGAACAAGTCTGCGCCGCTACTCCCGGTACAATAGGGAAAGAAAAAAACCGAAGAAAAACTGGCGGCAAGCTCGGGCGACGTTGATTCAAATAAACTCCGTGAACCAGTGGCGGCCTTGGGGCCGGACTGAATAGGAACTGCGTTGTTCCCACCACGGCCGCATCAGCAGGGGGACCTCTAAGACTCGCGCAAGCACTCGATTGAGCTGAAACCACCGCTAAAAAAAAAGAGTAAAATCAGCAGGCGTTGGCAGGCTCTGGGGGGGGGGAAAGCCGCATAAATGAGGCACGACTCGGTAATCTGGAACAGTCAGAAAGGGGACGCAGCGGTCCTACGGTGCGGAGAAGCTTGAGGGAAAAGAGGAAGCTCAGTCTGAGCAGCTGGATCGTAAGGGAGCCGATTGGGGGTCGCATCCTATGAGTGAGCCTCAATACGACAACTGCTCTCAAACGGAGCGGGAGTAACTGCCCGGCGGTTGATTGGGCAGGAAGGGACAAAACAAAGTCTCGGACCATAAGGGGAAACGTGGCTCGACAGGGAGACGAAAGACAGGCGCAGGCACGCGATCCTAATACCGGGGCCATTACTGATTAGGGGGAGGGTGCCGCGGGGCAGTCTGACGTGAAGGCGCAAAAAACGGGCGGGCGTAGACGAAACGTGGTGGCCGCAACTATTTGGGTCCACCGGCCCTACTCGTAAGTACTGTGGGAACACATGGCGTACGGGCTGCTGGTGTTCATGGCGCGGGGCCCCGGCCGGGGTGGTGAGAACGGAGAGGGGAACATCTAGAAAAGTTGCAGAAGAACGAGAAGGACTCCGCGATACCTCGAGCGGAAGCAGCCGCCGCATACGGTGCTCAAGAACATAACCAGCTCTCCAGTAATTCATACTCAGGCAACGAGCGCCAGAGCTGGCGGGAGGGGCGGCACTAGAAGGCTCCCGCGGACGCACGGCCGCGGAGTGCCATTAAGATCGCAAAAAAAAGAAACGCCAGGCGAACTCTGCTGAAAGCTAAACAGGGGGGGGGGTCATTCGACGACACGCCACGTGATCAAATTCTCTAACTGGCTGTACGCATGGGCAATCCTTCACGCCACGTCGAAGCAGAAGCATAAGGAAAGCTAGTGAAGCGATAACTGGGATGCGTGAAGGTGGCGGACCGGAGGGACGAAAGGACGACAAAAATCTGCGAACCACCTCGAACGACTGCACAGCATAGTAGGACAGCGCGTAAAAACTGGCACAGTCTCCGATACACAAGAGGGCGCACACAACAAAAAACGGTGAAAAGGCAAAAATATACGGGCGTAGAATCAAACGTTGCGCGACAGAGAGGCGCTTACACAAAGAAAGCCTAGGGGATGAAAAACAGGCGGTGGGGGGCGCCGCCTTCCAGTCGTCGAGTACCGCCAAAATAGCGCAAGGAGGGGAAAGTGCAGGAGAAAGGGACGCTGAGTAGGTCGCGCCGAGCTGCAAGAAGCTAATATCTCGTATCGAAAGCGTCCGGACGACTGACTCAAGCGGTCGTGCAGCGAATAGGAAGAAGTTTAAAGGTGTACGTCGCCCCTAGGTGGACGAAAGGACCCGGGAGTCGCAGCGTGGGCCCTGAAGTAGGGATCGAGCCGGGGGAGCCTGTCCCATACGAGGCAGGACGTGTCTGGCAGCGCCGGTGGCACTAGGAGAGCAGGGGTCGGGCGGTGTTGCGCAAAGAGAGACGATTAAAGAAAAAAAAGGTGGCAGGACGCCTTGAGACGCCTAAGGTCCGGTAAACCTGACAATTCTTCCGACGCCACGGTATAAACGAAGGACTCAAAATAGGAAAGGGATCCTACGGGCCGTACGGCCGGCCCGCCGAAAGATAGAAAAAAAAATCGGGGCCTCGAGGTCTAGGCAAGCCGGAAGTCATGGTCGAAAAGAAAGGGCGGTGCCGGCTCTTACGCAGGTAGGAGTTCTATACCCACTTCGTCCGGGCTCAAGCACAACCGGAGCCGCGGAAGCGGGAGATGGGGCGGAAGGGGGAGAAGATCTGACCGCTGTCAGGCCCGAAAAAAAAAGGGAAAGTCTGGAAAAGATTCATCTGGACTTTTGCATCGTGAGTCGACGGACCTCACGAGAGATTTCTCAGGAGGGAAAAAAAGAAAGGGGCCGACAGCTGCAATCGCTTTGGGAGCGAACAGGGGGGTCCTGTCGCGCCACGCAGGAAAAAGCTAAGTTGGAGCACAAGTCGGGCGTCAGAAGACTACAGTTCGGCCAGCTCAAAGGAGTGCGAATGAGGAGAAGGCGCGCTTCGAAAGTGGACTCAGAGGGGGTTCCCAGCAAGGGACAGGCGGAAAAAAAACTTACAGGCGGTGTGCAGCGAGCGCTGTCGGCGTTGCGACGCCGAGAGTAACGCCGAAACTTGGGGATAGGCAACTACAAGGCCTGGTACGACACAAAGGGAAGGGAACTCCAAGCCGGAGAAAGCTCAGGAGAAAAGGGAAGGTAAAGTCAAAAAGAGAGTAGCCTGAACAACTACCGCACTCTCGCAGACCGTAAAAAAAGGAACCCAGGCTTACGTGCCTGGATGGATAGACAGCTAAAGTCGGCTAGACAAATACGTGGGCCAAAAGTAGAAACATAGGAAGGCGGAAGAGAGCGTATCGATGAGGGAGGAGGGGTAATGCCTGTAGGGTTAGACTGACCCCAAGTCCCTGAAAGAGCAGGGCAAAAACGCGGGAAGGGGGAATGCGGGGTCCACAGACTAAAGGGCAAGGGTTTGCCATCAGGGGAAAAAAAACGGCAAAGAAGGTCGGAAAAGAACCTCTAAGATCTAGCCGGGAAGGAGGTCAGGGCGCGTGACTCCAGCATCCCGAGCGCAACGAAGTCACAACTGTGCAGGGGAGGAGGGGGGGGCTGAGAGATGGGGCGGGCACTCTGAACAAGTCCTTCCGTCGCGATGGGCGTCCTCGGGAAGCCGGGAACAACTAAGAAATACACGAGCCCCGTTGAAGAAATTTAATACAAACCACATCGTGTATCAAAAGGTTACTTTCTCGAGAACCCCACTATCTTTGCAGAAGGGCACCGGAGGCCAGAGTCGAAATCCCAACGAACCGAGAGGTGTGTTGCAAATCCATAAGATCCAGGTGTGGTGGTCTCCAGAGAGGTGCCCCGGCAAAAAGGCGAATGACAAAAAATCGCTCTGAAAATGTTGGTATCACTTCTTGAGGAGAGAAATAGAAGCGTCTAACAGACGGGCCCGACGCGGGGAGACCTCGCGTGGGAAAACATGTGATGGATCCAGGCTGTAAAAGGAGGGACCGTTTGACCGTAGGTGACTAACTAAAAGTCTGCCAGGTGCCAGATCATCTCAGGTTGTCAGTCCGTGAAAAAAGGGCCCCCAAAATGGGGCGACAATAGCAAACGCAACCCTCATCATGCGGTCAACCAAACGGACACGTCAGCGCAGAGAAAGCAAAGGTGGGGTCTAGCCGGATTTCTGTCCACACCTGTCTGTAAGCTGAAGGGGGGGAAGAGGGGTAAAGCGTGCGGCGGATAACGGAAGGCTTCCACAAACTGCCCGAAGACGAAAAAGGGTACAAATAAAATAGACCGAGGGGTTCGTCGAGAACGCCTAGTTAAAAGTAGGGGTGGAAGGACGAATAGTCAGTTAAGTCAAAGAACCGATATATAAAAGCACCGGAAAGGAAGAGAGGGAAAGGGGGGGGTCTGACCTCGCGTGGTGAGCATGCGATACTGAGCTGGGCGGGTCGTATCGGAACCTTCGGGGATTTCGGAGAAGGAGGGGGGATAAGCTCTAGGCTGAGTTATCCCGATCGAGCCTTAACCCGGAAACACGGGTTAGACCAAGACCTGGGGACGTTGCGTCTATGTTGGGGCTGAGAGGGGGACACCTGTTCAGATGACGCGCAGGCTACGAGAAGGGGGGGGGGGCGGAACGCCGGGAGGATACCAGTGCAAGCTCCGCAAGCTTTCCCTCGTTGTGGGAACGAAAGAAGGAAAGAGATTCCCAAAGGAGGATGCTCGCCGTGTTCGCAGACTCGTAGAAGAAAATCTTTATCATACGTGCGCGAGGTGCTGGTAGGCTCAAAAAGGATCGGATGGGAGCACTAATGTTTACTGGGACTTTAGGGGAAAACCATAAGCGAAGGAAAGGAGAAACGTAAGGGGGGTGATAACGGGTATCTTCCACAGAGTAATAGATCGACGTCCCGAGCGGTGGACGAGAAAATGGGGACGGCGGTAGACACGAGTCTTAAAGTCGTTCACCGCGGCACGCCGGAGAGAGGAAGAGAGGCTTAGAAAGAGAGCGACCAATCTCGGGTGTGAGGCCAGAGAGGTAAGTGGGGTGCGCACTCACCGTGGAAAGGGAAGGGTACTCGGAAAATTGCAGACCTTAGCGCAGCGCGGACCGGTCGGCGAGAAGGTTGCCATGGGAAAGTCTTACACTATGGTAACGTACTAAAAAGAAATGGATAACCTGGAGGCGGGGTGTGACTCTGCTTGCAGCTTTTGAATCATAACCTCCAGGAACATGCTCTTAAGTCCCGAGAGGATCGTCGGGGGTAAGCCCGCAAAGGAGCATATTGGTCAACGCCGGCCTTGCCGAGCTGAACATCGTCCGAGACATCTATCCGGCCCGAACCTCAAGGGAGGGAAAGGGTCTGGATATTCCTTGGCTTATCTCTAGGCAGGAGGCGGGCTTCCGCGCACCTGTAATATTATGTCAGGGGGAATTGGTACCCACGCTGGACCAGAGTAAAAAGGCAAAGCACGCGCTACGTCGTACGTCCCTCGATTCGGGAAGAGACAGAGGGGAGTTCTTCGGAAGGAGCATCGGTGCACTGTGGCCTCATGGGTTACAAAAAAAACTTGCTCCGGGGGGGGGGAACTGACGAAATAGCTGTACACCAATACATCCTGGCATGCTGCTAGACGTCGTATTCATCACTACCCGGGAAGATCGGCTGCAGCGCAGGCCGTATTGACCTAGAGGTGGTCCATGCGTCGGGCGCAGGGAAAAAAAGTTATAAAGATAGTTCTGACTTCAATGAGCAGACGCGATTGGATGGCTGAAGGACGATTTACGTCCTCTATAGGGGGCAAACCACGTCGTAATACGTCCGAGCGCGTAAAAAGTCGGGCATGGGACAAGGATTGGGGGCTGTGGAGAAGGGGTCAAGGGATGATAAGGACCCGGGATGAAACTACGTGGTCAGGAAACAACGACCTGCGACACACACGGGAGCCCATCACGAACTGTCACGGCTGCTCGTGGCGGGTCGCGCGGGTTGGCCGTACAGCGGGCCCGGGGAAAAAAAGACCAGGCCGAGCTCTGGGGGCGTACGTGTACAAATCGACGAAAGACTGCTGAAAGAAACCTAGATCGGACGGGATAGCACTCGAATGAAAGCGGGCTTAGTATGAGGAGGGTATCGCCAGACATCCTAGAATGTCCGAAGGGAATACATCTTGGAGGACCGTGTCACTACTGGAATGTGGGACAAAGAGGGGGACTGCGCGGCTATAATCGAGGGAGCAGTAATATCGGTGTCCGTCAGCCCAAGCGTCTTATACCAAAGAGGCAAAGAAAGCCAGTGAAAAGAACGTCGTAAGGGGTCGATTCGAGTCAAAAGCTGAACTCGTAATGCACTGCCCGGTTTTAACGGAAGATAGGCTAAACCAGGGAAAAGCTGAGCGGCGGCGACTGGTCTCACATCGTGAAGGGGGGTCAAGTAGGGGAAATTGCTCAAGGCGGTCCCAGATAGCGACCCGGGCGATGAGTTAGTGAGGAGTTATAACCTAAAAAAGCTATCATTATCGTTCGTTCAGCAACTCGGAGCGACAGGAATCAAAGCAGCGCCTGCTACGCGATATGAGAACGGGTAAGCTCGGGAACAGGGAAAGGCAGGACCCAACGAATTGAGTAGGCCCGGCGGAGGGAAAAACCGAGGCGTAGTTGATGGAAATCAAAAGTGGATACCCGTGGGGAATTGACACCAACTGAGGGAAAGTAGATGATCAGAGGGGGTCGGAAAGGAAGGGCTCGAAGAGTGGCAGGGCAGTATAACACTAAAGCAACGTGGGGTTCCTACTAAAGTTTGTGTGAGCCGCTAGAGTCGGTGCGTTGCCATCCTCCGTGCGGGGGAAAAGGTCGTTCTCTTCTGTCCATCTATTTCTACCGTCGCGCTGAAAGCATGGGCTCTGGCGGACACGCGATTTCTGTCTGAGAAAGGGCGAAGAGAGTAAGGTGTGCTCCTTCGGGCGGCGGGCTTCAAAGAAAAAATGAAGGTGCACGGCTCTTGCCCGCGGTATTGCGGCAGACGAGGAAAACTGGGGAGAAGCCTCCTCTTTGGGTGGTAGATCCATAAGATCAAAAAATTCGGTAATAGGGCGGTTCGTTGGGAGATATCTGCACGTAGAGAACGAGGTCTTTGTCCCGGCTGAGTCTGGGGCAAGACAGCGTGCTCACCTCATTACGAGCGGTACCCCAACAGGAAAGCGGGTCGGGAGGCGCGAGAGTCTAAATAGGCTGGCAGCCTGTAGTCATGAAAACAATAGGTCTCCCTTGCAGCCGGGAAGCGAAACACGGTCTAAAGCATGTCTGCGGCCGCCGACACACAGGGCGCAACGATGGGGGACGTGCCGCAACATCAAGTTGTACGGAAAACATGGTCAAGGGTCTAGGGGACAATTGTGGGCGTCTAAAGGGGCTGCAGGTACTCGAAAAGGCTAGGGCACCGGCTCCAGCACTTCACATAGAATCGCTAAGACACCCAGGAGACCGGAGGGCGTTCTCAGAGCGGAGTGGCGGAAAGAAAGTCTCAAAACCATCATTATCAGCACCCATGGGCGGCGCGCATCAAGATACAGCAATCATGTTAACTTGCGATATCGCTTAAGCGCCCGTAAGCTCCTTCTGTACGCTCGGCCGTCCGGGCCCATAAAACCAACTAACGCCTCCAGACACGTGGTGGGTCTCAAAAGATAAGCCGCCTTTAAAAATCGACTCTGCCGCCATCATGGCTTCAACGACGCCGGAGGGACGCACAGCACTCAATGGAGGCGACAGCTGCGGAAGTGATCTACGATGCAAGGGTACGCCTAGCTACATACACAACGGCGTCCTGCGGCAATCTTCAAAGTACACTGGGAGGGGGGAAGGCGAAACGTCACAGTTGAATGAATGGGGGGGTTGTCTGAGAATTGTCGCAATTACGAAAATACCGAGGAGAAGGCCGGATAGGGGAAATGGTCTTCCCGACCGCGTAAACCTGCGTTAAAAGGGTACCAAGATCTCTTCGAGATACTTAGCAAAGTGCCGGGCCCTCAGCCGGTACATAGCCTCGGCCCAGGCAGAGACAACGGAACACTCGGGTCGAAAAGCACAATGAAATTCAACAGGCGAAGAGCTAACCCTGTAGAGAAAGGGGGGACAAACAGTTGATCGGACGGAACCGGCGGAGTTGTAACATGCACATTGTGCCGGACTTAGTGGGGGAAGAAATCGCTCAACGCGCAGGTCCAAGAGCGCTGAATGAGGTCGCAAGAAAAACACAAAAAAGAGAGGCAGCCTCGCAACAAGGGACGATGCACAGGGCCGACCTCCAATCCATCCCGCTCGAAAAATTCAGGCTGGGCGACATAAATACGGACGTCCACGCCCGGATCGGCGGCGAGCGAGGATGGCGCAGGATATAAGGGTTAGGAAGTTTGACAATAGAAGTTTGCGAAAAAATCGGTATGACGGAGCAGTCAACCAGCCTGTGCGGAGGCCTCTAGCATAGGAGGAAAAAAGGCCGTGATCACCGTCAAAGCTGGCTAAATCAAGTACCGAAGCAGGCTGCAGTCCCCCGGGGCCTAGACGTACAAGGAATGGACCGAGCCACACACAGCGTCATGGCGAAAAAACTCATGGAGTCCTCGATCAGTACAGCCTATAAAAAAAAGCTCACAAAGAGAAATCTTAAAGCTAAGAAGGTTCGTGGCACACCCCCTATTGATCGGGATTTTCTCCGCCAGAAGGTACTATTCGGGAGATCCAATGCCCATCCTAACAACGTGACACGGTTCGAACGGAAAATGCATCAGGCCGGAGAGAAGGCCTTCCCGGACTAACGCCTTCGAGGGGGGTACTAGCCATGGCGTGTAAGTCCGGGGGGAGGGAGTTGTCAGCATAAAAGAACTGCAAGAAGAAGCGTAGCTCAAGGTGCGCGCACTCTGAAACCGGGAGAATCAAAAACGAGGGAAAGACAAAGAAGCCGCCTAAGCATGTGGGAGACAGCTTTTTGGCTACGGGGTGCCCACCTCTGTTGGCTCGGAAACCAAGAATAGGGGGGGCTTATCGAGAGCATCTGCGTGACCTTCCCTCCTAGGCTCCGAAAGAACGGAAAAAAGATGGGAAGAGGGGACCATCGGGTGGCTAAACAAAACGCGATTGGGGGGAAACCACATAGAGGTCTAACACACAACGGAGAGGATGAGAGACGAGAGCCATAACAAAGAGAGGACGATCAACTGGAAACCGAGGACCTAAAAGAAGGTACACTGAATGTCGACGCCTAAAAGCCTTCTTTCGGAGGCTAGCGACGGGGGACTAAAATACTAAGAAGGTGTCAACGCCTTCGCAGAAACCGGTTCGACAGATTGAGACAAGGTGGGAACAAGCGCGAGTTGGGGCTCACAACGGAGTGTCTCAGCAACGAGAAGGAAGATCAGGAGGAGAGACCTGAAATACCCAGGCTACAACGCGGCCTACTTAGGGTAAACACAGCCGCACAGTCTGAGAAACCTGCACTCACGTCCTCCCGGGGCTGAAGGAATACCGGATCGAGAAAAACTAATTTAGTAAAAAATACTGCACAAATCAGGGGTAACTACTTCCACGATGGCGGAGAAAATCAACGGGCTCGAAAACAACTGAGGGGACTCGAGGGGAGAGGATACACGCCTCTTAGGAAAAAAAAAAGAATCGTCTCGTTAGGGGAAGACGTCCCCCACAAAAAGTTGTGGGTACCGACAAAAGGGGTTGGGGGATTCTTCGGGTAAAAGGAGAACAAGCGGCGACCGCAGCTCTCAATCGGAGTCAACCACCCGGGAGGGGACTTCGATTCTATTAGTAGGGGCCGGCCGATCGCCTTCCCGGTTGACTGCGGCGCGTAAAAGGGTTAAGGAACTAGGCTGTTCGGGGTCGGGACTTAGGGAAGTGACCCTGTAGAAAAAGACGGGCTAGTACCCCGAAGTTGTAAAGTGGCTGAAGTCGGGTCCTATATACCTAGGACGGGCCTGAAAAGGTGCCGCCCGTCGTATGCGCGACACAGGAAAACCTACCACTCGAGACTCAAGGGACAGGCCCTAATGCACCGTCCGGGCTGCTCAGTCAAGGAGAAAAGGCGAAACAGAGGAATACACATGTCGAGGGGTCATCTAAGGTATTAAACGGAACAATTAGGTGTCAGTCATAGAGAGAGGGGAAAACCACAGACACAGGCGTAACGAGTAACACCAACAAACGCAACCTTAGGCGCGATTAGTTAATAAGGAGTCAACTTTGAAAGATAAAGGAGGGGATGAATGTTTAAGTCTTACGGGCGGGATTCCTCGGAAGGAACAAGAACAAACTCGAAGAATATAAGCGGCCGGATGCTAAAGTCTCAGGCGCAGCCTGAAAAAAAGAATACCCAGAAACGACGTCGTCTGCTGCCAGGGAAAAAAGTCTCCATATGCTCGAGCTGCGAGGGGTTCCCAAGCAGGATAGTTCAATCACGACCATTTAGTCTGCGCCCGAGACGCAGTCCGGAAGTTTGGAAAAAAAAGCGCGGCCCGGCTGCGCAGCGTTTTCGGGAATACTAATGGTCTGCCGGGTAGTTATGGTCCACGACGTGGTTACGGCAAACGTAGAACCGGCGGTACAAGGGGCAAGATGGTACAACAGCGTGGAAGGGATAGGTCCCCACTAAGAGGAAGGAGAGAACCCTGACAATTCAGGTATGGGTGCGGTCGGCATGCCATGGAAAAGAGCTACGAGGGGGGGATAAAGCTCGATTTTGCGCGTTTGCTCTTCTGAATTAAGGTGCTCGAGATTCTTCTCTACGGCCACGCCCTGGAATGTCGGCTTGAAGAGAGTGAGCAGGTAGAAGCTCGGGGGGCTGTCCGGCCCAAGCTGACATAAGAAAAGAGACGTTAAAGAGGCCGAGAAGTGATGGGCTGGTCATAGGGGACTTAGTACCGTCGAATTTCAGAGATTAACAAGACCGCTGTCCGGAGGAAGGCGACAGGGCGGCCTAACAGCCTGAAATAGAGCCCGCGTGGGGTAAGCGTGGCTTGATCAGGCGCAGATCCAAGGAGGAAAAAGCAAAACGACCAGCATGAATCCAGCTCGATTGGTCTGCACAGCGAAGGCACGGGGGCACGGGACTGAAAGGGAAAGAAAGGGATCTGGGTAAAAAAGATTACGGGGGGGGAAGGCTGCCGCGCGAAGAAAAAAGTAAGACCGGGGGGGGGGAAAAATAGGGAAGGCACAAAGCAGGGACGTGGCAGGTTCGAAGTGGGGGTGATTGTACGCAGTAAAGTGACGAGGTCGGGGAGGCAACACGAGGGGGCAGGAGGGAGTGCACTCAAAAGGTCTACACACACCTCCAGAAGGGGGGCACGGGGTCTGAGGTGCGAACACGACGGAGTAGCTACATAGAACGAACGAACAAGGTCTAGCAAGGTTCTGTGCGAGACGTGCAAAAGGCGAGTAAGACGACACTCGTCCGCTTCGCTCTCCATGGGAAATGTATCACTAATGAGTAGGGGGTAGGGCAACAACGCCACTTCGTCGGCAGGAACCACGGTGGGTTGAAGGCAGAGCAGCCAGACAGAAAGTGATCTAAGCAGAAAAAAAATCTATAGGATATGTCGCCCTGTGCTCGGGCCTGGGAGACGCGCTGGAAAAGAAAGAGAAAAGGGGAGAGGGACGGTGGGGCGTTGGGCTGGCAAATCTAGCGTCCTATCCGTCCCAGTCAATGGCAGACCGGAACGACTGCTTAGCGCACACAGCGGCGGCATCGCCGACCTTCCCGAACGATCCGATGGGGGCGAAGTACACGCAGACGGGAGGAGTCTGGACAAAACCGAGATCGCGCCTCCATGGGAGAGGGGAAGTCGAGAGAATCTCCGAGGAAGTGCCGCCTCGCGTGGCACTGCTCGAGCCTGAGAAAAGTAGGGGAGAAAGGGAAAAAAGAACTTCGCAGGGCGATCGCGGATGATGCTTTGCCACTCCCTGGGAGGGCACGGAGGGTCTAAAGGTCTAAAAAGCTATCCATGCATCTCCTGTCAAGGAAGTCCTTAGCCATCATGTCGAGTCATCCAGCCTAAAAAAAATACGCCGACAACTGGGGGCAAGTGTAACTAGGCTGGACTTCGACCTTCGGGCAAGAGAACGAGTGGCCTCGTGTCTTAAATTGACATCCCTAGCGACTTGCTGAGGATGGCGGCACAGCAATGGACTGGGACGGAAGGACGGAAATAGATCAAGCTGAGCATCCCCACGGAACTGGCGCCCGGGTCGCTTCAGGGATCCAGCCATCGGAAAGTCAATAACCTAAGAAATCTCGCGTCCGACCGGAGAATACCTCGCATGGGCCACCGCGACTGGATGACCCCATGCTATCATCAGGTCCGAGAGGGCTAAAACTCGAAGGGCGACGGCACCGATGGATGTCCACAAGGATGCGTGGAGAATAAACGAAAGCCCTCAATCACTAAGGGAGCTGCCCCAAGAACGGCATATTGCGCGTACCGCGCCTTGAGTAGAGGGGCAGAGTTGATCGCAACGCTCTCTCAACCGCAAGGGGACCAACAAAAAAAAATGTGGGAACCGGAAAGCGCCTTAATCATCCGCATAGCGGCGGAGATAATCAGCGGAGTAGGCCTATGCGAAAGTAAAAAGAAAGATGCGGACTCTACGCGACGGGCGTTTAACGGATCACAGGGGAAAGGTAATGTACTCGGGGGGGGGGCTGGAATCCCACTACGACAAGACCGACTGGTCGAGTCACACGACAACGAGCCATCAGTAAACCGCATGATAACAGGCCGGCCCGCACAAAGAGGAGGGGACAACGATTACGTCTACAAAAACTGAACTACCTGAGAGAACACTTACAGCGACGGACACACCTAACATGCAAAAGGGCGCGCCAAGAGACCAGAGAGAGTCAGAATCCGACGGATGCGTTCGTAGCGTGGCGCTGCATCAGCGCGGGAGCCGGCTCAAAGACGGGGGATTTAATTGAGAAGGGGGATATAGACCTAAAACATCCAATGGGACCGCCTCGCAAAAAAAACTCAAGGGGAAAAGACACGGGAGTCAAGGCGCAACAGTACTCTTTGCAAATCGAAAAACCAACGGGCTTCAGAGGCCCGGATTCCGGTGGCGGTCAACCCGCAGATCCGAACGGCCGCGTCTATATAAACAGGGCGGGGGGGAATGCGCAGTGATCGCTCGGAGTCAGCGTAGGTTGACGGGTCTGAACGCACCGGATGGGGAGAACTCGAAGATCGCGCAATGTCGTGACAGGTGAAAGATCCGAGTGGCAACGGGGCACGAACGGTACTATCAAACCAGTCCGAAATCGACTGCGTCGCCGAGAAACTCAACATAGAAATCACGTTCACCGGCATGGGGAAAGAAAAGAGTATCGTCGCAAAAACGTCTAAGGCAAGACAGGGGGCCAGGGCCGCCCGCCGCGTGACGGTCAGGAAAAGAATCTTGTAAGACCCGAGCTGAATCGCTGGAATGTAGATCAAACGGAAAAAGAAAAAATACTCGGAGGGGGGAAAGGAGAGGAGAGGCTCATTCAAAGCAGGGCCACACCTCTGGGATCGAGGTCTTCAAAGAAAAGGCGGTGCACAAAAAAGCAAAAGAAAGACGAAGAACAACGATCAGACCGGGGAGCGCACCAGCTCAAGAGGGTTACTAGTACTATGAAAGAGCTGTAACCACTGGGAAGAAATGTCGAACACGGGTCTACTGCCCACGGGGGAGAAGAGGATAAAGCCGCGACGGATCACTCCTGGGGGGAGAAAAAATGAACTACGAAACTTAACACTCTGCTCTAGCCGGTTGCAACCATCAAAGTAGGGAAAAAAAGCCCAGAAATAGGACAAAATCGCGGGGCCATCACAGATATAGGAACAACAACGGGGAGGGAACGGTTTAGGGGGTAAGAAAAATGCACTCTAAAGTAGCAAATATCCCGAGGCCGACCTCATGTACGAGGAGGAAACGAGGACCGAGGGCGGGACGTTACAGTGGAGTCACTAAAACCCTGTAGTTCAGGCTGGGAACCAAGGACACCATGCTCGACCTCTCGCCTACAAACGTGTGTTCGACCTCAATGCGCGACGAGTCATGAAAGGATAAGCGCAGTCGCGGATCTAATCCAGGGGGACCTAGCCAGCGCCTCGCTCCAGAAGTGGGGTGCGAGTCAGCCCCTAGCTGATCCTCCTTACCACACCTCTTGGGGAAGCGCCTCCTTCCGCTACGACCGGGTACAGGAGCAGGTGAACAGATGAGCAGGGCCAGGGGGCCTGTTGAACCCTGGACAAAGCCCTCGCACAGCTTCAGGAGAAACCTGGAATTCTCTGGATGAACGGCCTCAGCTTCACCCACCCAAGTCGACTACCCACACGTCCCCAATTACTACGCTGTTAGAGTTCAAGCCCGTAGGCGCTATAAAAACGAACGCTCGGGAACGTGGGGAAAGGGGGACCGGACA
>Ga0179593_1719082_pt1 | contig 19728 bp, 23 predicted proteins | sample CZODoug2_1_08_16_FD_185931 | JGI IMG/M metagenome (GOLD analysis project Ga0179593, IMG submission 185931) | Vadose zone soil fungal communities from Angelo Coast Range Reserve, California, USA - CZODoug2_1_08_16fungal (PacBio error correction) | ecosystem: Environmental > Terrestrial > Soil >...
GAGATGGGAAGTGAAGGTGCTATCAGAACCAGAAAAAAAAAAAGAAATTGAAGGTGAGCCAACACACTTTCTTAACGCATTAGTTTTTTTAGAAGGGTAATTGGACCAGAGGAGGACAGTGTGAGGATGCTAGTGAGCTAGGCTTTTTTGCAGGGGAGAAGGGAGATGCAGATTGAAAAGGGGGTGGACCAGGGGGGGAAAAAAAAGGAAAAGGGAAGGGTCTTCCAATCATCGGACGGAGGGGGAGGAAACCCAGGTGTTATATTGAGGGATCTGAATGAACGTCGTACGGGCTAGGGTCCGGTTCTCTTTAGGAGTTTAAAGGAAAGGAAGCGTAGGAAGAAACTTCGGCAGACGGTGCAGCGGGAGAAAGGAGAGGAAAATGGAATTGGGCGTGGGAGGGTGACTTAAAGACTGCCATTTCTGAAAGGGCAAAGGTAAATCGTCATCATCGTCACGAAGAGCAGAGCAAACACAAAAAAAAAAAAAAAAAATCCCAGGGTGGAGAGAAGCCAAGATTGTCGGGAAGGGGGGGTAACGGGGGAGAACTGTAGGACGTGGCTAACAAGAGCTGAGCTATCCATCTTAAAGTGCAGAAATTGTTCATAAGACGAGTTGACGGTAGTGGGCGAAACGGAAATTAAAAAAAAGAGAAGGCCCCATCCACGGGAGAACGTCAGGGACACGCGCACGCTAACAGAAACGGTCACAAAACAGGGAATAATTGGGAAAAATGAAGCCAACATCCGGTAGGGGGGGGGAGGAGGGAAGGACTGTTAGCAAAGGAAAAACCAGGAAGACATCAACGAAGAACACGAGAGGAGAAGTTGGAAAAATAAAAAAGTTCCTGGTAATCTTCTTGGTTTAAAAAAATTGGTAAGTCCTGAGTCAAAAAATATTAGCGGCCAAGGACGTGTTCGAAAGGACCAAGTAGACGTCAGAGAAGGCCAAAAAGCGAAAGGGCTTTGCGGACCAAAGAAAGGGGTAGAGGAAGAACAGTTGAAACTGCCTTAACCTAGTGGCAAGGAAAAGCAAAAACAATATAATGATATGAGGAAGGGACGGATAAGAAAAGGAATTTGATTCTTAGATTCTGCAAAGGAAAGGAGGAGGGACATGAAGAAAGCACCCAGTCCTGCGCAAAGGGGGGAAAGGGGAAAGAGGTTCAAGGGCAGCTAAAGGAAAAACTTGATGCGCAAGTATGAAGGGGGGCCAACACTTGCCGGGTGTGGGGCTCTGCTTGATTCTTGAAAATGATTCGGGGAACGCGAATGATAAAAGGAAGTGTCAAAGGAGGGGGGGGGTCCATCAAAGGAAGAAAAAGAGGGTATGTGGGGGAAAACATTGTGAAGTTGTAGGTTCAACACGAGTAGTTTAAGACGGGACAATCTAACGGTTGGGGTAAAGGGGGATAAAATCGATATTTATTAAGGGGGGTTAAGGGTATGGGCGGGATTAGAAAGGGACTTGGGGGAGAAAAGAAATTGAGTCAAGTTCAAGGAAAAAGAGGGGTGAAAATCAAATTGGCGGTGAAGGAGATTAATATACAAATGGTCGAAAGGAGGATATCGCGCGGATGTGTGCAAAAGGTCCAACGTTAAAAGGCGACCAAAAAAGGACCACGCAAGAAGAAGAGAAAAGAGAAAAAAAAAAAACGGAATAGAGATTCCTCAAACGTGGAGGGAAGTGGAGGAAGACGCTGGGTTAACATTTGAATTCAATAAAATCAGCTATGACGGACTGGGGTGCATCTCCACTTGGTATACTAATCGGTGTCTTGGGGGAGTGCTAACCGCCGCCTGGGATCTCGAACAAAGAAAAGTGAAAACTTACGAAGGGGGGTAAACGGGAAGAACACGAAACGTATCAATCCCAGACAAAGACCTATAATGAGGGAAGATATTGCGGAAAAGGGTACACTACAATTGAGTTGGATGTCTAGTTCAGCGTGAACCCACTTTAATGGGGCAAAAAAGGAAAGGTTGGAGAGCGCGAACCAAAAAACGAAGGAAATCAAAAAAAAAGGTACATTGGCAGCATCCGTCACCTACAAAGAGGATGAAGAATAAAAAAGCGAAAAAACTCGGCAAAGCTGGTGGGGCGAAAAGAACTCATGCCGACTTGGGGAGGAAAAGGGAAGTACTGGAAAGGGGAAATGGGGGAGAAACCGCGCCTGGAGGGGGGAGATACGGAAAAGATTGTCCATCATGTTTTTGCTCTGGTATATCAGGAAGGAAAATTCTAATAAAGCACAATTGCGATTTGTAGCTCACTTAAGCTTGTCATATAACACATCTTTGGGGGAAGAATTCTTGAAAAAGGAAGAATAGCCGCAGTGGCCCGGACAACTCAAGATGCGAGGAGCAGACTGGGGAACCAACACTAAAAAGGGAAGCAGGCGCGAGCTAGTGAGTTATTCAAGAAAAAAGGTTATCACTCATCCGAAAGTGGTCCTGGGAATGCTGACGGCCAGAAAGTGTGTCGTTGAACAATCATCAAAAAAAAAGATATTACCTGCAACTGGAAGGGGCCTAGTGAACAACCTTCACAACGCCATCGGACTACATACAAAATGCACTACATGCTAACCTTCCTAGACAGTGAAAAATTTTGGGTGCACTAATCGCTATTTGAAAGGGTAAGGAAAAAGGAATTGGAGGAGGCGAAAAATCGACTTTCTTGACTTGGAAAACGCAGGGAGGGGAGACTCCAATAAGTTCCTGCGGAGAAACTTGCAACCAGAAACGATGATTCCCTACAATAAGTTTCGAGCGCTGAAGATCCTTGGAAACGGAAAGACCAGATTGACCTGCTACGCGGGGAAAAAAACGACAAGAAAAATGGGGGCTGCGAGAACTACTCCTTATTGGGAGTGTAAGGCTTAGAATTTCTACTCTAGGAGAACGCTGGCTGACAGTGAATCAGGAAACTTCAGTTTATGGGGCACAAAGAAAAGACCCCAAGGAGAAGATCCCATGAAAAGAAAAATCTAAAAAAAAAACCGGAAGGGAACTAAGAAAAACATAAGTCAGAACCTGGGCTGATATGAGCATGTACCGGTTCATCTAGAGTCATACCTGCTCATAAAAAGAAAAAAATGGGGGGGGAACAAGGACACCCTAAAGGAGGGGAAAAAAGAAGCGAAAGGTTGGAAGAAAAATTTTCACACACAACACGGGAAGAATTAAAAAAAATCTTTATCACCTCAAAACATGACATTTCGAGGCCAGTATGAATTCGGCCACACAGACTGAGGAAAGGAAAAAGAAAAAAGCCAACTAAGGAGGAGGGGTTAAAAAGAAAAGGTGGGGGGACATCAAACCACACATTTCTGAACACCCCACTTTGGAGTTGGGATGGATGGGGAGGGGGGGGTAATAGGTACGATTTGGGCAAAAATAAAAGTTTGAAGCACACCAGAAAAGAGAAACAACAAAAGAGAGGAAAGAGAGAGTGATTTGACTGGGGGAAAGAATTGGAATAGGTCCATAACTACACCACAGACGCAGAAGGTAAAAAAAATTGGTATAACCAACATGTAAGGCACACATTCGTGGGGTTTTTAGGGGGGTGATTAGTGAGGGGGGGGTGAAAGAAGTGGAGAAAGTGGGGGGAGAAGATGGGGGGCGGTGGGGAGAGATCTACTCGTCATTTTTGCGGGGACGACCGGAAAGGGAGCGGTAGGCAACAACACCTCAGCCCAGGGTAGGTTTAAAGGGAGAGTTCTGAAAAGGGAAAAAATTATCGGACAGAGGAAGGAAACAGTGCAAAGAAAAAGGTCTAGGAAAAAAAAAAGTACGGAACGTATCAGAGGCAAGAAAAAGGTCAAACGTCTTCAGGGGTGAGGAGGGGGAATTGTTGGTATGGTAAAAAGTGCCGGCTGCGGGAAATGGCAAAGGGAAAGAGGGAGAGGGAGAACAGGAGAGTCAGGAAAAACAGAGGAAAACCAGGAGAAGGGTTACGAAAAAGGCTCTCATGTGTAAGGTAGTAGGTCAAGAGAGGGGGGAAAACCAGATAAATCCTCTTCCCAAAGGGGGAAGATGGGAGTAAGGCATCGATGCAGATTTCGGGAGGAAAGCTGCTCGCGGGGACGACCATAGGAGGACATGAAAGATTTCGGAGACTCAGAAAATTAGCACCTGCCGTAATAGTGGCGGAAGCCAAATCCTGGAAAGAAGGGGAATTCACCTTCAGAGGGTATGAGAGGGGGGGGGGGGGGGGAGCGGGTTCCACTCATATAAATATAAGCCTAAGGAAACGTGCTACTGAGGGGGGTTGAACCGATCCCCATTTTAGAAAGGGGGAGATAATGCAGAGAGGACAGTAGGAGAGGGAAGAGTTAATTAGACTTCGAGCCGAGGGAAAGCTCATCGGAAGCACACCAAAGACAAAAGCAAGAGAAGTGAGAGGGGTTGGAAAAACACTGGACCTGCCTATGGCAAGATAGGCTCAAAGAAACCTGTCATTACTTATGAAGATGACAATCTGAAAATGATTAGAATAACAGGGGTGACTGGCAGGGCTAGGGGTTAGAGAAAGCTGTCCCTCGATAAACATGAAGACAGGGCAAACAGGAAACATCATTTGGAAGAACAAAGTCTTCTAATAGCCAAGGAAACAGGGGGAAGAAAATAATTGGGGGGAAGCTGTTGATAGCCACGCGAGAGTGTTGGGAAGAGTCTTAAAAAAAAAACCGTTGAAAAAAAGGGGGGGTGGAGATTATGCAACTTGTCGGGGTCGCCTCTCAAAATCGGGGGCCCTACGGTGGGGGCCATTGAGGCACATGTGTTAACTAGTTACATCTTGAGCGAGGGGGGGGAAAAAGGTGTAGCGACGAGGGGAACAATTCTAGTATCAATCTTGAAGGTAGGTAGGGGGATACGTCTGTTGTTTATGTTGGGGAGTAAGTTCATTTAAGGAATGGTCGAGGGGATTCAGAAGGAAAACACAGAGGGGGGGTAGCAAAGTAGAGGGTGGGGCAAAAACGGAGCGGCAGAGCGGGATCTAAAATGTCAATTGCAAAAGTACCAGGGCCAAAGATAAGGCATTGAGAGAAGAGACACCAAAACAAAAAAGTATTCCTAGCCGTGGATGTGTGGCTTTCCGAACGGGCAGAAATCAGCAAAAAAAGAGATTACAAAAAAAGGGCATCACTACTTTCAGATCCACGTTATATAAGAAGATTCATCTTACACGCAAAGAAAACTTGAACTAAAGTGAAGGAAAGAAGGTATAGCTATGGAAGAAAAGAAAGGTATAAAACGGAACCATCCCTACCTTAATAGTGGAGCCTAATATGAGGGAAAAAAGGGGGGAACAAGGAACAAATGATTTAAGCTTCTAGTTCGCCCACCCAGAGAAAAATCCCAAGTTCACAATGCAAAAAAAGGGTAAGGGAAAGTTGGGTCGGGAGAAAAACTAAATGCCTGTGTCATAAAACTCGTGAAAAAAGGGAGGGGGGATCAAAGCAAGAAACTCGAAGGGGGAGCACAGCCTCAAATTGCCATCGTGGGCGCAGTCAAGGGGTAGATCACTCTGACTAACTCTCCTGGCTTTCGCCTACGGCCCCTGAGTGACCAGAAGGGGAGCTTAAAAAAGCTGCAGGAGGGAAACCAAGAGAAGCACAAACAAGGAGGGATGTAAGGAAGTCAGCAAATGTCCAACATCATCCTAGAAAGACCATTATCTGCAAAAACGTAGAGTAGCAGGCAGGAAAATGAGGATCCGGGTCCGCCCCGGAAGAGAAAGAAGAGAAAGGCGAGAGGGGGGGCTCGAAGGAGGAAGGCAGAAATTCGGCCCGGGGAAGACAGAAGAAACTGAAAAAAAGGAACGAAAAAACAGGGTGCTTAAAACGGAAATCGTTCAAAAAGAACGCAAACCAAGGACGGTTCTTATCAACATTCCTCACGCTCAGGGGGAAAGACGGGGCTTAGTGACAGGTATGGAGAAAAGGAAAACGTCCAGAAAAAACAGGACAAAATTGTTGCTTTGGGGCAATAATTAGCGGCTAGGTGGCCCCCGAATTTAAATCCGGTCGGCGTCGAACGGATTAGAAGTGGGCTCGCCTCCCAAGGCGAAAAGGGGAAGCTTCGAAGAACCGGCCAAAAGAGGAATCAGTAACTCTCCAGGGAATTGTGAAATCTGGAGCGCTAGCCGGGAGGCCACCTTCAGCTACGCCACATGAGCGACAATCAGGGGGGGGGGAAGCTAAACAAAAGAATGGGCTCTGACTCAAGGGGAGGGCCTTGGAGGAAACGAAGGAAAGATACGCTTTACCTTACTTCCCTGGAGAGAGGGCACGGTGGACAAATAAGAAAGAAACCCAAAAGCAGAGAGGACACCACAGGGAAGAATCTGAAAAAAAAAACGTGATTAGAGGGAAGCTTACTTCATTAATTAATCGCCGAAGAGCACTATGAAAATTTACGAGCCCGTTACATAGATAAAAAGCAAAAAAGCTCAACTACCAAAAAAAACCAAATATGGCCAACGACTGAGAGTTGCAGCAGTTCACAAGACAAACCTGGAGAGTACTGCATAAGCATCAAATCAAAAGGACGACAGACCTTCGAGCAGGCCCACTACGGGTAAAGAAAAAAACTAAGATGGAAAATAACAAAAAAAAAAACAGAACAAGAAAAGGGTGAAGAATTGTGTTGGCTGCATCCCAAACAACCCGATTGATTGCTGCCCGGGGAGGGGGGGGTAGGGAATAAAAATAGGTGGGGCCAGAAGACGACCTTAAACCCAAAAGCTCAAAACAACAACACTAGGAGAAATGGATTCGGTGATGTTAGTATGCAAATAGTGGCATGACTAGACCTCCAAAAAAAAGAAAGAAGTGGACAGGGGTGGTGGGAGGAGGAGCAAAAAATTTTTCGAAAAACACGCTTGAGTTGTGGGGGGAAGGTGTTTATGTTCCAAGAGTATCAAGGGGTGCACTCAGCGGGTCTGAGTGCTCAGTACTGTTGTTAGGGGGAAGAAAATGAGGGATGAGAGGGTCTGGGTCTTCTGGAAAAATTGCGCAAAAGATCACAGGATCACTGTCCTCGGGGTGTCAAGGGGTCGTCGGCCAAAGGGGGTAGGGGGTAAGCAGCTCTGTAGGCTCGATGAGAATTAGGGGATAACAGCTTGTCATCCGATTCAAGGAGGAAAGAGGTCAAAGTGACAATAAGGGTCAAGGATGCTTCAGACATTGTGTTGCAGTGAAGGGTGGGGTCCATACGGGGGGGGGAAAGTCGACAAAATGAAAGAATGGGGAAGGGAAGGTGGCTTAGAGATGAGAATTCGGCAGGGGCCACTACAACTCAACAGGATAGGGTGTTAGGAAAAAAAAAAAAGAGTGCATCGGAGGACATGGGGTAGAGTCAAGGACAGATAAGGGATACATGATCTGAGCTCGAAAACAACCAGCTGGACCCAAAGGACAGCTTGAGTAAGGCCATGAATACTGGTTGCGGTGGCGAAGGCATTGACACTGAGGCGCGCGAGCACGGGGGAGTCAAGAAAGAAGGAGGGTTCTCGACTAAAAAGACTGGTAACACCTAGAGAGACAGGAAGCGACCGGGTGACTGGCCTTAGCATCAGGGGTTCGCTTATTACAAAGATCGAGTCAGGATTATTCCGTGTGGGCAAATGGGGGTAAATCTGCTTTAATGTGGCAGACTGATGGTTGAAGTCCAAACCGTGGTAAGACACCCTGAGTAAGGCCCAAAAGGATGAAGTGAGAAAGGCAGAATAAAACCGTAAATGACGCGGGCGGGAACGGAGTTCCGGGGCCAAAATGAGCAGAATATCGTGACAGGAAAAACCTGCACATACTCTATGTGGGGAGAGATGTTCTCAAAGATGTCAATGGAATAGAGGAAGACAATGCGTATATCACGCATGGGTGCCTTTCCTTATATCGAAAAAGGGGCAGAGGAAACCTGAGGAAACACAAAGACGAAAGCAAAGCCAGATATGTGTGACACAGAAAGTGCTGCTAAGACCGTACTTCGGGTTAGGTATGAAGGAGGATTTGAGGGTTTTTGGATTCTTCATAAAAGAATCGGGGGGGAAAGGGGTATACAAAATGAACAATGAAACGGGAGGCATTAGGGAAGCTCACCAATCGTGACCGACGGTTTTTTTGCAAAATTGGATGGGTGGGGTGATGTGTCAGATTTTCGGAATTTCATCTTAATGGGGGAAAATGGGGACAGAACACGGTGCAAAGTGGAAAACATGGATGGGGGTGATGGTCGGATGTGAAAGTTTATTGTTAAGTAACTAGACGTTGGGGAGGAGGGCTTAGGGAAAAGGCGTCTGCTCAAATGGAGGCGGGGGAGCAAGTGACAGACAAGATGTTAAAAGTGGAAGAAAGTGTAGTAAGGGACAAAACGGCGAGTCAGACGAGCTGGCTTCATTGGAAATTGCATTAAAAGGGGGGAGTTGACCCAAAAGGAAAGAATATAAAGTGATAATCTCTACAACAGGGGAGAGATTCTCTCAAAGGTGGATGATTGCCTGTGGGCCTTTGGTGGTGACAAGAAAGCATATCCGCTCGAAGAAGAGGGGACATACTAAGGACGAATACCTTAATGGGGGAAAAAGCAACCCACCGATCAAGAAGCAAATGAACTTACGAAGAAGTATGAGTCTAGGCGAAAAAGGTGGGAATCACGGCGGAAATTACCGGAGAAAAGAGGGATAATGTGGCGCAAAGTATACACATTGAAAAAAAAATCGTTAATCTTGTAAAAACTATTACGATCGCGAAACAGGGGCCTTTCACAAAAGGAAAAACGGGGGCAGATTTATCGGTCTATTACCACACTAACATGGGAGAAAATTGGGGGAGTCCCGCGTTCCTGAAGGGATGAATAATCAAGCTTGAACACCGAAATGATGGTTGAGAATGCCGGGAAAAAGGAAAATAACGGGGCAGCAGTTGGAGTAGTAAAAAGGAGGAAACATGAGCCGGTAAGGGGGTGCACTGATTTCGCATGTCGTTGCCGGCAGAATTCTAACAATTATGAAAAACCCATGCATTGTAGAAGAGGATGATGAAATATCCTTATTAAGGAAAAGCCGCGGACAGTAGAGTTCATTTGACAAAGCTGTCCACGAAATAAATGTCCTCACAAGGAGAACTGGGGGGAAGAAAGCACGGAAAAAACGGAAAATCGGATACTTAGGGCGGAGCAAGAATAATCCTCTGACTGGCCTTGGCCAGCTACTCGTTTTGCCTTATCCATGGGGACTCAAAAAGGGGAAACCATCAAAAAAAAAAATCATGAAATGGAAAGAGGTAATAGGGGAAAAAAAGTCCTCCGGACTTAATGAACTACGCTGACAGGTGCACGAAGGGGACACCTATCCAGGCGTTTTCCGGGCAAGAATTAATAGGGAAACTATGAAGGGGGGGTTACAAGAAGAGGGGACTCGCTAAAATAGAAGGAGATGGTGAGAAAATGCGGTCTTCTCACTCACGAGCGTCAATCCCTGGTACCTAAAAGGATCATGAAAGTTTAGTCAAATTGGTCAATTGGGTGTAAGCAGGTCAAGAGAGCACAACCTCTCCTAAGGCTTACCAGAAGGGGTTCATCAAGTGGTCGACAACCTTAATGGGATTATGCCAAACCGTCTGAGTTCTGAGGAGGAAATTTGTCGGGTCCTTTCTCGTGTTGGTTTCTCCATAGAAGCCATGGACTGAGGAAAAACATGGGGCAATTTCCTCCATGACAGCCGTCCGGACAATTTATGGAAACACCGCAATAAAACATTCAGTATAACTCCTGAGAGAAACCCAAACACTTCCGGTCGTAAAAAAAAAGGAAAATGATCGGGATAAGGAAACCCTGGCTGTAATGTGAGTTAAATCAGAAATACAGATCCCTGCAAACTAAAAAAGTTGCACTAAACAATGACCTGAGGAATACCATCTCCGGGGGGGGGGTGGGGGGGTGGGGTGGGGGGATAAAGGGTGCGATACACCAAAAAAAGAAGAAAGGATACATATGTTCACCAAAAGGGAAAACGAGTCATACGTTGAATCGAAAAAAACTAAGAAGCGAAAAAAAACGGACAAAGAAATCGAGGGGGGGGTGTGGAGCAGAAGCCCAACATTTGATTAACACACACACAATAGTGGCCTGATTTATTCGTTCCCTAAACTAAGGGAAATACATAACTTAAAACTCCATCGAGACCCAAACAAAAAAAAAAAAGGAAAGATGGAGTGTTGTGGCTTAATGAAGAGGCCAGGGGGGGTTGTGGAAATTTTGGGGGGGGGGGGGGGTTTTTTTGGTATCATAAAACCCGCATCGAGGTAAAGAAATGGGGGTGAGGATGCGCAAAACAAACAGGGCCAATCGAGGGAGGGTGAGGCTGTGTGGTTTAGGGTTGATTGTCCAAGGCTGGGTTGGGGCGACTCAAAAACCATACGGGGGAAGGGGGCCGGGGGGGGCGGATCAATGGAGGAGAGGGAGTAAGGGAAGAAACCAAGTGTGGTCTAAATTGGACGCAAAAATGATCAATCTGGCGGGAATCACCGGGAGGCCCCAATGTGTGTAGTTTCAGAATGAGCAGGTGCTCTGCAAATACGAACGGAGGATAGGATGCGTATATCAGCCAGGTGCTCGGATGCTTTCAAAAAAACCACGAGCGTAGGGAAACTAGGCTGCAGAACGGTTGAGAAAAGGAATTAGGAGGAGGAAGGGTTTACGGGAGCCGTAGTTCTAAAGCTGCATGGCGGGTTTACAGCTTATCAAAGGGGGTCAGAAAATCAGGCCAGGAGCAAGAACAGGGGGTTTTGGCATCCACAAGAAGTGGAGGATCATGTGGGGGGGTAAGACGGGTTGAGAGGTGGTCCTCCGGATCTCTAAAACTTGCCCAAGGAGAACAATCGGCTATGGTTCGAGGGGCGCCAGCAGGAAGGGGGGTGAAGCAAGGACGGCGGACGTCAGAGGGGCAATACGCGAAAAAAGGGTAAAGGAAGGGACAAGTTAATTATTACAGGAAGCAAACGAAGGGGACACGTAATTTCATTCGGTGTCATCGGTGGACAAAGCAGAGGAAAAAAAAAGGGTGGGAAAATAAGTAGAAGAAGGGGAAAAAAACTGCCTGGGAGCGAGGTTTAAAAGGTCCCCATTAGGAAAAACCGAAGGCAAACACTCGAAAGGTGTAAAGCCAAGAAAGGGAGTTAGTGGATCGAAAAGGGACAAGAGGGGAAAGAAGGTAAAAAGGCGCGGAAGAAAAACTTGCGCCTCTTACGTGGTCTGGACCAAGAAGAAAGGGGAAATACATTTGAAACTAAGGGCTACTCGACGTGGCGATAATGGGTCGACGGTAATATCAGTGAGAAAGACAATAAAGGGATGATTGGCTAATCCGCAATGGGGGGGTTAGGGAATTGGCTGAGACTAGCATTATGGGTCAGGGCACCCAATGCGCAAACCTGGAGTATTGTTTCAAAAGGGGACTTCAAATACACAATGACTGGCGCAGGAGGGGGAAAGAGAAAAGGAAAAAAGGGAAAGGGATGCGGAGGATGAGTAAGAAAAACGGGAGAGGTGAGGAGCGAGGGAAAGGGTTTCAAGAACAGAAGCGACTTCGTGGGGAGATCTCCCGATAAAAAGGAAAGACGTTTGTTTGGCCAGTTGTGAATTTGGGATGGGAACGCTAGCTAGGTGGCAGACTATTTACATCAGGAGAAATTTGGGTAGCAGAAAAGTTCCAATAATATTGAGAAGGTATAAGGAGAGTGGAGACTTGTGGCGTGTTTTAGACTATCACTTTTTGTGGAGTTCAGTGGAAAAATCTTCGATTGAGGTGTAGAACATGAAAAGACAGATTAGAGGGTAAAAAGAGTAGCAAAAAAAAGGGCGGACGAGGTAAATGAACAAAAGCCGGTCGAAGGAGATTACACGCATTGGAATAGAAATCAGGTGATGGGAAACCAGCTCATGCCGGTATAGGGGAATGGGGGTGGCGGTCAGTGGGGGGGGGGGGAAAAATAAGCGCAGATCCGCTGAACAGCTCCGTGTGGGAGAAAGCTAATCCGCTGTGTAAAGGGGGGTCATGGCTTACAATTTTAATCCGACAAAGGAAACCTTACGCACAAGTTAGTCGACAACCAAGCAGGAATAAGACAATCCAAAATGAAGGGAAAAGACACTATAAAAGTCGCTAAACAACCGGGGGAAAAAAATGAATTACGATGTCACTACAAAACTCGAAACAAGCCTGAAAGTCAAAAAACCCAACGGGTATCAGGAGAGGCCAAAAAAAAAAAAAAAAAAAAAAAAAACAAAAGAAAAAACAAAAATGTCAGAGAAAAGTGGGGTGTCTGGGGGAAGAACAAAAGAACAGGATTTTAAAATAAAGGCGAACCGTCAAAGCTGTTTTCTATCAAAGGAACATAAGGCCGCTCAGAAATGGGATAGCACCGGACACTGACATAGCAAGCTTGAAGAAAGGGGTGCCCATGACATCAGGTTACAAGGGGCCTGGACTGGCAGAATCGCAAAATTATAATAAAGCGGCTGAGCAATCATTATCATCAGGGAATTCATCAGAGTATATGACAGGGGAAAGGGATTATAGTTGCCACGTAGAGATAAGGACAGGTCACTGTGAAAGAAAGAGGTCCTCACTGTTCAGGGGGGGTCCTCAAAGGCAAGGAAGGGGATAGAGAACAATAGAGAGAAGCAACTTGGGGCTATCACAAATACGCTTTGCCTCTGGACTCAACTCGTGTTTTGCAAAAAACGCCTGAAAGGGGCAAAAAAACGGAAAAAAATCATGCCCCAGCAAGCAAAGTCAAGTCGTACAGGGGGAAAGGGAACACCTAACGCTCGACTCGATGTCAGAACGCTGAAAGTGGGACGAAAGCTAAAAGGTCCTCGAAGGGAATTCCAAGGTGGCTGGAAAAAGGGAAGATATCGGAGGGACCGATACCATTCCTTTCTCGTCGGAACCGTATCATTTATGGGAGCCCGTGCTGTCGCCTCAAGCAAGATAAATGCCGCGCCACTACCGAACAACATCGGAAAGACAATTTATGCAAGGGGGAAAAAAAGGACTGGCGGAAAAATTGAAGACAATCTGTCCTACCAACCGTCCGGACCTACCAATGAGCTCCGGTGGTGATTCGCTAACCACCGGATGGCTGTCTACTGCAGAAGGGAGGGGACCATGGGAGGGAAGAAACCAAAGCAGTTACCGTTGACATTGCAAGAAATCGTTATAAGCACAAGTTTGGGGATCCACGCAAACAATTCACAAGTCGTGGATGGGTCAGCACGCAGTTGACTGATCATAAGAAAAAGGGCGGAAAAGGAAAAAAAAGCAAAAAAAAGCTGAGCCCTAAGAGACGGCATTGCAACATGAGAACAGGCAAAGGATCACCACAAGAAGCTGGGTGCCGACGACAAAAAGGAGGATTTGCAGGATCATTTCAATCAGAAAAACGGGAAGAAGGAAAATCATCAGGGAAAAGAACCTGCAAGGAGGGAGAAATAAGAAAAACGTAGGGGGTCAAAAAACAAGAAATCAGGAACACAGAAAAATAGGGTGGAAGCAAATTGTGTTGAAAGCACCCACAATACTTAGATGGAAGTGGGCAGGAGGGGGAGTTTATGGGAAAGAAGGGCAAAACAAGACTTAAGACAAATCCATCAAGAAGAGCTGAAACACAACGGAGGATCAAAATATATAGATGGTGCGGAAGTTGCAAATAGTGCCTGAACTATAAAAACCCTCCAAAGCCAACTAAAGAGTGTGTAAGAATGTTCCACCCACACAATATTTCTGAAAAGAGAGAGTGGGAAGGGGGGGGGGGAAATTGGAGTTTTGCAAGATGGAAGAAGGGGAAGGAGGAGGAGGAGTGCTCGAAGGGGATAGATTTGTGGTGTGGAAAAATCCAGTAATTTCTTTCAAAAGTTTGTCTGTGTGGGCGAAAAATTCTGGGCTGGACCAAGCAATGGGGGGGTGAAGGGGGAAGCAACAAGGGGTAGGGTGAGAGAAAGGTGAAATAAAAACGTAGGAAATGCGTCGCAGCCAGCCGGGAGAGAAACTGGGCAGCGTATCCAAAAGTCGGGAAGCGGTGTCGATTCAGGGCTACGAAATGTGGGGTGTGCGTGGGAAGCTTTGACAGACGACGTGCTGAATAAGGGAATGGGAAGGAGGATCTCTGGAGCAATCCGAAAAAGCATTAGAAGGGGAACAGAACCCAGAGAGTGTGAAGCCAACCAGATTGCCGCTCATGTGTGAAACTAGAGGAAATTTAAGCTCTTCCAAACAGGATCTGAAGCAGCAAAAGCCAAGAAGGAGATTGTTATTAATTCATGACTCCTGGTCAAGTGGCTACCAGGAAGGCTGACGCTCTGGTAAGAGCCAGCACGGGGAGTAAGATACTTCGATTCCACTACAGGAGAAAAGGGCATAGAGGCAATAGCCGATATTAGGGAAAGGGACAAGCGGAGGGTAAGTAGCAGGGGCCATCCTGTGAAAGAACCGAGTTAAAAGGGGGGGCCAGGGAAAAGAATAAGGCTTTAAGGGCCGATTGTATACCTTGACAGGGGGGCAGGCCGATTAACAAATATGCGGCTAAAGATGAAGTGAATCAGGTAAAAAAAGTAAAAAAAAAAAAAAGATTGCCCAGGGACATCCTGTAAAGTGCCCGGGCGGAAAAGTTGTATTACATAAATATGACGGCAGTTGGATGGCCGGAGAAAGTTTCAAGAGAATTGGGGGACTCAAAGCTGCCATTAAGTGACGGCGAGACAATAAATGGTTGTGTTCTTAGGGGGTAGATCTGCCATGGGGCAAAGAGAGAAAGATGGAACTAAAGTCACATACTGTCGCAACAGTATCAAGTGTAGGGGGGACTCTATCCAATTACTGAAAGCAGTATGGAATTAGGGCCAACCAAAATGAGTTGGTAACGCGGCAGTGATTCTAAGAAGGAGAAAAAGGTAGATGAGGCAAAGAGATGGGGACGGGTGTGTCGCAACTCAATCCCTAATCGAACTAAGGGGGGTTCATAACTGGGGGAGGGTCACGCCGGGCGAGGGGCGAGACTCTTAACTCATATTTTTGAAATGTGAAAAGGGGGGGGAAAAGTGACTTTATAAGGGATTGAGGGCGTTGATATCGTTTTGAAGGGTTGCATAAACTAGACGTTATGAGGAGTGTTCGTCGGAGCAAGGGAGGCAGACAAAAATCTTAGAAAGTGAAGGGAGTAGGCAAAACGAGGGAGGTTCAAGCGGTCTACGAGGGAATTAAAATGTTAAAAAGGTTGGGGAACGGCCACTACGGACTTGAGAGAAGCATCCTAAACACAACAACGGGGAAAAAGATCGATTCTCTCAATAATTATAGGCTGGCGGAACCGGCTTGGGTAAAAGGCCAAAATCGCAGAGAGAGATGAAGAAAGCCGTTTTTGACAAAGGGTCGATGAAAAGTATAGTGAGGCATCAACTATACCTAGACGACGACACTAGAAGGACAAAAAAGAATAGGAAAAACATCACGCATAAACTAAGAACAAGAAAGAGAAATACCGGGGGGGAATCACTTATGAAAGGCAAAAGGAAAGCGAGAAAAAAAGGCAATGGGGTAACGTCGCAGAATCCGCCACAGAGGGGGAACATCCATTTCAAAAACCAGGAGGGGTGGATCTAGAGCGCTACCACAAAACAAAGAGTCCGTAAAAGGGTTGACATGAGGAAAGGATTTTTAGAACACAAAAAAGCTAAAAATGCGGAAAGGCTGGGGGGAAAGACAGGAAAATCCATCACTTGGAGGAAGGTCATTGGGAGATTTAGAGGCACCGGGGAGATATCTCCTGTTCAAAACTAAAGTACTGGGGTTAGGACAGGACATTGTAGATGGGGCCTGGCAGATCGGATAAACAAATCAGAAAACAAAAATTAATCATTACAGCAGTGGCCGAAAGACCTGAGAGGCTTTTAGAATTATACTTGCAAGAAAAGGCAAACTGTCACCATGAAGAGTGACGTGGTACGAAACGCACGCGAACGGAATCGCGAGAAGAGAAGGAGTTGGAAAAAAAAAGGGGCAAGAAGAAGCTTTGGTCAGCAGGGGAAGCTGACGAAAGGGGGATTCGGCTGCTCATCAGGGGGGGACCTCAAGCAAAAAAGCAATTCCTTGAACTTATCGGGATCTGAAAGTGGAAACAACCCTCCCGCAAAAAGAAAAGGGGGGGAAAAATAAGGAAGATATGGGCTTCACCTTCCTCGAGTACCCGGGCTTCCTGGACACTAAGTGAATGTGACCGTACTTACCAGGAAGGTTCCGTCGCGAAACGGACTTAGTTTTGAGCAAGGGGAGAGCCTCAGCGAGTATGAATATAGGAGGAGCAAAGAAACCGCAACCATCAGCTTACACAAAGAGAGGGGTTGAAAGCTGGAGCCGAGAATGGGGAAAGGCTCAACTACCACTAGGGGGACCTAACACCGGTTAAACAAAATGCGAAAAAGAGATACAAGACTATCGGGGACTTCCCTACACAAGAGAAGATTCAGATCCATCTAAAGGGTTATGAACGTTTGGCATTTAAACATACAGAGCCCATTTTAGGTCACACAACTCAAAACATGACCCGTCGCCTCCCCCAAGGGAGAATTATCAGTTGAGAGTTAGTGCGGAGGAGGACTACGACACCGAGAGACGCCGAATAGCACAGGGCTGAGATAAGCAAGGGTACGAGAAGGAACCAGAGCCATTAGAAAATCACTGACTCATAGACCAAATTTCCTACGGACAAAAAAACAGAGGAAAACGACGATTGAGGAAAATGGGGAACCAGGGAATGACAAAAAAAAAGGTCAGAAGAAAAAAGCCTTCAAACTTCCAGAAGAACGTATTGAGAAAAACCCAAAACTACTTGGAAAAAACTCAAAAAACACAGAAATACACGATCGAGTGTGGGTAGAATGGGTGGGGGGTTCAGAAAAACACACATTTCTTGAAGCGAGGTAGTTGGGAGGGGGGGGATTAGTTTAGAAAATATTGAAACAACATAAAAGGAAGAAATCCCCCAACGGGAGAGGGGTGCTGTTACATGACCAAGCATGTAACTAATAACAATAAAAAAGCCAACGAGGGGTGAGAACTTGGGGCCTGAGCAAAAACACAATTGAGAATCTATTATGGCGTGGTTTTTTTCGAGTGGTAGAGAATGTTGGGGAACTCACTACGGTGCACGGGGAAAGATTCGGTGATCATAATTGATATTCGGATTTCGGAAAAAGGTGGAGGAAATTAGAAAGGATCAAATCGGTCTGCTCAACATCGGGTCCTTGGAGGCACAGGGGGGTAGGTTAGGTCTTCAGTTCAGATGAAAGGGACTTCAAAGAAAGAGTATAGAACACAGGAAAAGGTTGAGGTACCGGACTGAGTTGTCAATTGAACGGGCGCAAAAAGGGCGGGCGCGGGGGGTGGTAGACATGGAGGGGTTTGCGTGAGGGGGTCCGACTTGTCGAAAGGGCATGGCGGTATGGCAAGGTAAGCTCAAGGTGAGTCGAAATGAGAGTCAAAGACCAGGAGACAGAAAACAGGGACATTGAGTGGTTGAGGCAAAGTGGTCAAAAATCATGAAAGGAGGGAAGACGGTGGAGGAGAGTGGCGAGACAGGATAAGGAAAACCAGCTACACCAACGGGGGTAATTCCATCTGCCTGCGTTCTGAGAAACGCTCGGAGCGGGAGGCAAACAAGTCATAGACTTGCTAGAAAGGCAGGGTAAGTTACGTGGACATCACAAGCAGGAGAAAAAGCAAGTACTGAGATCTTAGCACTGGAATCCTTGCCGGTGGAAGCAACTGTATGACCATCACCAGTCCAGGTTGGGTAAAAAGACATCATAAGGGCAGGAGGCCAGGGGGCGCTGAACCCGGTCCCCAGTGATCAGCAGAAGGAAAACACGATTAGCGTCCCAGAGGAAAGAGAGTAGGAAACTCAGAAGAGGACTATTGCGGGGCATCTTACAGGGCACCCAGTCTCAATTTGGAGACAATGCGTGGTAAAAACTGCCGGCTAAGTGATGAAATGGTACTCAAAGAGTATAGGGAGGACAGGGATAAGGCAGGGACAGAAACCGGGGTGGGATTTACTTAAGAATTTGTAGGGGATCTTCGACGAAGGGAAATCAGGGCAACTGGGCACAAAGCCAGTGCGGAAATACTAAAGTAGGGCAAGGAGGAAGCTGTTATAAAAAAAACGGGCCGAGGGTTAGCATGCGAGTGAATAAGTCAAAAAATGTCTATTGATGGTAGGAAAAGAGAGTCAAATGAACAATGGCTGTCCGGAAAAATTTGTCGCGCTCTACACGAAGAAAAGCGCCCTAGGGGGGGTGAAAGTTAAGGGTTGGGGAGGGGGTGAACTTTTGTCGAGAGGGTGAACGAGTTTAAATAGGAATAGATTTTTGAAATTTAGCGATACTTGGGAATAACAAAGTTATAATTAGGAGGGAGGGATGTGGTTATGCGGGGGTTGTTAAATAGAAATCTACTTTCGTAAGTTCATTGAAGTTCCGGAATCAACGATGGCGGTGTACAACCAAGCGATGAAGGAAGGATCGAAAAGAGTATGAGGAAAAAGAGCGTATCTTCGATTACCAAAGGTTACTCGGTCGGACGCCACAGGGACCATGAGGAAGGTGAGAGAAGACGACTAGCAACAAAAAAAGGTCATTATTACAAAAGAGATATATGGCGTTGGTTCGTGGCGTTCCTGAACAAAAAGTGGGGTTTGCAATCAATCTAGATACGGCAACTGAAACGCTCGTGGGGAAGAATACAAGAAAAAAAAAGTTTATAATGAGTGTGTCTGGTATGTGATTACAACCAGAAAAGGTCCTACCTAAAAGACCCTAATTAACGGAAGAGTCTATTCAACATAAAGCAGACGGAAGATCCCCCAGCGGAAATACGATCTGGGGGCAAAAGTATCGCAAGAAAGGTCAAAAAGGATGAGATGTAACGAGAACCACACAAAACCGAGAAAAAGAAACATCAAACGGAACACAAATGGGCAAAAAACGTATGACAGGTGATCGAGAGCGACCTACCTCATGTAACCGAACAGAATGTTTCTTGGGCAGACTTCTCCAAAGAATGTATGAAGAAATCAAAGCAGAGATAAAACCGAGACGGTGGCGACTCACAAGTCATGACTGCGCAGGGTATTTATAAAGGCACTTGGATGAAACAGGCACCCTGGCTTTGAGCAGTACTGGGTGCCACCATCATGTTTATCGCTGGGGGAAGACATGAAGGCTCAAGGACATACCACAAAGGGTAAATAGCAGCATTTTCCAAAAAGTCATCCTAGGGGGAGGATAGCCGAAGTAGCAGGAAGATCACCATCTAAGCCTTGAATGTTGGTTCCCGCAAAGGAATAAGAGAGGCCAAAGGGCAGGAAGTCGCATGGTGGAAGTTAGAAGTATCAATCATCCTCTTACTGGGCCGAGAGTCGTGTTTAAAGAGCAGTGCAGACAAGGTCAAGCACAAAAAACAGTCAAGCAGATTACCGCAAAAAAGGAATGAAAAAGGAAGCACGCGAGGATCGGGGGGAACCGGAGGAAAGGAGGCAGAAAAATTCTAACCGCGAAAAGTACCTCTTTGAAACTGCACAAGTCTAAAGTGACCGGCCGGTTTTCGCGGACGCGAAATGGAGGGGTCGGCGGAAGAAAAAGGTAGGGGAGACCCCTCAAGCTCTCA
>Ga0179593_1310271_pt1 | contig 19727 bp, 31 predicted proteins | sample CZODoug2_1_08_16_FD_185931 | JGI IMG/M metagenome (GOLD analysis project Ga0179593, IMG submission 185931) | Vadose zone soil fungal communities from Angelo Coast Range Reserve, California, USA - CZODoug2_1_08_16fungal (PacBio error correction) | ecosystem: Environmental > Terrestrial > Soil >...
TACACAAAATTATATCGAAAAAACTATAGACGTGCAAACAAAATTCGGGAAATGAGGGGTGATCCTCTGGTAGGCGAAAAGTCTGGAAAAGGAAGGCCTCAAAAAAAAAAAGCTAGAGAGACAATTAGATCTTGGGTAACGTAGGAGGGATGAAATTCTAGATTTTGGGGAGAAGGGAAAGGGAGGGGTCAAAACTCCTACGTTGCAAAGTTACTGTCTGGGAGGGAAAGAAGATTCTGTTAAGAATGTGGAAAACTGCGGGCCGTACGCGGAAAAGGGGGGGCTATTCCCAGGAGAAAAAGGTTCAGAAATCAGGGCGGGGGGGGGGAAAGTCAAGTGTCATAACAAAGCGGAGGGTTTTTAAATCGTTAAAGCAGCAAGCCCGTCGAGAGCTGGGGGCGAGCAGGGCTTCTGCTAATGAGTGATTGGTACCAGAAAATGATCAGGAAAAACGGATTCCAATGAGATACAAAACAGAAAAGCAGGGATAGAAAGAAGAGAAAAAGGGGGAAAAGTTTGGGGGGGGAACTGAGATAGGAGAGGGATAAAAAGGTATGAGATGTTTAAAAGAAACTCTGTAGGTCGACAATAGAACGGGTAAAAAGTGACCAAAGGGGGGGCTTTGCAGAAACAAAAAAGTCTTCTCGAATAAGAGTAGGGCCAAAAAAAAAGAGAAATTTCTAAAAGGGATTTGCAACACACTCGAAAGAAGGATGCAAAAAGTGCGCCGGCGGTGTAAGGGGCTTACTAAGGGGGAGGACTCCCAAAAGAGAGGAAGGAGAAAAGGGGGAAAGAGGGCGAAACCCCCTGCAAACTTTTCCAGGGAGAGGTCAGAAGGAGGATAAAGAGCTTACGGGCAGCATTTGTCCACGTAGGGAGGACAGGGGATTCAAAAAGACCCTTCTTTGGGAACAAGAAGGGGAAGGGAGAGGGGTCGACAGAACAAATCGAAAAGAAGGAGGTAACCGGGGGATAAAGAAGAGACACTTCCACTGAGTACAAAAAGCAGGTCAGCACGAAAACATGACGTGAAACCTCATTTCCTTCGCTTGAACACACAAGAGACCGAAACTGATAAAAACCCAGGGAAATAATGTTTCGTGCTGGTTGAGAATAAAGGGACAGCCCAACTTTTTAACGGACAGCCGTGAAAATCGGGCGAGTCATGACTAAGGGGAAGGGAAGAAGACGGGGTCACCATAGGAATCATAAAGGTAAAGGGGGTCTGGGCTGACTGGTCAACCACAAAGGGAAGGGTTTCAAATAAACAAAAAGAAGAGGAGAGCTTCCGTGAAGGTGGTGCGAGGGAACCTGGGACAGCTAATGTGGGCACAAAAGGAAAAGAAGGGGAGACCATCTTTTCAAAAAAAAAAGACGTCAAGGAACTTGAGGGGGAAACCAGAGGTGACTAAAAGAAGAAAGAACTCAATCTCGGGAAAGGGGGAAGAGGCAACGGGGAATCTGGTAGAGAGGGCGCAATTCGGATATAGGAAGCTAAAGACCACACCAATCTGAAAGGGAACTAGCGTATTCAAGAACGGAGGGTAGAATTTTCTGAAATAAGCGGCAGGGCTACTTGGTTAAGAGGGAGATTGGCAAAGACATCCGACGCGAGCGGAAAGCGCGTGGAGAGGGAAATGTGAAAGTTCTTGACAGAGGACTCATAAGGAAAGGGGAGAAGTTCATTCAAACCGGAAGCTCGGAGACTCCGGGGAAGAATGACTTTGGGAACAAAAGTCCTCAAGTAAAGACTCAATGTTTTTAACAAAGTCGTCGAAACCGGCAAGCGATCGGAGGAATTAGACCTAAAAAAGGAAATGCATGGACGAAAAAATAAGAGGCAAAGACTTGACCTCCCAAGGCGGAAACAAGATCGCTGAAGGAAGGAAAGTGGTCAAAAAAGGGGGAAAAAGGGGTAACCTAAGACCCGGAAAAAGAGGTTAAAAGGTGTTGCCGTCAAATGGCCGGGCACGATGGTCGCGCAACAGTGGACAGGCCAGGGTACTATGTGGAGGGAAAAATCAGTTTGGGAAGGAGGAAAGTCCTGCGCCAACCCTCCGCTCGTGCAAAGACGTCGCAAAATCACAACTGGACACGGAGTGCTGATCATGTCAAGAAGGAAGAGGAGGGGGGATCGGGCCAGAGCGACGTCTCGGCTCTAGCGATCGGGCGAATGAAAAATCGAGAATCAAAAAAAAGGGAAGAGAGAATATATTGTTGCAATAAAAAAAATGACGGAGAAAAAAGAGTCTCTAAGGCCACCAAGATCCCATCACGTACCGGCATTTAAAAGAAGTACTGAAAAAAAAAAAGAAGCTTTGGAGCGCCCAAAACCTTCTAGTGAGGGGGCAAAAATAAGCGTGCCAACTGTGTCACACCATCTCGTAAAGAAAAACCCCCAAAAAAACCCTCACGACCGTCCCGAGAGAAGGGGGAAGAACCTTCCACAACGGGTTTTAATTTTGTTGGCCGAACCAATAGTGAAAATCAAGCGCCGGCAACCGCGGTGAAAAATGGGAGAAGAGGCGAAGGAGAAAAAACAAAAAAGGGAGGCAAAGGGGTTTTGCCACTGCTTTAGGTTCGCATCAGGGAATGCAATTAGAAAGACAGCGTTACAGGGGGGATGTTTCGAACATGCAACAGAGTAGAGCAAAAATCCCAGCCGCCGCTCGCGTAACTGCATTATTGACAGAAAAAAGGGGAAAGAAAATACAGGGAGGGGAGGAAAGGGGACATGTTAACCAAAAAAAAAAATGTTGTGAAAAAAAGAGATGACGGAGGGGACAAAATACGGGGGATGAAACGCGATGGGAAGCTAAGGGTCGAAAAGGTCTTCGGCAAGGAGTAATAAAGAGAGACAGGGGAAAAAAAGAGAGTTCGGGGTCAAATTATCTGGGGTGCATAGAAAAGAACATAGTTCACAAGAAACACCAACACGAGGAAAACGCGTCTAGAGAAATATATCTCCAAAGGAGCTATCCGTGGGTTGCGGGTAAAGTAAAGTATAACCGCGGGAGGTTCACCTCTGATCGAACATACCCAGGGGAAGCCCCTGGAAGGAAAGGAGAAAAGGGGACTTAGGGCGAACTTTTTTTCGAAGAACCGCAACTGAGAAAAGGGGGGGGAAGAAGAGGAATAACCGAGAGAGCCCTTGAAAGGGCACTGTCAGGGTTGCAAGTCACCTGGGGGAGCGGATATGAACGCAACGGCGCAAACGCAAAAACAAGCAAAAGAAGAAAGGTGAAGTGAATAAGAAAGGCTCATGATGTGGGGGAAAAACTAAAAAAGACGTTTCTACAATGCATATACTGAGGGCAGGACAGGAGGGAAATCAAAAATAGATCAGTGAGCTTCAGAGTGGAGGAGGAGGAACACTGTGTCCCATCCGGGCTCCAAAAAAAAAAAGGTGCAAGCTGAGCCGGCTCGGGGGTACAGAGGAGAAAACTGTAAAGGAATTTGGGGCCAGGGGAAAAGGGGGTGGGGATTGGGCATAAGGGAAACGTTCGGAAAAGCCGTCTCGTCTAAGCAGAGATGGAGAAAAGGGGGGGAGTGACCTCCCCGAGATAAAAGGCAAAGGAGTGGGGGAAAGAAGGGAAGTGGTGAAGGCAATCAAGAAAAGGAGAAACTTGACTTCAATTCTATCAATCTTTAAAAGAAAGGGGGGGGTGCGAAAAGAGGAAAAAAAGAAGGGGTGTTTATACGTGGGGGGTCAGCGAGGGAAGCAACAAGGAAGTAAACGTACGAATAAAAAAAGGAAAATGTCATATCCCTACAATAGAGCGTCCCTTGAGGGGTGGTCCGTACTCAGATTAATGTTCCAAGCAAAAAGGGAAAATAGAAGGGATAATCTATTAATTCTTGAAGACACTTTCCATCGTGATCAGAGAAGGAATTGTGAGGTCCTAGGTTGAAGCGAAAGGTAGGGGAAAGGGTGAAAGTGCAATTTTGAAAAAAAAAGGAGGAGAGGAAAATAAAATCGCAAAAATAAATCAGTGGTTTGATAATCAGAGGAGGAAAAGGGCAACAAAGATCTTAATTGTCGAAGAATTCATGAACCTCCGCGGGGGGGAGGCTCGGGGAGGGGACAGGGCCCCTTCAGATGGGGGGAAAGAGTCATGGGAGAGGAAAGTGCCCTCAGAAAAGAGAAATCAATTTATGAGGTCCAGAGGCAGCATAAGCTGGCTTCTTATCAAATAGAAAAAAAAAAACACGGAAGGAAGTTAAAGGGAAGACAATTAAAGTTGGGAGGAAAGGGCACCAAAGCAAAAAGGACATGAACCGCAAGTTGGCGAAAAAAGGGTCCGGGGGAAGCAAAAATAACGAAAATTGGGGTAAAGTCCACGTTTATGGTTGTGCCAATAGTTTAGAACCCAGGAAAACCCAAAGGAGAGACAAGAAAAGAAAATAGGGGGGAAAACAACTAATAATTAATCAAAAGAGGGCTCGATCATAAAAGAGGCGTGGGGATCGCTGAAAGACGAAGTGTGGTGTCGAAGCTATCTCTTTTGCATTTGGCAGAGTAAAAAGGGGGGGGTTTGCGGACTAAACGTAAAATAAATAAACTCATAACAAGGCAAGCCTTGGGAAGAGGAAAGGAGGTGAAGTACGAGGCAAGGGTGTATTCGAAAAGATTATATTCTGGAGACCAAAACAAAGAGAGAAGAGGTGACAAGTATATTAAGAGTTCGCCTGGCTCGTATGAGGAGGGGAACAGAAACGAATTCAGGAGAATGAATGTAAAATTCTTTGTGAATCGCTGAAAGCGGGAGAGGAAGCAAAAGACTAAATTGTCCAAAGAGAAGACGGTGATAGAAAGAGAGCTCAAAAAGTAGTAGCACTGAAGAGAAAAAGAATATTAAATGAGGAAACATTCTAAAACGGCGCTGAGGGAAGAGAAAGAAGAGGAAAAAAGGGAGTACTTGAAACAGTAAAAAGAGTGAAAATCGTTAGGAATGTTTAAGTGAACAAGGGTAGGGGGGAAAAGAAAGGAGGGAAAAGAGTGCTGGGCAAAAAAAAAGCTAACTAACCGTCGGAGAAGCAGGAAAAACCACAAACTTAAGGGGGGATAATGTAAAAAGAAGGAAGAAGGGGTCCTAGCTGGGCAAGCCCGAATGTTTCACAAGTAGAAAGTGAAAAACAGAATGGGTTCATCTGATCTAAATCTTGGAAAGAAAGTGAAAGGATTCACGTAACTAAAAACTGGTAAGAGGGAAAGACATCGAAGACTAAGAAAAATGGAAAAGGGAAAAAGATTGAAAAGGAACTAAAAAAATCTACTACTTGGACCGTGAGGGAAGGAGCGGGATCAAATAGACATTGGTGACAAAGGCCTCAAAGGGCTCGCATAACTATTTCAAAGAAATTAAAAAAAGGGCGGGGACAAGAAAGTCGTACGAAGAAAAGTGCTTGGGGGGAAGAAGAAGAGGAAACCGAATCCACTTCTAATGGAAACAGGAAGGGAAGGGGGATGGGGTATAAGGAAAGGCAGCCTTAAACAATATATCTTAATAGATAGACTTGGCCAAAAAAGGCGGCCGTAGGGGGGTGGGAGCTCCTTCGTTGGGGGACGAAGGTCGGGAAGCAGAGCCCAGCAAAAAGTATGACAGACAAGAGGCTTTGGGGTAAGTGATGCGAGGCGAGAAAAGAAAAGGGGGGGTGCACGAGTCAAACTGAGGGAGGTCAACCGACGTAAGGTAAGGGGAAGACATTGATCGATGAGGTGTCTATAATAGGGAAACAGTGCGATGAAGCGCGGGAAAAGGGGGGGAGAGGGGGCCAGTCATCAAAAATGACCTTAGTGGTTTGGGGGGGAAAAGAAGGGGTAAGGGATAACTAGATGAAGTGGGGGGAGGTGGCAGCCCATCCGTAAGAAGCGCTGGAAGGAAAGGGGAAACTGATGGAGGGGAAATAAACAAGGAAACGAACAACCTAAGAAGGGGGAACATGATACAAAACACGGAGAGAACTGTATAACTTAAGGAATAGTGGGGAAAACAGGGAAGGAGGGATTGGATCAAAAGCTTATTAGATGTTGAGAAACCAGCTGATGCTACACTGAACATAATTAACTTTGAAGGACGGACATAAGGCACAGACCTTATGAAAAATGAGAATAGGAAAGTTCGGAAGGGAAAGACATACTCTGATGAAACTTCTACCGGGAGCGTGAACAAAAAGAAAAGGGGCTGTAGCTGGCAAAAAAGGGGGCCCGGGGAAGAGTGGGCTTCTTAAATGTGAAAGCAGAAAGAGAAGGAAGGGTTAGGGGGGGGGGGGGGGGGGGGGGGGGGCTTATCCATTCAATTAGTCTCTCCACCGGGAAGACGGGGAAGGGGAAGAATTCGAAAAAAAAGAAGCTCTACAGCAGAAGTGGAAGGAGAAACCAGGGAGGGAAAAATTCCAGGAAGAACCCTTCTTGGGAAAAAAAGGTGAAAGTTTCATAATTAGGAGGGAAAAGCCATGAACAGTGCGCCAAGTGGACAGTCGTAGACAGAAAAGACGGAAAAAAAGTCAGCCCCGGACACTGAAAAATCACAAAAATAGGGAGGGGAAAGGGAACCCTGACTTCCCTCTAATGAGAGCAAAAAGGAGCAACGACTCAGAGGGAGAAGGTGTCTGTTATAATACCGATGGCAAAAGTTGGGTAAAGGAAGACGAAACAGAGGGGGGAAAAGAAAATCACTGAATAGAGGTGATTCCCAAAAAGTTAAGCTGAAGGGGGGGGGGGAAAGTCTTCGCTCAGGAAAAAAAAATTGGACGTTATTGGAAAATCATAAAGGGGAGAAAGAGGGGGAAATTCGGCAGGGGATTTTCTCTGAAAAACCCGGAGGAAGTAAAAGAGAGGAGGGGGGGAACAAACAACTAAACGAATTCAAGGGGCGGGACGCTCGGGGGGTAAAAGGGAGGAAATCGGGCGATAAAAAACAAGGGAGAAAAAGAAAAAAGAGAGAGGGGTCTGTCAAGAGCGGAAACGAGGCTATCTGGGGGAAAGGGAGATGAGAATTACTCTACGCAAACAAAATAGAAGAGATGAAGGGGGCGCATATCGAGTGCCAACATACGAAAAACGAGGTAAGACGGCAGACAAGCATCGGACGGGACGAGGGAGGGAAAGAAAGATGGCGAAGAAATCTAAGCGTGGAGTCGGAATCAAGGAAGAGAGTATACCATGCAGACGAATGAGAAAAGGAGGACGAAGAGCGTAAAAAAGGGCGGAGGAACTCAGATAAGAAGTAAATACGGACGGTTTACAATATTTCGAGAAGAAGGGGGGGTTCAACGTCTTCTAACCGAAAAGAAGCGCTGCAAAGGGAGAAGGGGGCTAATAAAGCTTCATGCCTACATAGATGGCTAGGAAAAGAGCCATTCAAAGTGCATTCGATGGAAGACGCGATCCGTGGTAAACACGAAAAGGGGGGAAAATATGTAAACTCTACTAATGCCCTGCCTGCAATGGGGAAAAGGAGGGGGGGAAAAAAGAAACCGTTGGGGGAATTCAAAAAAAAGTGAATGAGTTGCTCAAAGGGAAAATAGGGGTCCCTCGTCTCTAATAAAGGACGGAGAGGAAAACCAGAAACTGGGTGCGCACCGAACCTAAAAGACACGGGAGAAAAAGAATGGGGTCTAAGGAAAAACGGAATAAAGAAGAAAGGGAGGTCCTCGATGGACCGAGAGACGCGCTGCTCGACAAGACTCTGGATAGGCACATAGAGAGACCAACACTGGAAAAAGATGGGTGCTGAGAAAAAGAGAGCTTACGATCAAGGAGAGAGAAGAGGCAACATGGGATGAAGGAGGCAGGGAGGAGAAGACAGAGAAAAAAGAAAAAAGCTTTGTTCGTAGTTAGTAGTTTCGAAAGAAGAGGGGGGGCTCGACATAAGGAACTGAGGAGAAAAATCGGGGGGGGGGGGGTGTAAAAGGTCATATATACATGTGGAGACCTGTCCTCGGAACGACGGTCACGTCAATCGAATTCCAAAGAGGGGTAAAAAAAAAAAGAGACATAAGAGACTTATAGAAAAAGAAAAAATAGGGCAAAAGGTGCAGGGTTGAAAACCTGTTTCTATTTCACAGCTAAGGAAGAATGGAAGAAGTGGTTCTGCAACTGGGGAGGAGACATGTCAGGAAAAGAAAGATCACTGTCTCAATCCTAGATCGGAGTGAAGGGGTAGGAGAAAAAAACTTTGGAAGGTGGAAGGGCCATAGGGAAGTCAGTGTAGGTTTTAATAGGAGTGGTAAACACGGCGCTAATCGGGAAAGTGGAAACAAGTTAAAATAGAGAAGACGGGTCCTAGAGCACTTCCCATTTAGGAAATCACGAGGAAGAAGAGAAAAGAGAAAAGGGTCGATCAGATGTAGACTTAAAAGGGGGAGGGGGGGAAATGACTCTACAAAGGGGGGATGCACGGAAGGTCCACCGCACAAGGGAGTAAACGTTCAATGTTGAATCGAGAAGCGACAGGAAAGAGATAAGAGGGGGGGGGGGGCGGTAGCGTAAACTGGATAAAGGGAGTTGACAACGATAAAAGTGGGTTAACCGGAAGGGGTAATGAAGGGGGAAGGAAACGATGAGTATGCGTGGCGACGGGGGTGTGTAACGACGCCTCCAAAGAACGGAAGTAGACGTCGACAAGGGAAGAAAAGGGGGAGAGAGGGGAAAATCCTCGATTTAATGTGACGCACGGGAGCAAAGGGACGAAAAGACAAAAAAGACCGACTTCCGTGCTTGTCTAGGGGAGAACAAAAAGGTAATGTGGGGGGCGAAGCGCCTACAGGTAGTTATAAAAGGAGAAGAAGGTGGATGACATCTGACCGAAAAGAGGTAAAATGAGGAGTAAGTTTCGGGAGGGGGGCAGATCAAAAAAATGGGGAAAATAAAGGATTCTCCACCAAACGCTTGTTCACAAGGCGTAAGTAGGGGGGAAGGATAAGGAACTGAGAAGTAGGCAGGGGGTTGGGGAGTAAAGAAGGGGGGATTGGGAGGGTTCTAAAGTGGACAGGGGGGGAGGGAACGAAATATCGGGAAGGCCATAGGGAGAAAGGGGAAAAACCGACCTCCGGATCCAAAAAAGATTGTGCAAGGAAGTGGAAAGGGAAAAAAGAGAAATCAACTACTTGCTACTTCCTTCAAAGGATGGGAAAGGATGGGGAAAGGTGGGTCGACTCTGCCCCAAGAAAAAGGGATGAGGGGGAATCAAAAATGAAGGAGTACGGAGATAGGGAGGGAAAAAAAAGAGGGTCCTAAATACTATCAAAACACTGGTTGCAACATCAGAAAGGAGATAAAAGGTCAAATCAACGGTTGGAAGGGTAAGAATACAAGGTAGGGAGGAAGCCAACTTCAACCGAAAAAAAGGGGGAGGATTAGATAAGTTCTGTTAACTATTGAGAAAAAATTTCCTGACGAATGGCTGGGTGGCGCAGACAGATGTGTATCGTGGAAACAACTCGAAGAAAAAAGACTGTTGGGTATCAATCTCGATCAAGAGGGGAAATATCTGGAAGTTAAGATTAATGGAAATAACGGCGAGTGTGAGTAAGTGGGGGGAAAAAAGGCAGGAAGGGGTCGTTCCTTGATTCAGAGTATCAAACCGAAAAGAAAAAGAAGGAGTCTGCCCAGCGCTCGACGGGATGCGATTAACCAGGGAAAGAGAAAAAAAAAGGGGGATTAGTTGATTCAAAGGACACTGGGAAAGGGGGAAAAAACCAAAGCCAGGAAAGGTAAGAACCAGTTTGGGGACGACGGGCATCGGAACCCTTTAACGAGACTCAGAGGGCACCGGGGGAATTACACCTATAGATAAGGAGAAAAAAAGAAGGAAAAGGCGGGGAAAGAGAAGGGGGAGACAAGATACAGGATCGCTGGGGCATAACATCTACGTTATCAGAGACAGAGTGGAGAAGAGAGGGAGACGTTTGGCGAGGATTAAGAAGTAGACCAGAACTAATGAGCAAAAAAGAAAGAAGGGCGCCAGGCAAGTCCTTATGCCTGTACTCTTAAGTTTGGGCATGAGAAAAAAAAGGACTAGTAAATCACCACTCCCAGACGAAGTAACCAGTGAGAATGCTGATAATTCTTAATGGAGAGAGGTATCGTCCAAGAAGAGGTCGTAATATGCATTAAAACGTAGGGGGGGAAAGAAGGAAAAAATACGATGCGAGCACAAAAGACGAAGTGAAATACCAAAATGGGCTCTCAAAAAAGAGCGCACGAAGCAGGAGAGAAAAAAAAAGGAGGAAAAAACTGTCTAGAGATGAAAGGTAAGGGTCCAATGTTGACTATTCTAAGTAATCCGGGAAGGGAGAGAGAGAGAAACCTATCGGGTAGTTAAGAGAAAATAAGGGAAAAAGGTGAGCTGACCACAAGTTTACTAACCACTGAGGGCTTTTGTGAGGGGGGAAAGAAAGGAAGGCAACAAATAAAAGGAACAAGACTGCAAAACAAAGCATACTGGAAAAGTAACCGGCACGTATCTCTCAACAAAAAAAAGGAGAGGCGACTCAATATCTTGTCCGCAAGGAAGACCTGCGGTGGGAATAGGTCATTGGGAAAGCCCATGTTTCAAAAAACAGTAACCACTTTGACCAGACAAAAACCGGGGGGGGGGTCATCTTAACTTTAGCATCAGGGAACTATAAATCTTCACTTCTAAAGGGGAGAAGGAAGGAAGATACCTCATCGCCGACGGCTAGAACGGGGGAACAAGAACAAGAAGAGGGCATCTACAACTAAAAAAAAAATAGATACTTGAAGGGGGGGAGGCAAAAAAGAAAGAGACTTTTTTGAGTGCAAACGAGGGAGGGAGTCGGGATACGCAAGAGTTCATCGATTCAAAAAGAATTTGGAAAGGAGTTAGATAAAATAGCTGCCTTGGCCCGCTATAGGCAAAGGGGAATTGAGGAAGAATGCTACGGGTAACTATACGGAGTTATGGGAAAAAGAGAAAAGAGGGCATCATGAACCATTCGCGTGCGGGAGGGAAGGAGGGGGAAAGTCTTCTTGGCTCTCCTTCGGTAGGCGAAGGACTGGAAAAATCAAAAGGCAAAATATAGAGGAAAAAGAAAAAGACACCGGCGAGCTTGGGGGGGAGTAAGAAAAAAAGCGATAAAGGGGGGAGGGATATCATGAAATTGTAAAAAAATAAGGGGAAAGGGGGTAGTCAGCGGTAGCGATGAGGTTCTAGAAATAGGGGGAAAAGAGGATTCAAGACGAACGTCAAGCTGCGCTTGAAAACATGAGGAAACTACAGAGTGATTCAAAACCAAGGAAAACATTTCTTGGGGGGAAGAGGGAAGTGTGCAGGACACGAAGATTACGGGGTTAGCGAGAGGGAAAGTCAATACAGCAGCATCGAGCGCTGGCAAGAAGTAAAGGGAGAGTAGGAGGGGAGGGGTGGACCATGGATAAGAAAAAAAACTAATGGCCTGTCACAATCAGTACAAACGAGAGGGAATGATAGAGGGTCCTCTGAGAACGTGAACTATCTTTAAGGGCCCGGGCTCGAGGAGGGGAAGCCAAACAACTGCGTTAAGTGTGGGACGAGAAAAAGAAAAGGGGAGAACAATAGAGGAAATTTCAAGAAAGAAATTGCTGTACTGAAGAAAAAACGCGGGCTCTTACTATCCACGGGAAAGCTGATAATGAAAAAACACAACCGTATAAAGTTCTAACTAGGGCAGGGGTGACCCTCAAAAGGGGGAGGGCAAAGAAAAGGCAAAGCCGATCTTGTAGGCGGCTAATAGGGGGGAAAGAGAGAGGGGAGGATCTCAAAGTCCCGGAGGAGACGGAAACCACAACTTCAACGACCGTGGCACGGGGGGCAGATGGAAAAAAAAAAAAAAATTGACCAGAATAGGGGGGATGAAAATAGGGGGAGTCGCGGAAAATGCAAACTCATCGGGAAGGAAAGTGAACTAAAAAAGAGGGGAAATTTGCTATGAAGGGAAAAATGAAAAAGGGAGAAAAAGAGGCGCTGGGGACGAACGATGGAAAAAGACAAAAGGGTGACCCAAGTAAATTCGCAAAGCACCCATGACGTAAAGGAGAAGGGCCTTGAGATTTCCCACAAATATCCAATAAAAAAAAAGGGAAAGGGGGCGGGCGGGAGAGCCCAGGATGGGGCCACAGGGTTGAAAAAAAAGCCAGAAAGATGGAAGATTCACTGACATATACTGGGGGGGGAAAAAAATGAAAAAACGCTGAATTGAAACGAGGGGGAACTTCGCCACACATTTACGGGGACAAAAAAAATATAACCAAGGAATCGGGAAAAAAAAGGTGTCCGTCAGGTGCAGAGAAGGCGTCGCATGAAAAAAAGGGGGGGGAAAAAAAGAGAGGTCAGGGACGGACCTGGGCGCCCGCCCGGGAATAGAAAAAGTCACGGAGGACTTTACACATAACAAAAAAAAAAAAAAAACAAAGGGAGAAAGAACACTACTCATCGTTCCGCAGGGAACTATGAAGGAAACGCGGGGATAGCGGGGGGGGGGAACGAAAAAAATAGAGTAAGATAAAAAGCGCAAAAAGAGGCTATAGGAATTGCAAACTTAGAAGGAACTCTTGACTAAAAAAGGAGAGCGATCAGGGAGGGACGGGATTTGCAAAAAAAAGACGGAAAGCGACGAGCGGAGTGGAGAGAGAGGGGGGAGAGGAAATCGATTCCATGGGGAACGCTAAGGAAAAGGAAAGAAGAGAGTTCAAAAAAAAAGCAAAAGGTCAAAGTACAGACACAAGGATCATACTGTTAACCATTCAAAGGAATTAAAGAAGGAAAGGTTAGGCCAAAACTTCAAAAACGGGGGAAAAGAAGAGCGGAGCCAAGGGAAACGGTCTGCATACAAGAAAGGAAGGAAGGTCTCCGTTCCGCCCATTCTGAGAAAGCGAGGTCCGCAGAAAAGGAAAAAGCATTGGGTTCAAACGAGTTTTCCCTAATCCAGAAGGAAGAAGGGAAGGCTGTGAAGGCAAATGCCGTGCACGAGGTCTAGCAAAAAGTGAAGGACAGTGGAGGAGAAAAAAGGATGTGCGGTAAAAGCGAGGGGGGTAAAGAGAAAAAATGTTCGTCGGGGAACAAAAATAGGCGAAGAACAAGGAAAACGAAAAGAGCGACTAAAAAAGGGAAAAGGAAGAATAAGTGATGGAATAGAGGGAAAGGATCGTGTGTACAGGAACAACGAGAGACACCGTTCTTGGGAGCAAAGGACAAAAAGAGAAAAACAACGTAGATTAAAAGAGATGAGATGTGTCATTAACAAGCGAAGGAAGAAGATTCATCTCCGCCAACAAGGGGGCCAATCGTAGGCATTAGGCCAAACGAAACCGCGAAAGAAGACTAGGGTGCTCCGGTCGTTAAACGGGGACACGGGGGGGAGAAAGACGCGGCTGAGAACAGCCGACGTCAGCGCACAGAGGAAGGAAAGATATTTGCGCAACTGTGGAAGGAAAGGGGGAACCCATCGTGGGGACGATAAGGAAAGCATTTGGAAGAGGGGAGCAGGGATTATGCGGCAAACAGGGGCAAAGGGAGGGGGGAATTTAGGATTCCCAGCATGGCATGCATGGAAAGGAGGGAGGAAAGGCGTACATGAAGAAAAAAAAAAAAAGCCAGAAGAAGAAGGAGAACAGTACAAGCCGAGTGATGCGACTGTTTCAGAAAAAAACGGGAAAATACAGGAATAAATTCCGGAAAGGAAAAGGGGGGAACCGAAGATTGCACACAGCTGTAGCAGAGGGACGACGAGTTTCTGAACGGGAGAATGTATGAACTCCTTTCCGAGATCGACGGCAAATGGAGAAAAAAAGAACTAGAAAAGGCGCAAAGCGCATTGACGGGGGTCGAAGAACTTCAGTCAAATTGTAAAGGAAGACAAGGAGAGCAGGGAAGGAGGGAACGCACCTAGTACAGCGGGAAAGAAAAATTTGGAATAATAGAAGCGACAATCAAAGTTGGTAGGGAAACGAAAGGAAGGAAGGATTGCGTTTTGACCCCCTGCCCCAACGTGGTCCGATAGGCGGGGGGAAGGGAAACGAGGAGGTAGGCGTGGAGGAAAGGGGGGGGAGAAGGGACTCTCAGGGGAGGTCGATACGGGCTTACACGACCCCGAACAGGTCACCTGAAAGGACTGAGATTTAAAGGGAAAGGAAAAAGATCCAACAGCACGAAAAAAAAGACCAGCTTCAAGGGCGTGAGTTAAAGATATCTGGGAGAAGCAGCCAAAGAAGGGGATACAATTAAAAAAAAAGGACTTATGGGCAAGTTCATTCTGGGACAAGAAAAAAAAGGAGTGTTTTTCGTCACAGAGGACGGCGAGGGAAGGGCAAGGGGGGGACCCCAACATATATCCACCCCCCCGAAAGCGGACAACGCGCGCAGATTTTTTGGCAGAAAGGGACCTGAGAGGGAAGGAAGGGTGAAGGGTCGAACAGAGGGGAGGGAGAAGGGGGGAAGTTTCGGCACGGAAAGCAGTATAAAGAAGACATATTGGGGGGGCAAGTTTTTTAAAGGAGAACAGAATCCTTAGAATGCCGCATCCACCTTGATGGGGGGACAAAGAAAAGGAAAGTGGAAGCATACGCGCCTCAATACGGGAGAAGGAAAGGCCATCAAAAATGCACAAGCGCTTGGGAAAGAAGGGGGGGGAAACTAGTCCCAACGTGAGGGGAGATGCATGGGCAGCGACAGCTGAACCGGGGGGGAAGGACTCATTAGAGGGTCCCATGGAGAAAGAAAAGAAGAGAGAAAAGATGTTGAAAAGCTCCAGATTGCATGAGGGGACCAAGGAGCTTGGTGGTACAGGCTGGTAGGGCGGAAAAAAAGGGAAAAGTGCGTAGTCGGAAAAGTATGGGCACTATAGGAGAAACAAAATAAAAAGAGGCTTGAAAAGTCAGGGTAACATAAAACAGAGTGGAGAGGAAAAAGAGAAGACAGAGTGTGGATCAATCTCTAGAAGGGACAATAGAGGGAAGGGAGAAGAAGGGGCTACCTCGAGTGTTTCTATAGATGGGGGGGGAAACATGAGGGGTAAAAACGGGAAAGAGGGCAACCCAACAAAATCAAGAAAGAGCATAAGATGGATTCCACGTGCTCGAATGGAGGGAGAAGGACGCATCCCACAAAGTAATATGGGGACAAATGAACAGAAAGGCATAAAAAAAAGGGAAAAGAATGTGTGGTTACGCTTGAGACAGGGGAAGAGAAAAGGGCCAGCGGACGGCATGCCAGAATGGCAAATGTCAGATACACCGAATCAACGGGATAAAGGAAAAAGTGGGAAAAGTTCTGGTTGAACAAGAAGAGGGGTAGGGGCAAAAATCGGAGATCAGGAAAATCATACGTACGTGGTACCAAAGAGAGCAGGGGGAGAGGACGATAGCGCTTTTGCGCTTTTGGGAGAGAGCCACCAAAACGGCCGAAACGAAGAGAGAAAAAGCAAGCGCCGCCTGGGGGTGGAATGCATCCGGAATGGGGGAATGTTTTTGGACGACTTACCAAAGGAATACTGGGCGTCATACCGAGAAGAAAGTACTTAGGTTCCGATACGGCAGCCTATAGACCGAAAAGCGGGAAAAAGTCACTGTAAAAAAGAAGTGAAGGGGGGGGGGACAGAAACTCTGCGATAGGAGAAAAAGACTTATCGTTCGGACAAGAAAATAAGTTAAAAGAAAACGTTAGAGGAAAATACTAAAGGAGACTACAGCGTTCTACTGGGTCGAGGAGGCAAGAATAGGCTGACAGGGGGAAAAAACCCAACAACCCCATGGTCTCTTGGGGTCCAAAAAAAGCCAGGTCAGAGGAGGACAATAGGAGTTAATCGGCAAACTTTTAGTAAAGTCACAAGGAAAGGGAGGAAAAGGTTGTAAAAGGGAAAAGGAAAGGTTGGGTAGGAGCAACCATGATTAAACTAATTAATGGGGTTGCGAAAAGAATGAAAAATTGCTAAACGGCAAAGAGAAAAGTTCTGAGAGAGAGAAAAAAAAAAACACATGAGTTAAATATACTAGAATGTCAGCCAGGAAAGGTGGAACAAGGGGGCCTAAGGTCTTTGCAGACCAGAATGTTATAAGAATCGCAACAAAGAAAAGGGGGTTCACTACTAAAAGTGGACTAACAGGGGGGAAAAAAAGTCGCGTCAAAAAATACTAAATGTAGCCTATATATGATGGCAGCGCTAGGATAGAGAGGACATGGGAAAAAAAACTGCAACAGGATGACCTAAGAAGGTATAAAGGTAGTAAGTACAAGATATGTGGAAAGTGGAAAGGCTGTGTCGGGTGTAGCTCATCACGAGGAAGAGGAACGTCAAATTAATAACGCGTGGACATGAGTAGTACGAAAAAGGGATTGGGTCCGTGCTATCGATAAGTCTAAAAAGGGTTCATCGTCTTCAAGTGAGGGAGGACGTTATGTGTATTAATAATAGAAGCGGTGGGGAAGAAAGGGAACATAGATACGTAACGGGCATTTAGAAAAATGGAAAGGGGAGGGGTATAGAAGAATTCGGTTGCTCACTAAGTCACAGGAGAGGGGCGCATTCGGTGTCTTGAAAAATGGGGACAAAAGGAAAAACTAGATAACACCTGCGCGTGGGGGGGATAAAGGGAGAGAAGGCCGATCGAAGAAGATGTGCCCGTCACAAGCATGATCTTTAACACCGAGTTTACAAGTGAAAAAGGGTGTTGGTCCTCATTGAGCGTAGAAAAGGGTTAGAGAAGTATGGAACAAAAAGAAGACTGCCGACTAGTAAGAGGGGCAATGAAAGACAGGCAAAGGGTGTGAAGAAAGATCAGTGGCTTTGCGCGGGGGGGGGACATAACGTAAAGGGTCAACAAACGAATCATGGAAGGGTGTTTAGCTTTGCAGCACACGAGACGGGAGAAATATGCAAATTGCGTCTGGATGAGGGGGAGGGTGGGGGGTACGAATCTGGAATCAAGGAAGAAAAGAGAGACTTCCCAATCGAGAAATCGCGATATGAGGGAGCGAAACTTAAGGGGGGGAAAATATATCTAATTGAGCAAAAAAGCAGGGGGCGAATTGTTTGACGCATAACTCGGGGGGAGAAGGGGGAATTGCTAACCCAAGGGGAAAAAATTCCGAGGAAAAAAGAATAGGATTCGCGAATACGAAATAAGAGAAATGATAAGCACAATACGAGGAAGGAGAGAGGGAGAAACTGTGTGGAAATAAAAGCTGGAGGGAAAAAAAAAGGAGAAATCTGTAGGTTTCTGAAATAGGGTGAAGCTAGAGTGGAGAAATTATTAGCAAGGTTCTCTAGTAAAACCTGCACCAAAGAAAAAGGCGCCGAAGGGGAAGGGGATGTCAGAAAATCTGGCTAAATCGGCCGAAAGGGGTGGAAAAGGAGCCATAGGGGAGAGAGGAGGAGGCCAAGCGAGGAACTGTGACCAAGAAGGAAGCTAAGGAGAAAAGGGCCTACAATTAATCGGTCAAATATGTAGGGGGGGGATGTTAGCGTAGATGGGAGGTGGGTGGCATCCAAACACTTATTACCCCAACAGATCGGTCGTCAAGGAAGGGTGAAAAAAACAACCAAACATGAAGAAAAAGAATTCCTGTAACTTTCCAACAAAAAGGAAGCGCTTGAGAGGGAGGGCTTGTGGGAACAGGGAGGGTCAAAAAATTGGTAGTACTAACGACTCTGACAAGAAGGACTCTACTGGGAGGTCTCAGATGGGAACAGAGAGGACAGGAAGGGAGAAAGGAGGGGAATTCCAGTGAACCAAAAGATTTACGGGTATTGGAAAATGGAAACATCAAGGAGCGGGAGAACTGGGGGAGCTTTGGGAGAGGGGGAGGGAATGAGGAAGGAATCGAAAGGATTGCACACCTTCGAACAGGTTGGAGGAACTAGTGTCAGGGACCTGGCGGAGGAAAAAACTCTTATATTCCGGTAATAACACAAGGGGTACAAAAAGAAGAACTGTTTGAAGGAGGGGAAGATGAAGGAAAATCTGACGGCTTTTGGAAAAACTGATCAGGTATACAAGGAAACCCATAGAGAGGAGATGGGAGCTGAGAAATCACGGGAAAGTGAAATAGGGGGAGAGAAAGACAAATCTCCTTTTATCATTTAAAAAAGAAACGGAAGACGACTAAAAAAAAAGAGGCGCTGGCGCTCGTGTCTCGGGAATAGGGGCCATTGGGAAGAAGATATAGGAAACTGAGAAAAAATCATCGAGGTCAGCAAACGGTTCAGGCGATCGATCAGAAGGGGTGGCCAATAAAGGATTAAAGATTAATTGGAAAGAGGGATAAAGGGGTTATTTAAAAAAAAAGGAAGTCGTAAAAAGGGAAGAAGGATCGGGCATGGGACGGCTAAAGCGGGGCTGGAATAAGAAAATACTAATGTCGACTTTCCACCAAAGGCTTCAAATATGAGTGGAGAGGGGACTAAGGGGTTGGGGGCAAGGGGGAACAAAATAAGGGGGGGGAAGAATAAATAATCCAAGTCATGCCTATTTTAAAAAGAGTTGTTCAAAAGGGAAAGAGGAAGGTGGTAAACTATAAAAAAAAGCACATGTCAGAACAAGTTGCGAAAAAGGAGAAGAGGAAGTCAAGGGATGTGCGCGAAAAAAGTCAGGAGCGACCCAAATACGCGAGAGAAGAAAAGAACGAAAAGGGACAAGCTCCTGGTTCCGTAGGAGGGGAAAGAAGAAGTTCTTGTTGCCTAAATGTGTCAGAGAACGACCGACTGATAGAGAGAGTAGACAGAAACACCTAAAAAAAAAAAAAAAACAACGTATGGGGGGGGAAAGGGAAGGTTAGGCCTAACAAGACGTCCGAGCAGCAACAGTCTCTCGAGACACGAAGGAAATCACGAAAGTCGAAAAAAAGGAAAAAAAGAAAGGGGGAAAAATCTGACTTCGTTCACCATCGTATGTTGCGAGGAGAGGAACAGAGAAGAGGTGAAATTACATAGCCTAAAACTGCCGAAAGGGGGGGGGAGAGAAACAAGCGTTCCGCATCTTAAGAAAACACTTGGGGACAAGAGCAGGGGAAGGGAGAGAGTTCTCAAAAAAAAGTAAAAATTCTTGGTTGCACAAAGAGCGAAGGGAAATGGCTATGAACTGGCAGCCTGGGCACTAGAAGGGACCTGGGGACAGCACAAAAAGGGAGTAGGGTCGTCTCCGAAAAAAAAATTGAACGCCAGATTCGCTTTGACCGTTGGAAACGACTTTGGAATAACTGGGGGAGAGAGGATTCAGGGTGGAATGGTTCCCCTAGGGGATTGACAAACCGGAGGATAGTAATCACAGAAAGGAGGGAAAGAGACCTGTCCTATACGAAGGACCTGTAATAGATCATGAAAAAAGGCTCAAGCTGGCATAAGAGCCTGAGGATTTGCAATAACGCCAATTCTATGAAGGCCTTAAGTCAACAAAAGAGTGTTACGCAATGAGGGAGAATTGTATGGTCGAAAGGGGACGATCTCACGAGGGGGTGCGGGAGCGTACCTGAAGCCTAGGGAGGGGAAAAAAAAAGAAGAGACCGAGTTTCCGGAATACCACCGGGGGAAGAAGGGGGGGGGTTTCTTAGTTGCGAACCTTTTGTTCATCAAGAATAGAACGCAAAGACGTCGGTAAAAGATTACAAGAGGAACGAAACCTTAATTTCGGTAGGGGTGTTGGCATCCAGGCGAGGGAAAAAAGTGGAGGCACTGACGAAAGCGCAAACAGCGGAAGAAAGACCAGATTAAGGGAGGAACTATGTGAAATA
>Ga0179593_1686983_pt1 | contig 19727 bp, 13 predicted proteins | sample CZODoug2_1_08_16_FD_185931 | JGI IMG/M metagenome (GOLD analysis project Ga0179593, IMG submission 185931) | Vadose zone soil fungal communities from Angelo Coast Range Reserve, California, USA - CZODoug2_1_08_16fungal (PacBio error correction) | ecosystem: Environmental > Terrestrial > Soil >...
CCAATCGCATCATCTGCAAGGGCAACGCTCGACCAGGTAGACGGAAGGCGTAAAAGAAAATGACCGAAAACCTGAACCGGAGGGAAATCGAGTCTCTATGCACGCCCTCTCGTATAGACCGGAAGCAGCTTGAGCCTGGCGGAAGCGGATGGAAACCAGCGCGCAGATCACGTACCTAAGCAGCGGATGAGGGGTGCGCTTCTAATACTTCACGGCGGGCCATCACCTCGGAAGAAGGTGACCGGGGGGACGCTAACAGGAAAAGAAACGCGCGCAGAACTAGGCGTATATCGGCAGGATAAGGAAGTTTCCACGGGGGGTTTCTACTAGGGTGTGAACAAGGGGGGGGCGACAAAAAAGCACCTAAAGGCCGCCTGGCCGCCCGGAGCCGATCCGTTTAGTTCTGATGGGGGGCCCTGCCTTAATCTCGGCTGATAGATGCCTCCGATGGCACGTTTTTGCCGATGCCGGGAACATTCTCTTGCAAAAACGCTTGATTTCTTCTATAGGTGAGGCGGCTCGGTGAACTGCATGGCAGGTCTTCCTGGGGGACAATGACAGCCCAGAAAAGCTAGCGGTAAAGTAATGACCGCTCCCTCCCCGCGCAGTCTTGCCGACGCAGGGATATGAGACCGCTATCCGTGGTACTGGTCATCGGAGCTGAAGCTGAAGAAGGGTGTGCTCGCAGGGGCGCATCAGTTAACACAAGAGGCATGATACCAAAGACACCTCAGGGGGAAGGGGAGGGGGACGGATGTTGCAGACTAATAGAACGCCGAGGGTCCGTGGCTGGAGGTCGGTCCCTTCAAGCTAGCAATTCTGGAGATGAGCAAAACTCGCGTCAACCTAGGAGACCACGCTCAGAGAGCGCTGCGAAGCTGAAAAAAAAGACGTCAAAACGCGGAGAGCGAAGCGAGGAGAGCCAGGCGAGGAAGGGGTACCTTCTAAGGAAAGGAACTCATCAAATAATCGGCCGCCAAAAGGGGGCTAGGAACAAGAAAAAACGCAGGCATGGGCGGATCGAGCTGGGTGAGCGGAGGGAGCCAGCGCCCAGTGCGGTAGGCTAAATTCTTCTTACCTAAGCGGCCTGAAAAAAAGGCCGGGGGAAACAGTTCTCTGCTCTAAGCCGTAAATATCAGAGAAAAAAAGAAGGGGTCCAGAAGAAAAATTAAGCGCTTCTCGGCTCCCTATGGCCAACTGCCAACTCACAAAATTAAGGAATTGCTACTACGGATATTAAAGGTCGCGCAGACCCCTTCTTCGATGAGTACTTTATCTTCTGAGGCACTAAAGGAAAGAACTTCGATGCAGGACGTTTTTGGCCAAATAATACTCCTCCATCACTTCCCTGGCGCCTCAAAATCCTTGATACGGGCTTGAGAAAAACGGGGAAACGGGATGTCAGTTGCAGCTTATCTATACCGAAGTTCTTACCCTTGCCTCAGATTGAATCAGGCGTGGGACGACGTCAGCTTGGCGGGCTGGGCGACAGCACTCACATGTCCCGCGGCCCTGAGAGACATCTGAGTAGTTGGCTATTCGATCCCATCGTACCGGGGGGGCACCGACAAAAAAAATTATGCTCTGTTTGGAGAGTCTCTTTGCCGGCCGACTGCAGAAGGGAGGCTGGAACTGGTCTATGGCGGGGGGAGGTTAGTAACCGTTATCGCACTACATCAGAAAAACTCGCAAACCTTAGGAGACGGTAACGCTGCTACGCCTAAGGAACGGGTTCCTACCTGGGAGGACAAAAAAAAAAGCGAGGGAAACTGAAAAAAACATCAGCGCTTCGAAGGACGGGACTCGGCGCTAGGGCAGGGTAATAAGATGACCCTCTCAAGAACCTTGTCACTCGAAAAACCCTCTGAGGGAAAGGCATCGAGAAGATAGCCCGGACAACAAGCAATTTAAGTAAGGGGTCTTCCGGTTACTGCATGAAAAAGGAAGATCTGCGACAGGAGGCGGACCAGGGGGCGCCAAAGTTCTTCAGCACAATTCCCGGCGGAGAAAAGGGGCGGGGGTGAACCGCTTCATGCAAAGAGAATCGAGGGAGAAATCAGGGAAAGACAAGACATGGCAAGAGGGAGGAGGGAGAATGGACACGGAGTAGTGAAACGATTACCCAAAGGGGGAACTCATCATTTGGCCAGCTCGCAGCAAAGCGAAGACGACGCGGTCTGCTTACTCAACACCAGTAGAGCACGCCCTCTGACGGGGTGCGGAACAACCAAAACTGGGCAAGGCACGAAACACCATCCTTTTAACGTAAGAAAAGGGCAGAAAAGCCTGTCAGGTTCTGGGTCGGGGAAGGCAGCCAAGCGGTGGCTGAGGGAGGTCGCCGACGAAAAAGACCAATCTCAGAGGGCCGAAAGAGACTGAGCTCATCATTGGGGGGGACCAAAGGGGTGAAGAAAATAGGAAGTCACTCGCACACAAGGAGAGGAGGCGCTCATCATAAGGAAGGTCAGGACCAGGAATACGTTTTCAATAAAAACGCGTCGCATCCAGTCGAAGAAGGGGTCCGCATTCGAGCGGCGGAAACAAAGAAACCAGAAGGAGTCACTACGCTAAGTCACGGCCCCGGGGGCCAGCTAGGCACCGGGCCATGCCATACGAAAGAAGCAACAGCAAAAGAATCCCAAACTCAAGCAAGGCAAGCAAATCAGGCCTCCGGCAGTGAAGCCTGCGAGAGGGAAGGATCCAAGCAAAACTCTCTATTAAGGACTTTAAACTGGCGAACCAAAAAAGAAGGGAATATGCTCTGAAAAGAGAAAACACGGTTTACATCTTCATAAAAAAAGGCACTACTAAGCAGAAGGCAACAAGACAAGTGAGGGGAAAAGTCTGTGCGCCTGCCGGAGAGGGTCTTTAGGAAAATAATCGAAGGAACAGAGAGCTTCTAGCAGAAAAGGAACGACCGAGGGAGGGGAACCTAGAGCTGAACGGGCTCTAAGAAGAGCTTTTCGTTCGGGCAATTAGGATCTCTGTCTAATAATTGGCGGAGGGCTGGGGTGCGTGGCGCTTATCCGAAGAAGAGCTGGACTAGGAGGAAGTCGCTGGTTACGGAAGAAGGAGGGGCGACTGAAAAAGAGAGGGGGCGGTCCTGCTAGAAGGAAGCTGCAAAGGTGTACTCTGCGGAAGCTTGCAACCTCTCGGACGGTGATTTGTGACCATTAGGGGAGGGTCATAGCTCTTACCGTTGGGTTCTCACTTGTGTACGGGAAAATCTGGGCTCCCAGTGATTAAAGCAAAGAGTAAGGAAGTGACGTGGTCAGTAGGCGGGTGGGCGATAAAGTCAATCCAACGCCTTGAATTGGATGGCTACTGGGCCAACAATGGACCCAACACACAGTTTGAAAAAAGGTGGTGTACTGGCAGGCCATTTTTGCATCACCACAAGGGGGGAGCCGGGAAGGTTGTTGGTCAAGCGCGTACTCGGAAGGGTAGAAAATTTCCGATCAGCAAAAAACATTAGGAGTCGATGGTGAAATTGGGACCGATACTACTCCTATACTTGCCGATACATAAAAGGGGGAAGTTGGGTTTCGACGAGATGAAAGTATTTTGGGGACTATGGGTGTCAACAGGCACTATGCCGGAGGAGGGATCGTGCGGAGAAACGGGTTCTGGGCAAGCGCCTTTTAACTTCATTGAAAAATCCTCCCTCCCCGCGCGGGGCAAATCTGAGGGTTTCTCAGTCCCCGAGTCAGCTCTATAGAAGCGAGATAAGGTTGAAGGAACAACCATTCGAGACTTTCCAGGGGATTGGCGACCGAAGGGATCGCCTCGGGGTAATGCAACATCGTTGAGGAATATGAGGCCGGTTGTCTGGCCAACTCACTTTCTCAACTGAGAAAGTCGACGGAACATCAGGTTCCGAGCGGGCCGTTTACGGGCGTGAAAGTCGGGATACGGCCGATGTGGTGAAAATTAGCCCTAAGAAGGCAAGACTCTCCCAGCTCAGCGACCAGTCACTAAAAACGATGAAAGATGTCTGAGAAAAAAAGCCGGCTAGTGGGGCGCTGAGGGCGGCTCCGCAAGAGGGGGGAATCAAACTCAGCGGCAAGAGGGACCGCTCAAAAGCTGACCAGGGGGAAGACTGTCGGAGCCACCGTTAGCCATCCAGAAGCGGAAGGCAGCCTCAGCTTCGCAATGGACCTTCGCAAGGGCATCCAGCGCCTTCCTCATCACGCATCCGACGCGCCAAAGCCCTAATTCAAAAGGCAGGACGGCGAGCAAGCAGGTGAATTGTTGCAGAAACAGCCCTGGAAGGGATCGGGAATACGGTTATGCGCCGGGTTCTCACACCGCCGTAACAAGAGGGCAAAATCGCCTAGAAGTAGGTGTGACCGGCGGTAGGAGTGCCCGGCTTGGGGGCCCAAAGTCCAGGGTAAGGTGAGGCGGATGAGCGAGGAGTAGCATAGGGAGGTCACTGCTGGTGGGTAAAGAACGACGACCGCCAAACAGGGTGTCCGAGCCTTGGAAGTGTGGGGAAATGAAACAACCCTAACTCTCCGCAAGGCCCATTTAGGTTGAGACGTCACCTAGCGGCCCAAATCGGGGCTGTAAGCAGGGCAATATAGAGAAGGTTCGAGAAGAAATCCTGCGTATAGTGGGGAAACAGGAGGCGAGTCAGAGAGATCCGGGGCACCTCCCTTGGAGGTGGTCCGTCTAAAAAAGGTCATGTGTCTTACGCCGCAAAAGGGTAAAAAACGCATCCGCCACCCGTCGTCGACGTAATACAGTAAAACTTCAACTTCACCCGCCTGAGTCAGGGCGCGGTCTGACGACGCCCCACGAGCTGGCCAAAAAGGGTGAACCACTCCATTCAAGGCACAAGCAGGGGAGAAAACATAATGAGCCGAGGGGAAGGGGGGGACTAGTACGTAAATTCGGACGCGGAAACCTGCGCGTGAAAAGCAGTAAATATAAATTGAGAATCATCAGAATAGATGATAAACAGGGGAAACACCTTCAGAAGAAACGGACGCATCGCTCACGAGGAATCGGTCACAGAGTAATCACGATGAAGGTAAACAGCGCAAAAAGGCCTACAAAAAATAGCGAAAAGGGCCCGCATGGCGCCGCGAAGAGAGAGCGAGGGCCGAGACAGCAGCACCGGATACCCGCAAAAAAGAAACGAAAGTTGGCTGGCAGCCAAGGGAAAATGGGTTCGTTCGACAAGGACGGGAAATCTATGCGCATAAAAAAAAAGGCGCCATGGAAGGAGCTCCCTGTGGGAGTTAAGCTGTCGAAGCGGTCAAACCCACGACTCGCAGGCGAAACAGCACAGTGAAAGCGGTATCGGGGAAGCGCCCCTAAGCGAAGATCCGGCGGAAGGGAATCGAGCGCGCCATGGCATCGCTCGGCAAGGTCTCCCTCCGGGTAACTGACTTGCGACAAGGGCTAAAACGTGCCCCAAGAGGACGAGGAGGTGGGTTGTGAACTGAGACGGAAGGTTCGGCGCTCGGACTAAAAAGGTTAAAGACACCTGTCGAGCGACAGGGGGGAGGCAGGGGACAGCTGAGCAGGAAAAAAAACGGAGAGGAGAAGGAGAGATCACAAGCTGCAGACTGCAAAAAAGGAACTCCTGAATCAAAGAATGGCGGCGCGCCGCCACAGAAGCCAACTCCATGAGAGAGAAAAATTTAAGTACCCAAACGCGATCATCAATGAGGCGGGTGCAGCTATCGTCGGCCTCCTCGGAAAGTACGGACGACAAAGGGCGCGAGTCTAAACGAAGTCGCCAAGATATCTTAACGCCAGAATCTATTAGCGACGGCTTCTCCGAATCGAGAAAAAGGCTGTTCAGTGTGACAATAAAGAACCAAACTAACCGGCTACTCTATGAGAGAGAGGGACAGACAGCTCCTTCAGGCTTTGCGCCTGCGTCCGGAGACATCAATTACGCCCAAAAAACGCTTCCCGCCGTCGGCCCTAACGCCGCAAGTGTGTAACGCTGGAGGAAGGCTTCTCTAAGGGAGGGACGACAAGGGAATGAATAGACTTTCCCAAGTGTGAAAGAAGCTGCCAGGCAAGCGGAGATTGCGACAAGGAAACTTTTACGATTCGCCGGCAGTGCCTTCAGGATAAAGGCTTTCCCTAACGGTGGCCAATAAAGGCAAAGCGCCAGACTGAAAAAGTCGATGAAACATCTTCTGCTCACAACCAAAAGCCGGAATGATTTGCGACCGAGGAAAGGGAAGAACGAGGAGGGTCCTCGGAACGCGCGTGCACGTAGGCACTGTCAAATGAGAAAAGAAGGGAGGGAGGTTGTCGACTGTCACTCTTCATAAACCATCCCTTACCGCCAGGCCGGCGGACGCGGACTACACTCACTGATAAACAGGCGAGGGGTGGCGGAGACTGGATCCCTCGGGGGCCAATTGCTTTTAAGAGATACCGAACTTCGGCAAACTGTTACCAAACGAAGGAGAAGTTCCGGGGAATCTTAAGACTTCGAAGTCAATCGCTTGAAAAAAAAAGACCTCTCTGCGGAGGAGACCCCTTCGTAACTGATTCTAGGAAGAGTCAATATAAAGGTAAACGCCATCTAGCAGGGGAAAGGTCACATAAGGACTTTCTATGAGGCAGCCGGGTTATCAACAACCGAAATAAAGTCCCAACAATCGGATCCAAGAGGGTTCAGACCGTCCAATCCTCCGAGTAGAATGGAGGCGAAAAAACGCCACGACCCAAGCCTGCACGACCAGAGGGCGCTCAATAAACGTCAAGAAGGGAGGAAGCACGACATAGCGAAAAAACCGACGAGAGGTTCGCAGGCGCAAGAGCGTAGGCGAAGGAGGCGGCAGTCGGGCTACGTATCACGCAACGCCGGAAAGGACAAAGGCGTTGAGGTAGCTCTCCTAGGGCTAAGAAAAACGGAGGGGGGACTGCGTGCAGTGGCAGAGAGGCCGGGGGGGGGGGCGGGCCGTGCGAAACTGGAAGGCAGTGACGCCGGGAATGGCGACCGAGGCACGGAAAATTCGACCGCTAGAAAATCTCTAACCTGAGGGCGGCGACAGCCCACGCCAACGATACGCGAAAGGAGATTCGTGTGTGAGGCAAAACGGGTCCCGGGAAATCGCGACCTATGAATAAAGGCCTCTGCTTCGGGGCATACACCTTCTAGAGAAGGTTGCCGGCGGCGAAGGATCGGGCTCTGGCTGGGCGGCGGCAGGGCCAAATTCCTCAAAAAAAGAAACAATAAAGAACCACTGACTTATACCCGAAAAAAAAGGGGAGCGTGGCGGGACGACCCGTTTCTGGCAGGAGGCGGTACCTATCTTTCACATCTCGGATGATCAAACGGCACTGGCGGAGCAATCCAGGCAAAACAGCGCCGGACCTGTGTCGATAAGAAGAACACTATAGAGCTCGGGACCTCGCACTTAAAAAAAGAGGCGTCGGGCCGGGGTGTCCTTAAGTTCCTGCCTCAGGAGAGGCACAGGCGAGATTTTGGCTTCGCACGGGCCGGCTACACGGAAGGGGGAGGGCCGGGCGATGAAAAAATCGAGTTCGAATCCCCAGGACGCCCACATAATATCCAAACAAGTAGTCGGCAAAAGAGGGAGAAGAGAGGCGGCGACAACGACACATCAATCATGTGGGACCACCCAAGCGAGGCGCACAACTTAAATATCTTTCAGAGACCAACAACAAGACGTTTCAAAGAAAGGGGAAGATAATCCAATGACTGAAGTCCGGTGTTGCAACAATGTGACGATAGTGGAGACAAGCCAAGAATTGGGGAGTCACCTGAGACGCCGGGCCAAGGCGGTGAATTCGTTGGAAAACGCCCTAAAACGGGCCTAAACGAAATTTCATCTGAGAAAAGGCGTGTCTGCCAATGGGGACAAACACACGGGGGAGAAGTAAAAAATCAACGTGGCAAAGAGAGTATCTGGGAGCCCGAAGTGGCCGGGGGGCTCTCGGGGGGCCTAGGGTGGGTCCAAAGACGTCTTCGGATTCGAAGCTTCTCAAAAATTCTGCAGGGCCAAAGTAGGGCGGCCGAATCAAAAGGAGAAGCTGTCCGGCACCCTGAGCAGTATTCTTCCTGGGGCCGCTGCGAGCAGAACCCTAAGCAACAGAGAGCCCGCCCGGAGCCAGGCCAGACACCTATGTAACTCAAAATGGAAGGAGGAGGAAGATCCTGCTATCGGACATCAAGAGGGCAGCAACCCGGAGGGAGGGACGGGACCGTAGCAAGAGGACCACGCGGAGGAAAAGAGCTGATTGGATTCGAGGACCGTCAAAAGGGGGGACGTGGAAGCCTAAAATCTCTATCAAACTGAGTATGAGCGTCGAGGATGGTCCGCCTGCCCTGACTCAAAAAAAGGTGGATCTAGGGCCGGCCAGCCATATCGCCAGAACTCGGGAAAAAGTCGCGGCGAATTCAAAACCTCGAGCAGGGGGGTCAGTCCTGCATTGTATCTCTTCGTATAAAAGGACGAGACGCCTCGCGGGCGACACTCTGGATCAAAAGGGAACTGGCGCGAGGCGGGAAGGGAAGCGTGCTGGTTTCTGTCGCTGCCTCGGACCGCCGAGAGGGAAACAAAAAAAATAAAAAGGCATGGGGAATTCAGAAGGGGGATCGCCACAGAAGCCGGGGTCCCGTCAGGGAAGGGATGAATGCTTAACACAATGGCCTTCATTGGACCACCGTCTCGCGAGGGAAAGGACACCGCTGGACGGCAGCGAGAGTCTTGAAGAGTGGAAGTCCTGGAGAGGACGGGTTGTACCTCGGAGGAAAGATGAGAAAAAGCCAGAATCAGATATGGGAACTCGGTCGAGGGAGGGTGCCTCGGAAAACTCACACACTGGCGGGTGAGAGCCAAATAGGAACCGCCGATTGGCGCCCAATCAACTGTAAAGAAGGGTGTGAGGAGGGCCGAAACCAGTCGCAATCACCGCCCGAGCCGTGAAAGTCCCTGGGGTCAAAGCAGCGCTGAATGGCGTCCAGGAGGGGGCGATCTCGTGAAAGATGACGGCGGGTAAACGCATACACGTGGTTGTCTTGTGGTCGGGGAAAGAATAGAAAGTGAAACGCACATCGAGTGGGGGAAGAGCGGTGAAAGGACGCAAAGCCGCCCGTCGATGCGGCCCCCGTTGTCTGTAAGCCAATGCCGGCAGAAAGAAAAGGGCAAGCAAAAAAAAAGCTAGGGGTTGCAGAATGCCACACCAATCAAAAGATAATAAGAAGAAGGGTCTTCCAACGAAACGGGAGGGAAGCACTCGGACAAGGGAACGTCACCACAGACGACATCAAGTAGAAATATACAGGGAGGGGAAGACGAAATGCTTTCGGAAAAAGCTCCAACGGAGCCGCATCCTTCGGTGGTAGGGGGAAACCGAATTGTGCTGGGAGGTGGGATACCGGCACCGAGGAAAGGGTATAGCCAAAAAAAAGGCATCGTCGAAAAAACGTTGCCATCTCAATCCCGCCGCAAACAGACGAGGATGTCGGCGAAAAGGAGCGAGGCGGATGGAGGAGGGGGCCTCCGCAAGAAAGAAAAAGCATGCTCGCAAAAGGTAGACGGGCTGCGTGCTTACGAAAATCGGACAGAAAGGAGCGGGCAAAAATCGGCGTCCGAAAGGTAAGAGAGGAAAGGAAGAGCGCCTCAGAAACCCAGCACGCCCAGGGGAAATCAAAAAATCTGCGCTGGACAGACAGGATGACCGGGGGAAAAGGTAGGTTGCGCCACATAAAGTCGCCTCACGGCGTTATGATGGGCGCGGAACGAAGCCGGAGAAGGGGGACCCGGGAGCTCGAAAGGTGGAGAGTCCTCCTCTTGAGCACCCTAGTTCGGGGCCGGCGGAAGAATGACTGCGCTAGCAAAAAAGTAGGGCCGGGAAGGAGGATTAGGATTATAAGAAGGATTCTCACTCGCAGAAACACGGCCGCCGCGCGACGAAAAATGAGTGGAAAAGCTAGCATGGGCACTAATTGGTCTGGAACATTCATCAGGAAGGGATCCTTGTGTGTTTGACCCGGGAAGAAAAAGGGGTAGCTGGCGGAGAAGAACGCCTCCGGGGATAAAAACATGCTCCTCTTCCTCTCCAGGAAGAAGGAGGAGATGGCCAGTAAGACCGGGGAAAATAACCCTCAGAGCTACCACAGAGGCTGTCGGGATCCTTGTCTTAGGTATATCTGCCCCCCGGAATGGCGCCGATTAAAAGAGACCATTCAACACCACTCGCTCTTCAGGGTCGGGAGAAAGTAAAGAAAAAAGCCATGAGGAAGCCGCCGGCAGGAAGGGGCGCAGAGAGAGGAGGAAAAACCTCCTCCAAACATCGAGGAAGAAGACACAATTCTGAGCCCGATCGCGGATCGGGGTAAAAGAAGGCGGCCGCACTAATTCGCGGAGAGCGTAGGCAACGGACGGTGGATAACTGGGTCAAGGTTAATCCAGGCGGGGCTAATGGCCACCGTCACGTGCGCAATGATAGAAAAGCAAGGAAGATAGAGAAAGCTTACCTTAGGAGGGTTGTCTTTAAGCAGCCTAAGCGCGCTGCAAGCAGAAAAAGAGGCCCTCTGGTGGTCGAGTGCCTGCACAATCATCCCTATCGGGAGACCGCAGGGCCGAAAGGAGGGACAATGTATATATACTCCTGAGTGTACGGGAAGGAAGCTAGGGAGAAGAAAGACCACCGAACGATGAGGAGAAGGTCACTAACCAGGCAGGTTAAATCTGGGTCCAGCATGAACACCACAAGCTCACGCCGAAAAAGAATCGTATCGGTACCTCATAAAAGATAGGGACTAAGTTAAGGAAGGTAGAGCTCGCCATTTCTCACCAAAGAGAGGTCCTCCATTTCTAAGGGGTTCTACACGAAGAAGCTGCAACGGTGCAGACATGATAGCGTCGTTGTCAAGGGCAGAAAATTTGGAGAAAGGGAACGGCGCGACCGTCTATTTTCGAGCAAATGAAAGTGCATCTTCGGAAGAGGGTTAGAGAGAAAAAACAAGCTTAAAAGAACACCAAGGGGGCTGCAGCGGCACGAAAAAAAAGCACCAGGTGATGGAATGGGCTTCGCCCGCCGGCAAAACTCTTTCGTCTACTTATGTTCCGAAAACAGAGAGCTATAAAAAGAGGGGCTTAAGTTGAACGTCGCGCCGGGTCCGGACAGAGCGGGAGAAATGGTCCAGCGCGGCGCGCGGAGGCAGGCCCGGCGCCGAATCGGTCCGCTGGCAAAAAAGTCTAAGAGCGATACGTTTTGCTGTTAAAACAGAGCGAGTCGGGAAGAGCAGACCGAAAGGAGTCATTCCAAGGCGCACACATAAAAAAACCGCCTGGAGGCTTGTTATGGCAGACTAGAGACAACCTGTTCGAAAGCAAGGATGATTGAGAAACCAAACTGACGGCCCAAGACCTCCGCAAATAGGCCGCTCCGGTTAAAAGTTGACTGGAGCAGCAAGGAGAGACTTGCCGCCAGCGGCCTCATATCTTGTTGGGCGGCAGGGAAGAAGAGGAAGGGGAAAATACCGCAACGGGGAGGGATTCAAAGAAAAAATGACTAGAAGCCGCGTTCTGGAAGAGATTGCGGGGGGAGTTAGGTGGCAACGAAACATCCATCTCTCTTAGGGAGGGAAAACCCGTAACTTCTGGGAAAAACAGGAACGGCTCGCCACGGGAAAGGGGAATATACCTTAACGCGTCGCCGATCTGGTCGAAGGATCCTGGAAAAGACCGGCGGTAAGCTTGAGGGCGAGGGGACTTCAGAGAGAGAAGCTCGACCTGAAGAAGGCGATGCGACTAACCCTTAGAGTCTCACAAAGGGGCGACGGCGGTTTTCTGCGCGTATTGCAGTAAAAAAAATGGGCTTCAAGGCGTCGTTAACCTAAGGAAATGTTTGCTCCAACTCCAGCATGGGATCCGTAAGGAGTAAGGTAAGAAAAAACTATCCAAAAGGCTCGCCCGGCTCGGAACCAGAAAAGAGAAGGCTATAAAGGGGGACCGAAATAAAAAGAAAGAAATCCCAGGTGGAAGGCAGCAAGGAACGGTGCTCTAGGTCAACAAAATTCCTTTAAAATGAAAAAGTCACGGGGGAGAGCGACAACATATATTAGCGGGATCACGAAGGGTCGTCGCGGGGGCACTGCGGATGACCTCCTGGGGACAGGCAGACGGCTCATTAAAAACTAAAGGAATATCGCGGAAGCCGACGAGCTCTGAGCTAAAGGGCAAAGTGACCAATTGCCGTCCAGGGAGAGGACGGGTCCGCTTAAAGATAGAGGGTCTTCAGGAAAAAATGCGGCGGCCGGGTTAAAATCGGCAACGGCTACAGGAGGAAAACACAATGTCTTGGCGTCACTCAAATAATCTTCGGATGAGAAGCGCCGGCAAGGGTGGGGAGAGCTGGCCCGGTCAGGCGTCCTTTCGCGGGGGGGGGAAGGTAGCGCCGGTCTTACCCGGCAAGCCGAGGCGCATCAAGAAGACGCGAAACACAGTCGGAGAAAGTCTACATCCACAAATCTAACCGAGCGCGCTCGGAGGGCGTGATGAAGGGGAGTAACCCGCCAATCTCAAGGGAGTCGACTCATATGCGTTCTGATTCGCCAGACATGTCGAAAATCAGAGTTTCCAACAGTCCGCTGGCACGGGGGCCAAAGGGATGCCTGGAGGCGGGTCTACCCGACGTTCAAAGAAATACACCGGCTCTCAAGAAAACGGAAAGGCACTAAGTTCACTTTCCTAAAATGGGGGCACGGGAAATCCTTTCAAGGGTCCATAAACGATGATATGCGCCATGCTGGATCCTTCGCCAGCGGCGCATAGTCCAGGCCGGGAAAATGAGTTTGGCTCGACGCCGTCAGGAGGGGACCAAGCATCTAGATCTCTTCCTCAGAGCTTGCTGATAAAAAAAAAGCGCATTTCGAAAATTGGACGGGGGGGGTACGTTCCAGCCGAATTCAAACTGGTCCAGAAGGAGCGGGCGGACCGGACTTGTGCTTCAGGAATCATCGACGAGAAAAGTTCACGCGGTGACCGAGGCAAAGATCGAGGAGATCATATAGCACACAAAATTAAATATCCGAGACAAAGGGGGGGGTTGCATCGGGAAAACGTAGAGAGAGCGAAGCCAAAAGACCGAAGGAGGGGGGCCCTCCTGGGATCACTCTTATTCAAACGTAGGTACTAAGCCAACAAAGAGAGGCCAGCCCCTCTTGAAAGGATCGCGCAAACGGGAAGAAGACAAAGAACCAACCATCCAGTGAAAAAAAAAGTACTATCAATTTCAGAAGAGGTCCAAATGTTGGCAGTGCGGGAAGGACAACCAGTCTCCAATAAGGGGAGTTTTCTGGAAGGAAACTTTGGAAAAAGAGGAACCAAATCAAAAAAAAAGCATAAAACCTTAAAGAGCGGCTTTGGAGTAACATTGTTAGGCCTGATTACAAAAAAATCGACTGCAACTAGGGGCGCACAATGGAACCCAGAATCCTCTTAAAGACAATCTTCAGTCGAAGTTTCCAAGAATGACAGCGGGCGCATCCCTGGAACGAAGCCTGAATAAGGGCGGCTCAAGAAAGAAAACCAGATTTAGGAATAAACGAATAACATCGCCCTGGAGTTAAACCCGCTGTCAAGAATCGGCCGGGCCAATGCAGCGAGAAATACCAGAAATAGCCCGCAAAAGACTACGCGAAGAACCCGAAAGTTGACTCCCCAGGGGGCGCGCGATAACTACGCCGAGATCACCTGCATCTAGGAAACCGGTCAGGACCGAAGGGCGGACAGGATATAAAGGGACGCCCGAAGAATATCGACCAGGGGGCTCATTTCGATAAGTGAACTCTATCAACAGGAGAGGACAGATAGATGAGGAGCGGTCCGCAAAAAGAGCTGGGGAAACTGGTGGTCCGGGACATCTCCAAGGATCGATTACTATGGTCTCTAACACGGCGAAGGGTCCGAATCCGAGGGGTGCTGACTGCAGTGCTCTGGAGAGAAGGTGCTTCCAATAGGCGTGCTTGAGCTGAAATCTCACCGATGGAAGGAGAAAGGTGTCGCGTGAGGGGACGGTCGAGACATTATGGGAAAGAAGGAAGACGTAATTTTAAACGAGAGATTGCTGAGGCTCAGAACAGAGGAATAGGGGGTCGAGAGCGCCGAGGAAGGGAGTGAATGCTACTCGGCTGAAGCTTTAAAAGTCCTCTTCCTCGTCGGCATCTCTTACGGGGGCGGATCGTTACTGGAAGTGGGGAAATTCCGATAAAGGGATTACAGAGTCCAACAAAGGGGATAAAGAGCAAAATAAGAAGGGGGTCATTCGCCGCTTTCTTAGGTGTCCGTCGGCCGAGCAGACAACGAGTTTGGGGGGTGGTGTTGGTGGGTTGTTTGGGGGGGGGGGGGTTTGGGGGGGTTGTGTGGTACGATGAGGATCGGGGGGGGGGGGGGGGGGGGGGGGGGGGGGGGGGGGGGGGGGGGGGGGGGGGGGGGGGGGGTGGGGGGTGGGGGGGGGGGGGGGGGGGGTGGGGGGGGGGGGGGGGAGGGGGGGGGGGTGGGGGGGGGGGGGGGGGGGGGTGGGGGGGTGTTGGGGGGGTTGGGGGAGGGGGGAGCGACCGGAACAAAACAGAAGGGGGCTATTTCGGCCTGGGTTGGAACAGGATGGGGTTGCTGGCACCATTTGGGGAGACCACCCGGAAAGAGTCGGGGGACGCATTGTGGGGGTAACGCGGAAAAGGAACGGAGAATCCGAGGTCCTCAGTGCCAATTGATGAGTCACAGTGGGAAAAATCGTGCCGCCATCGCAGACTACGTCGGCGAGAAAAAAAACGCCGAAAGTACGCTAAACAGTATGAATATATGTTTGGCCCGAAAGGGGAACACGGGAGAAAACGTCGGAAGAGAGGACTCCCGCCCGTTGTGAGGTCTCCTCCGCCTCACTCAGCTCTCAAAGAGGGGAGGCCAAGCTTAAAAAAGATTCCTATCAAAATAGGGATGATGGCTAGTTTGGGGCCACCACCAGTAGCTTGTATTCCCGAAAAAAAGCCCTAGCGCGCAAATTAATCATCTGAAAAAGGGAGGAGGGGGGGGGCCTGGTCTGTCCGGAAGTCGGGCAAACGTGCGGTGGCCCTGAGCACCGAAAGCGTTGGCGGTCCTACCTGTCCGTTTGCTTGCGAAGTCTCGGTAGGGGCCGAGGAAGGTCAAAGAATCACGCCAGGAAAGAGTCTCTGATAAAACCCCGCAAGCTCTCTTCGCCAGCCTGTGACGAAGGGCATCACTTTCTTATTGTGGGCTGCTAAGGAAAGGACATTCAGTGCTTGGGGGGCTATCATGTGCTCGGGATGGGATATGATGCGGGTCGGTGACTGTCACATCCGCATAGAAAGGCGACGAGATAAAAGAGTTCCTCCTTCTCCGCGGTCGTGGCGCGGACGGGACGTATCCGCTCCAAACAAAAGGGATCGAGGGGGAACGTCTGCACTCTTCTTCTTAGAAATGGGGGGAATGCACGCGGCAACGCCTCCAGATACACCGTCGCTCAGAACGAGCTCTAAAAAAAGTAACACAGAGGAGAGGTAAAACAAATGAGTCCTATATGTTTTCAGCCAGAATAAAAGGGGGAAAAAAAGGGTCACTCTCTACGGCTTAGATACGGGAAGAAAAAAACCTAATCACCCTCCTCTATCGTGGCGGCTGAGCCAACGCCTACGGAGGCGACCTCGGTCGTGGAAGGAGAAAAATAGGTCAGGGGGGTCCATTTATCGCAAGACTCAAAACGGCATTCTAGTCGTTCAGCTTGCCCACTATAACACGTTGAAGGAGCTGGGACAGGGGCTCCCTCCAAGGAATAGGAGACGTACCTTTTCTTGATCTCTTCGCACAGTGCAGAAGAAGGCAGGGATTCTACAAAGGAGCTTGCCCTAGACAGAGAAAGTGGAAGTGGTAGGAGAAAAGAGAAGGAATGGGAGGAGCAGCTGGGCGAGTCGCGAATGTGAAAGCGACGGGCGCAACAATAGAGATCGCCACAATCTGGCTGACTTTTTGTCAAAATTTGACTCGTGGGCGCAAAAAAGAAAAAGGGGTGGCAGAAGAGGCCCAAGGACCCAACCGCTCTCCTCGCTGAACGGAGCGCTTAGGTGGAAAGAGACCCGCTATCCGCAATAGTTCTTTAGGAAGGGAGAGGAAAAAGGAGAACCGTCTATCCGCATCAGTTTCATCCCGCATGGGCCCAGCAGGATGAGTGGCAGCGTGGAACGGCGGCAGAAAAAGAACAGGGTAGACTGAAAAAAAGGACGTGGATTACTGGTCACGAGGTTAACAGCCACAGAGTGCGAACATTTCAAAAAAAAACGCCGGGTCCCTCTCAAGTCGAGCCAACAAAAAAAAGAACGCCGTCACATGCTAATCGCGATGGAAATAAATCACCGCTGGCAGAGAAGCAAAATCCCGTCGAAGCAAGGCTTCATCTGAAGAGCCAAAGAACCAAGGAAAGAAAAGCCATCAGAATAAGATTCTGGTCCCGCAGTTGCGACCAAATTCCTTGAGGAGACGAAGCCTGGTCCAAACCGAAGCGAAAGACAAAGGCCTCTTCGACGCAAAAAACGACTTGAAGGGGGGGGAAAGCTGTAGTCGCGACTCTCTCAAAAAGACTTGAAAAAACGGAATCGAGCGTAGAGGCACCACTCAGTGGCAGAATAGAGGAGAATTTAGCCGAGGGAAGAAGGAGAAAATGGAAGGCAAAAAATTTCAAGCAAAGGAAGGGAAAAAGCCGGGAATCCTCATATCTGAAATGCCGAATCTCTTCGTTGTCGACCATCGTGCGGAGACTAAGGGACGAGGGCGCCATCAAGGAGGGAGAAAACGGGGGGGGCGTCATGATGTCAATGGGGTGAGAGGAGGATAAAAACACACTTATTTAGGGATGAGAGAGTCACCAGCTGCAAAGACACTAAGTCCGGCTCGACACGGAAGGCGGAAATCCGCAGGGAAAAAAAAAAAAACAGAGGGGAGGGTCCAAAAAGAAGAACTCTAATTCACGTGCAAGAGGGAGTCGAAGTCGTACCTAATATACCGGGAGCATCGCTTCTAAACCGGACCGAAAATCACGGCAGGGGCCTGTCGATGGACAAGGAAAAAGCTAGATCCGTGAGGTTTGCCCTTCTCTATTTTGTGACCGCGAAGAAACAAGAGGAACAGCTCACCGGGGGATATAGGAGAAGAAACCTCTAGGATTGGGAAAGGAAGTGCAAGGGTCGCCGACAGACCAACACGCGGGGCCGCCTCCCGCGGCACTTCTGAATGGAGGTCCGTGGAGTGAAGGAAAAAGATTAAAAAACACTTCCTCGTATCCAGGGCCTTCTCTGGATCGGCGGAGCTGGTACAGACAAGAAGGAAGGGGAAAAAGGCTATTCGTTAGGGAAAGGACAAGCAGGAACTGATCGTAGGGAACTTTCCCTCGCTTTTGACCCCGCCCATCGGGACTGTACAAGAGAAAAACCAGAGACAAGGGGGACGAAGCAGATGACTTAGGATTTCCTTCTCTTCCGGGGCCGGCTCGGGCGACGGAGGAGGAAAGGCAGGCCCCTGTGGAGAAAAGGGAGGGTTTTCTATTTTCAGGGGTCATTCTTCTATACACTCAGCCGCCGCACTACAAGCGGCGTGGTGGGACGAAACTTCATGAAGTAAGGGGAACCATAAGGGGGGGGGGCTCGACTGTCTCTTCTCTGTCAGGTTGGCAATGGGAAATTGGCGGCGGGGAGAAAGTCACAAGAACGCAAGAAAAAGGGGGGTCTCTCGAAGCTGAGAGGAGGAAAGGAAGCATTGGACACTCTCGACCGAAGGGGCCAGGGAGGAAGGGAGAGGCCTATGTCGACAAATCAGATTAGAAAGGGGGGAAAATACATGCTCTCTTTCAGCAAAGATCGATGGGAGGAGGGATGAGGGGGGGAGCGATCAACACAACATCGCCAGGGCTAGCGGGAAGAACTGAATGAACGGAAAAGGGGGGGGGGACGGAAACTGCCACACCATCCTTTACGCCAAGATCCGAGAGAGTCATAAGGGACTCTGAACATGCATTACAGGGAAGGAGGGGAGAACCAAAGCCGGAAAGTCCAAGAAATATGCCGGCGGAAAGCTCTGGATGACCTATCTACGCCGTCAGCCGCGAGCGACCGGGAAGAGAGGAGGGAGAAAGAAGGGTACGACCTTCTAGCTTCCAGGATGTGGGGAGGCTTCAACACAGCTGACATCCTGATGCAAGCGCCACTGTAGCGGGGAAGTCGGGGGAATCTCTCTTAAAAATGTGCGCTTTCTTCCGCTGGATGGAGAAGGCGGAATGTTCTAAAGAATAGAGAAAGGGGAGCAAAAAAAAAGTCACGCGAAATCCGGCGCGACCCTTCTGTGCTCTTCAAAAACGCTCCACGAAAGAAGAACCTGGTCGGGAATAAAGGTGGGAGGGGATCGTGTAAGTCCCGAAAGAAGACACCATGAAAAGGAAGTGCACTAGGACCAGGAGTGTGAATGGCCGACAGAGGTAGAATCGTCTTGTGCCTTCTCTGCTACGTTTCCTGAAGGTTTGTAAACTAAAGGCATGGGAAGCGAGAGGTAGACCTCCCTCTCGCCGGAGACTAAGACCCATCGCCCAAAATCGGAAGGGAGTCTATCCGAGGCAGAAGACGCAAACCTTGCTAAAATACTTTCGAAACAAAACCAAAAAAAAAAATCTTTCTCATACTGCCCGCGCAGACGAAAAAAGGGGGAGGGCGGAAATACAGAAAAGGACGCGAAAACTTGTGGGAGCGAAAAGAAAAATCGATGAAAATCATCGGAGAGATCTTCCCGCATAAAAATCGACAGGCGCTTGACGGGGCGGGGGGGGGGGGAAGGATGGCCAAAACTGGAAGACACATGATCTAGGAGAAGTTAACAAAACTTAGAAGAAGTCGGCTGGGACTCTCTGCCAGGGGGAAAGATTCACAAGGAGGGCCGGGTCACAAAGGGAAGAGGAAACGAGTTTCGGGTAGAGACTCTCTCTCTGGACATTACCCACCAATCGCCCCTCCTCCTGTGTGCCCGCTCTTCAAACCAAGGCGTTACCCACTAGAAAGCATCCAGACCAACAAAAAGGAAATTTTCTAAGAATTGTGGGAGGGGAGTCGAAAAAACAAACCTTTCCTTCCGACACCATCCTTTCAAAAAAGTGTGAAGTCAAGGGGAGAAGGAGGTGAGAAGATGAGGGGGCTCGAAAATCACTAAAGGACGGAGGATGAGGGTCTAAGGAACACACCATCCCCCTCCAGCCTCTGCAAATAAAGGGATTTTTTAGAGGTTAAAGGGGGAACCCACAAATAGAATCCATTACTGCATGTGGCGACTCCAGCGATAACACGCAAGAACTACAGGATTCGGACAAAGGGGACCCGCGAAGGTGGCACAATATTACCATCTCGTGGTCCGCGTCCCCTTCTCCAGGAGCGTCAAGAAAAGAGACCAAAGAACGAGGAGAGAATAATCAACCTTTGGTGGGGAAGAGTAAGGCAGCAGATTCTCTCCATCTAAGTCTTATCTAGACAGCGCCGGACAGCAAAAACGACAAACGCATCGAACCAAAAAAGAAAGGGTCCGCAAGGTTGACTCCAAAAGGCATTCGAGAAAAATGGATAAGATCACTCCATCACTCAAACCTCGAGGGAAACCCTCGCCGCGGAGACTACGCGAAGATTGGAAAGAAAGGAGAAAGAACAGGGTTAAAAGAACAGGAATACCCCTACTAAGCAG
>Ga0179593_1362609_pt1 | contig 19726 bp, 30 predicted proteins | sample CZODoug2_1_08_16_FD_185931 | JGI IMG/M metagenome (GOLD analysis project Ga0179593, IMG submission 185931) | Vadose zone soil fungal communities from Angelo Coast Range Reserve, California, USA - CZODoug2_1_08_16fungal (PacBio error correction) | ecosystem: Environmental > Terrestrial > Soil >...
TGGGTCAGGGGACGGCAAAAAGTGGTGACAACTGAAAGAAGCAAGCAACAGAAACACCAAAAGGGTGCAATGAACACAGGCGAAATTGAGGGCCCAAAAAGAGTCCGGGGAAGGGGGAAAAAAAACCACAGACCAACCGACAACGGAAACGGTGTCCAGAGGGAATAGAGGATCTCGATGAAGAGGAAACACGAAAAGATGCTCAAGAGCTGAAATGAGGGAACAAGATACTTGCGATGCTATGGCCAAAAAGCGAGAAATGGTAAATAACGTCTCGCAATAAATGAGATAAGACAAAAGTAAAAAGAGGGAAAGACCGTGACGTTCCACTGAAACGGTTGAGCTGGAGGGGTTACATCAACACGAGGGGCTTGGGAGAAACAGCGGAATCGCTAAAAAGTTTCAAGGCGAGTGCACCAAGGCAAGACGGAGAACGATAAACCCTGTTGGTTCACAAAAGTCCTACAAGAGAAAGATGGAAGCTGGGGGTGGGAACAAAAAGGAAAGGACCAAAAATACATGAAAAAAAAAACAAATGAACTAACAAAGGCAAAGTCGACCAGGGAAGGAAATAGACAAGGAAGAAAAGGGTACCACGGACGCCATAGGCGCAGGACTATGAGATATGGAGGGTGAGTAAAAACGAAGAAGGAAAGGAAAATATAAAGAAAAAGGGGCAAAAAAGCCACGCAGCAATCTCCGGGCGGTGCAGAAACTACAAACGATTCGTCCAAGAGGGACCAAGGCGACCTCCCCGGGATTAAGAAAAAAAAACCTACCAGGGAGTGGGGGAAGAAAAAAGGCTCAGTATTCAAAAAACAAGGGCCCTACACTAATCGAACTGGCAGGAAAAGGGGCACAAGGAAAGACATGAGTCCGGGAGGAAAAGTAAGTCATCTCGAAAAAGCATAAGGGCCAAGGCGGGTCACGGGGCAAAAAAAATCGAAGAAAAAGGGGGAAATAAGGAAGACGAAGGGGGAACCCGGACGATGCTGAAAAAAAACCTGACCTCTCGAGGGGAGCTAGGAAAAAAAAGGACACAGGGGGGAGGACGGACAAGCGGGAAAAATTTGGGTTAACGGTGGCAAAAGAGACAACGTAAGCGGAGGGTTCGACCGTCACATTTGCAAACCCGGGCGCGTTCAATTGATCAGACTAGAAAAGGCGCGGGCAAGAAAAAAGCAGGGATGTTTCGAACACGAGGGATAAACCACACCTGGGGTAGCAAGGGGGGAGCAGAAAAAGAAAGAGAGGTGTTCGAGGCGCTGGATCCTGTCAGTCTGGCCAAAGTAGTTTGATGGGATGCGCGGGAGAAAATCAAACCGAAAACGTGCAAAACCTTGAAGAAAAAAAGTTCAAATGCGGTGCCACAAGCTGCATCAATTCACTGAGTCCTGGAGGAAGAAAGAGGAATTATCGGGGGGGACGCGGGGGTCTTAAAAGCGGTCATCAGAAGGTCACAGGGTACTTAAAGAAAAAAAAAGGGGAGCCCTGGCCGGACAACAAGACAAGTGAAAGGAAATTGCGAGGGATGAAGGGAAGTAGGTTTTGAAAAAAAAAAGGTCCACTGGATGACAAGGGGTACTGCGGCATCAGTTCTGACCTGGGAACTTAAGGCAAGGGAACCAGTAGACAGGAAGCTGCCAAAAACCTCAAACAACGACGCGGCTATATATCTAAATCACAGAGAAAGGGGGTCAAACAGCCACTGTCTAGAAACAGGAAAGGGAAGGGGAGAAAGCCCGGGCGAAAAAAACAAAAAACAGGTTCAAACATATGCCCCAGCGAAACAAACGGGGGAAAGGAGGGGTAAGACTCGAGGGGGAGACAGGGTCAAGCAGGGAATTCCCCTAGCTGTAAAACACTTCCCGGCAGGGGCTGGGGGACCTTTTAAAAAACCATCTGCAACAAAGAAGTTCTAAAAACTATGGGGAGGGGCAAAAAGCTGGTGAGCGCAAAAAAAATGGGGAAAACCAGCCCCCCGGGGGCTAGTGCTGGCCGCAGGGAAATACAAAAGGGGGGGGCGGACGGAAACAAGAACGACTGCCGAAAAGCTTCTAAAGAAAATAAGGAACCATAAAAGGATAAACGGCCGAGGAAAAGGAAAAAAAAGGCGTATTGTTTCAAGAAGAGTGTGACAAGGGCAAAAGCGGGCGGGGGTGGGGGGGTGTTTATTTTCACAAAAACGGCAAAAACCGCGGGGAACACGACAGAAAAAACCGGGCGGACCTGCGAAACAAGGGGGGCAGCGAAAGCCCGTCGCACGACGTTGTACAAGCACCCCTGTTTTAGGAGAGGAGAAAAGGAGTAATTTTTGGCGGGGAAGGGGGTGTGGGGAAAACAATGAAAGTGATAGAAGTCTTCCGCGTTCGACCGGGGATGAACAACGGGGGGGAGAAAATCGGAACATTAGAACTAAGTGCTGAGCCCTATGTTCACCTTGCCACTCAGGGATATTAATCGGCTTCAATTCCGGGGGGGGGGGGGAAGCTTTGAATCCATCAAGGGAAGCACGGTTCGTGAACAAAACAGGAAGGGGACAAGTTCACCGGGCCGAAAAATTCGGGTTAGAGAAGAACGTGAACCTCGTGCTTGGTGGCGGAAAAAAAAGAATCTGTCAGGGGGGGAGATCAAAAAAGAAAAACACACCGAGGTAAAGGTCCCCGGGTCGGGAACCCTGATGGGGGAAAAAAAGCGGAAAGGTGACGAGCGCAGACAGAGAGGAAAAAGAAGGCCCAAGGACGGGGATGAAAAGATCCTCGTCGACAAGGGAGCAGACGAAAAGTCAGCGCCGGAGATGAAAAGAGAGGGGGACGGGTTCTGGTTCCTGGGGGGGGGGGAAGGACACAAAAAAAAATGTACTGTTCGGAGCAGCAAGCAAGATGAACAGACTCAACAAAACCACAACGGAGGAGAGGGGGGAAAAGGGGAAAAGGAAAAGGATGCCAAAACGGCTTGCTCGAAAAGAAAAGAAGAAAGGGAAAAGCAACAACGACCGAAAAAGTCACAACCACAAAAAACCGCAAGAACGAACGGCGGAAGGTGAAAAGGGCAAGCTCACTCCGCACATTCCAAAAAAAAAAAACAAATCGGGGAAAAAAAACCCATCACTCTGAGAAAAACAGGGAGGCAAACCAAAAAGCACGGGGCCAAAACGACCGCCCGGGAAAAACTGGGGGGAAGGACCGAAAGGGGCACGCCGGGCTTGGCTCATAAAAGCCACAAAAGCTTGGGCGCCAACAAGACAAAAGACGCGGGGGTCAGCAACGAATGCTCAAGAAAAAACCAAAACCTTTCCGAAGAGGGCAAAATAAAATAACAAAAGGCTTCGGAAGAACGCTCAACTCGGAACCTTCAAAGAAAATTTCGGGAGAGGCCAAAACGTCTCAAAGGAAAGGGGTGGGAGCACCGTGGCCAACAGACAGGGTGTGCATAAACGAGATAACTGATACCAAAAAATAAAAGAACATTACACACGTGAAAAAAAAGACGGAAAAGGTACAAGGAAGGGGGGGGGGAAGACAGTAGACCAGAAAGGTGTCAGCAAGTGAGGGGAAACCCCGACGGGATCACGAAACAGAGGATGAAAGGCGGATGTCAGAGGTCCAAAGCCAGTTGAAGGGGGAAGAAAAAAAAAGACGGATCTAATGGTGAAAAGAAGGGGAATACCGTTCTTATCAAAAGACAAATCATCAAACTCGGGTGCAAACCTTCCAGGGACAGGGGTAGGACCGGTGGAGGTTTCCTTTTGGTCTAGGGAAAAGACCCGCGTTGTCTAAGGACAACATGCAAAAAGGGGTAACATTCGCACTCCATCTAAAAAAAACATGCTCCGCGACGTTGGCAGAAAGGGGGTTCCAAAACTCTTTTACGAACAAAAAAGAGTGGAAGGAGGGAGGAGGGGGGGGAAAAAAACGGAGCACTGTCAGAAGAGGGAAAGAGGGGGGGAAATCGCCACGGGAACACTGAGAACCGTCGCGGATAAAATAATCACTATAGCTGGAAAAAAAAGGGTGGGGAAGAAAATGAAAACGAGGAGCGCGTTAACAAAACCTTTGGAAGGCAGAGACGAAAGGAACTATGTGATCTGGGCACAGATCAGCGACCGAGTCGCGGGTGCAAGAAAGAAGGGGGGGTGCACAGAATCAAAAGCAGTGGGATGAACCCCAATACAACAAAACGGAACAGAAAGGGGAAACTGAGCAATAAAGTGACAGGATTTGAACTGTCGAGAAACGGGAAAGGGGGACGGCAAATGTGAAAATAGGTGATGAGGGCACCTGACGAATTACCACAGGGAAAAAAGACACAGCCGAAGTTCTTCCTAACAAATTGAAAGCCGCGGGAGGAGAAAATAGCCCCTTGGCTGGCTGTTTTGGGGGAAGGGTATGTTTCAAAAACATAGATAGCACAGCTGCGTACGTAAAAGCCAGTTTGATAAGGGGGGGTGCAAACTCCATTTCACACAAAAAAAAGGGGGGCCAGGGGAAAACTTAAAAGTGGAGAAAGGGCTGCCCGGAACGGGACCAAGGGAAGTGGCGCAATCCTGCCCTCAAACATGAAGACGAACGGGGGGGAATTTGGTACCTCGTCAAATAACGGGGTTGGAAAAAAAACAACGGGAAAGTGTAACAAACAAACGCTTTCAAGTCGCCAGGGGAGAAGGATAGCACGCGGGTTCGAAAGCGGGTTTGGCAGGGGAAAAAAAGGAACGGGGGTCGGCGCGAGAATCAAGAACCAAACGACAGGAAAAGAAATGGAATTTCTAAAAAAGCAGAGGAAAAATAGGGCCGGTGGCCGTCGAGATGCTTAATTGAAAAGGCTCAGCAGTTAAGAAGGAAAGTGTACGGAGAGAGAAGTGGCTGCGGGGGGGGGGAAGAAAAGGGGGCCATTTACGAGGAAAAATGCACTCAAACACCTTCCAACTGCTATGGGGGAAGAGATAAAACCGCCAAATAATTCCCAGAAAAAAAAACAAGCAGGTCCGCGGCAAAAAGGGACCGACATGTCGCTGATACGGAAAAAAAACACATGCTGTGGGGAAATCCGGAAGAGATGGGGAAACAAACAATACTGGGGGGGGGGGAAAGAAAAAAAAAAAAGCATCTCAACCCAAAACACTGGAAACCGTCGGGTCTCCGGGAAAGGGGCGACCCCAGTAGACAAAGAGAAAAGGTATTGAATCAGTGGGGAACAAAAACGGCAAATCGTGGTGGAACCATATTGGCGTTCCGTAGCGGGTTTGGTTCGTCCAACTGCCGGCTGGCTAGTGGAATGCGTAGGTGAATGGGGAGAAACAAAAAAAACAAAAAGGGGGGACGGGGCGCTCGGCCTGGGGAGGGAAAAGTACCCCACCATTGGGACTCAGATAAGATGAAGCGGGGGGGATGGCGCAAAAATGAAACGGAAGGAAAAACTTGTGTTACGGGAGAAAAAACAATTGATTACGAAGACGCACGTTACAGCGACTAAGCATAACCAGAAGAAAAAGAAACGACGGTCGACATTGTCAAGAAAGGAGGGGGGTAAATGGGGAACGAAGCGAAAAGAGGTGAACGGCCATTTACTGGTCTCAGAAAAAAAAAAAAAAAAAGGAAAGTCGAGCGTGGGGACATAATGGGGAAATGGCAAGGAGAACAAGGGAAGGGAAAGGGCAAGCCCGGACATGTTGTTTAGAAGGGGGGGATCAGCCTGGAAAAGTGAAGCCTTAAGGTTGTTTGGTGAGGAATTTCATGACAAGCTTGGTTCACCGAGGCTCCATAATCTAAACTTGAAAAACGGTGCGACTCACTCAACACAGGGGGGATGTTAAACGATTTTTGGTGCACATTGCACGGCCAAGGACCGGTACGCAAGGTAGAAACTTATAGGTTGCATGAAAACAAGAAAGTCGTCTGAAAACTGGGAGGGGGGGTAAAATAAAAAGAGGGGCGTTGGGGACTTCTGGGGAGACGCCCGAAATGTACTCGTAGACTGCTAGACGAATCTGAAAAAGACGAGGGGGACATCCGGTCTGAGTTTCTCTGAGGAGGGGAACACGGGCGGTACCTGCGTCCAAGGGAGGAAAAAGCCTGGGAAATTTTAAGATGGGGGGAGAGGGGTTTGCCAAAAACGAAAGTTGGAAAACGAAATTGAAAGATGGGAAACCAAAGAAAGGGATTGCAGAATACGAAAACAACACGGGGGAAGGAGGGATCAGAACCGTCGCAAAGGTGGTAAGGACGACATTTAGCGTTGGTGCCCAAAAGAAAACCGCCAGAGGAAAAAAAAAAAGGGCCAAAGCCTCAACCCAGGCGGGGGGAAGAAACAAAAAAGGAAGGGGAAAAATAAATCAGGAGGGCCCTTTATATTCGAGGAATTGGGGGAGGGAAAAAAGAACTTCGACTCGTAACAAAGCCTAAAACATGATCGGCGACGAAAAGGGGGGGAGGCGACCAAGAGGAATTGAGAGGGAAAAAAACGAAAGAAACCGAAAAAAATAAAAAGCAAGAACTATTGGGAAAATTTGGTCAGGTCAGGTGTCAAACGGGAAGAAAAAAGATCGCCGGCGCGGGGGAAAGGAGCCTTGGGGCCCGTCGTTGTGGGAAGAAGGGGAGGATGGTGACGAAGCAAAGGACAAAGAGAGTCAGCAAGGGTTGGGGGAAAAAAGAGGATAATCGCCCCGGGCCGGATTAATCGGGGGAGCGCAAAAAAAAGGCGCAGAGCCAAATAGGAATCACTACTCGGTATCAAAAAAAGGAAAAAAAAAGCGACACCGTGCTGGAATCGGAAGAAAGAAAAGAAGCAAATGCGGAGGAAGTTTTGGGGCCGGCACTAACCAGTGACAAAAAAAAAGCACGGGTCACCGTGAAAATTTTCTGCCAAAGAAGGGAGGGGAAGGGCGAACACTTCGAACCCACTCGCCCTTTCAATGGGGGAAACGGAAACCCGTGGAAAGCAGGCACCGCGACTGTCGGAGGGACAGAGGGAACTTAGAAGCTCTTCAACAACAAAAAAAAAAGAGTAGAAAGGAGAAGATTTACCGGAAATGCTATAAGAGAGACCGCCCGAAAAAAACGAGCAAGAAACGTGCCCAGGACCGCGACAGAAGGCAAAGAGCAAACCGAAAAGGGCTAAATGAAGAACAAAGGCCTAATCAAGGTAAAGGGAGACAAAGACAAATTGGCGCGTATAAAAACCAAACAACAGGGAAATAAAAAGGGGGAGAGTCAAAACGGTAAATCGGGAGGGAAAAAATAGGAATAAAAAACAAACTTTTTATTGAGGGGGGTGGGAAAAAAAAAAGGGTCTGGGCCAAAGAACAAAGGGGGAGAAGATGATCCGCGCCTGCAAGACTGAAAATCTAACAAGACAAGGCGATGGACGAAAAGAAGAACCAAAAACCTGCGAAGAAAAGTGAGGGAAGAGGCGGCCCTCGTACCAAGAAAGCATCGAAGAAAAAAGGAAGAAACCAAGAATGTGCAGAGCAAAAAAAAGCTGCCTGACAGGGAAGGGAAGAGGGTTGTTCAAAGGCCTGAAAAAAACTGTACAAAAAAAAACCGTCAACCTACGATTGGGAAAGGGGGGGGGGGGTGGTGAAGGTGGTATGTCTATTGGATATGGCATTTCCAGGCGAGAAAAAGGGAAGAAACATCAAATGTTAAGGAGGGGGGTTGGGGGACCAGAGGTTAAGGGGAAAGGCGGAACGGTCCAAGCGACATATCAAAGTCCACAAAGGATGGGGGGGACAACACCCAGGGGAATTAAAAACGCAATAGGGGGGGATGCAAAAAGGGGAAGTCTCGAAACGCCTAAATGGAAGAATATCACCGGGGGACTAAGGGGACGCAAAACGGAAGATCCTAAGCCTGCCCAAGCAAACAAATTGTATGCCTTACTCGATGTTCCAATCAAAAAAAAGGTAGCCATGGGGAATCATTTTTTGTTTGAATTAAGCAGAGAAAAAGGGGAAAAGGTGAAGTTTTTAAACAACCCCTGACCACGGGCAAAACATAAGCTAACAAACTCGGGAGATAAAAGGACAGGGTCGCCCCACGGGCAGTGGGAATCAGGCAGAAGAATCAAGAGAAATACAGTCACCACAAAAAGCTAACCCTGATTGAAAAAGACAAAAAAAGACGCCCGCCCAAAAAAAGTTACCGGTCGCGAGCACAAAACAAAAAAAAGCCCCATCGGGTCAAAAAAATTACCCACCCGAAAAAAGTAAGGTCAACGACGCCATGAGGAAGAAAAAGAATAAGGTCTTAGCCGATGGCAGGAAAAAAGGGAAAGTGTCAACAACCCACATGGGAGAACAAATCACCCGAACCACCAGCACTGATTATATAGCGGAACCCCCCAGTGAAATAGCATAACGAGCGCTGGTAAAAAAAAGCCGCATTAAAAGAAAAGACAGGAAGGAATTGTCAATGGAAAGACCATCATAGAAACAACAATTTAGCAGGGCTGGGAAAAAGTGCGTAAAAGATGGGCACAATCCAGAGCGGGGAGGATTCAAAAGGAAGAGAACGTCTAAATGGCTACCTGGAAAAAGATCTCAATGACAAAGAAAAAAGCCCCTTGGGAAAGAAAGGGGAGAACTGGGAAAGTTTACAGGGAAAAAAAAAAGAGGGGCAAGCGGAAAAAAAAACGAAATGGTGGGAAAAGGCCAGAGTGGGGAAAAGAAAGACCAATTAGTGCAAAAAGAAAGGAAAACTGGGGAGATAATAGATGTCGGCGCCAAACGAAGACGAAAGAAAAAGAAGACAAGCAGATCGCAAGGGGGGGGACGGGGGGGCGAAAAAAGAGCAATAAACGGGAAGCCAAACTAACCGAGGGAGGTCCCAACCAAGACAGAAAGAAGAGCAGAGGGCAATGTCCGAAAGACAAAAAGCATATCTCCCAAAGACTAAATACGAAGGGAAAAAACCGATCCAAACACTTCGGGGGCTGGAGAGCAAGGGTCTGTCTTCGAAAAGAGAAAGGAGACCGTGTGGAAAAGCTGTGAGAAATTCGGGGCGGTTCATCACCACAACCGGGAAAGAAAAAAAGCGAGTGAAAAAAGGTTGTTCAAGCCCGTACAAACTGGAAGGGAGGGTAAGGCCCAAGACAGCCCGGAATAAAGAACAGTAGGGCTGAAGGGAGTGCGTAAAGCGACCTATTCATACGGAAGTTAGAAAGGAGAGGCAAAAGATATCCAGGACGGGCTGCGAAGAAGTTGAGGGAAAGAGGAACAGCACAATTGGAGGAAGCCCATTGACACTGGACAAAGTCGCAAACGAAACCAAAGGGAAAATCAAAAAGAACTGAGCGCAAACCAGTTAAAAAGACAGCGGCTCCAAAGAAAGTCCAGACGGCGACTAACAGATAGGATTGCGTCTTTATTCGGCTATGTATCCGGAGGAAGGAGCAAGAGTAGCGAGAAGACAAAAAAAAATAACCCATGTTCGTAGAAACGAGTAAAGGAGAAGGGATATGAGACAAAACGGTACGGGCGAAAAAATTTGGGGGGGGAAAACCAGGATTGAACGAGCAGAAATTTCAAAACAAACCGGTCCAGGGGGGAGTTGATCAGTAAAAGAGTCCAGCAAGGGCTAAATCTTGGTGGCAAGCACCTGAACGAAAGAGTAAGAAAACGACGTGGGTATACCTGGAGAGCGAAGAAACAAGAAGGACAGTGGGAGAAATGAAGGCAATGTGAGGCACTTTGGGAATCAGCGGACGAATGTAAGGCGTTGGGGGGGACAGCGCCCCCGAGGGGCCAACGGGGGAATTCCCTGACGGAGAAGTGGGAGGTAAAGAACCATCGTAAGTGATTTTTTAAGGGGGAAAACACCATAAAAGAAAAAGGCATCCACACAAAAATTCAGAAAAAACCGGCTCCATGGCCACGGAAACCATATTGCAAAGGGCGCCTGTCCATTGTTGGGGAGAGGGGCTCATGGCCGCGGTTACTATTGGCCAGGTGGATCAAATGCGCTCAACGCGAAAATTTCAGGAATAAAAACGACATACTGAGGACAAGTATCTATAGAAACGAACGGAGAAAGAAAATTCCTAACGTCCGTGAACAAGGAAGCGAAACGAGGGCACGAAGTAACAGTTGGGTGGTGCAGACCAGAATCCCTTAGAAAGGCGAATTAAATAGGAGCAGAATTTTCGCGCAATTACACTGACAAGTCCCTCAAAAACACAAGTAAATTTGGCAGTGCTTGACAAAACCAGGGGAAAAAGATCAATCGAAAAAAAAAAGAATTTAAGGGCAAAAGGCGAAAAAGAAATGGGGGGGTTTGCAAGACGCATGGATAGCTAAAAGAGGAGCTCAAAATCAGCGCTTCGGACAGAAGGAGAAGGCATTGTGCATGGAGGGATACCACTACACGGAATACCAGGTAAGAAACAAAAAGAACAATCAGACAAGGCATACAAAAAACGAACAACACAAGAAAGGGGAAGGGACTCCGAGAACATTTACATATTTGTGTGGTAAAGAACCGAGGGTCCCCTACACCTGGTTGAAACTAAGATCTAAGACGTTGTTACTGTGGGACAACCAACAGGCGCTTCGAAAGAAACAGGGGAAAAAACGTAAAACAGACCTCTGGAGCCTGAACTAGCATCTGAAAGAAACCCTACAAAAATGCGGGCAAATGGGGGGGGAATTCCCAAGGTTCCTTCGCGAAAACCCAATCAAGGGGTTTTCTGGAAGGGGGTTAAAGAAACATGGTGATTTTAAGACGTGAGTTAAGTCTAGAGGATGACGCGGAACTGAAGGAAAAAAAATGGGGGGATAAGAGCTGGCCATGAGGGAAGCGGGGAGTCTAACACTTGACCCAAAAGTCAGATAGGAGTGATGAAAAATTTAAACTGTGATAAGCTCAACAACCAGCAGCAGAAAAGGAGGGGTTCGGACCGCCCGGACAACCGGAAAGTGAACACGGGGGGATAAAATAAAGGTTTTCTCACTTAGGGGGGGGATGGGGTCGTACAAATAATAGGAGGGCGGCGAGCAACACAAACTAAAAGACGAAAAGAAACACTTTCGGCAGGAAAAAGGAAGGGGGCACAATCGTAACACGGGTGGGACCCAAATAAGGAAAAAAAGGGCGGAGTCATGAACAAGAGCCGCGTTAGCATGGGCGAAAAGAAAAAAAATGAGGAGAGGATCAGAAACAAACGTTTGTTCTAAATGGTCATGTCTGGGTTGTTTGTTAAATGAATGGGGTTGCACAGAGAACAAAAAGAATCCCTAAGACAACAAAAAAAAGGGGGAGAGTAAAAGAGAATTCCTTCTGGGGGATAGAAAATGCAAGGAAGGAAAACATACCGAGTCGCACAGACAGCTAGGAATAATCAGGAGAATACATTCTGCATGGCACACGTAAAAGCAAGCGCCCAACGACAAGAAGAAAATGGATAAACTTGCGAGAGGTATTGCACTGCGGGGGAAAAAAAGACCAGACAAGGGAACCATAAGTGACAAGGAAAGAAATGGCCCTCTCAAACCTCACAAACAAAACCGGACGCTCCAAAAACAGAAAGAGGGAAAACAGACAAATCAAGATCCCGGACATCACTCGAATATGCAAACAAGGCCGGAAAAAAACCGCGCACACGGAAAGAGGACAAAGAAGATACACCAAGAATTTTGGGAAAAGGTTGAACGACAACAGGTCCATAATATTAAGCCTGTTGGAGAAGTGTTCCAGGACGAAGGCTCACACCGGGCAAGAATGGGGTCGAGAAACACGACCCAACCCGAAAGACAAAGAAAAGAAACCATGAAAGGTGTACCATCAAAAAAAAAGGAAACGAAGAACACTAACTCGAAACGGGTCAGTCAATTCCGGGTGGGCAAGAAGGGATCTGCGAAAAACGACGCGGAAAGAGGGCAGGCGGTCGTGTACAAGGAGAGGGTCCAGTCTCCCGTTGGCGTGCAAAAAGCCGAAAAGAAAAAAAGAAAAAACAAACTCGGAGAGACATGGAACGGAATCTCCCCGTATACAAATGAAAAAAGAATCGGGACGAAGGAGTAAAGTGATAGAAAGGTCCTAGGGGGGACAGTCTCAAGGAAGAAGTTGCAGGGATGTCGCCAAAATGACAAGTCCATTGCTCATACCGACCCTCGCATACCCACATAAGGTGAGAAGAGAGCGTTTCCAAAAAGAGAGAAGAAAAAAAACAGAATGGTAAGAAACGAGAAGGTCGATATGTTAGATTGAACGGAAGAAAGGGAAGACAATATGTCAGCGCCTTTGGCCGGTAAATCAGCCAGAGGCAGTGCTACTAAAAGACCTAGTAGAAACGAGCCACAACATGAGCAACTTCGAAAGCCGCCCGGAAGAAAGGGGAAGGACAGGGACCTGTCCCTCGGGGGGGAGGACAAAAACCGGAAAGATAGATACGCGAATTCCAGTAAAGTAAGGGGGTCGAGAAAAGAGCATGTGGATGTTTCCCAAATGCACAATCAAAAAACACGGAACCGTCGGGAAAAGTACGGGCAGGGAAAACAGTTGAAGGAGAAAGTGAACACCGTGGGAAAGGAAATCTCTGAATCTCGGTTATGCAGGAGATGAACAGGAAGTAAAAATAATGAAGCACCAAAAAAAGCACAGGGGAGAAAAAGAACTGTTCTGTTACGCACAATACTATGCTAAGGGAGCAGGGCAGAAAACCATTCCCCTGGGACGGAAAATGATTACAGAAACTAAATTATACAAAAGGAACAATTGAGAAGAACAGATTCCGGGGGGTTGCGGATTAAGTAAAACCGTCCCCGACAGCCGGGCCTTTTTGTGGAAGGGGGAAAAGTTCAGAAGTGACGCCGGGAGGGAACAGAGAAGTTTCAAAATCGCTGCTCCATAAAGAAGAAAGGGGGGTGCATTTGGGGTGAACGAAAAGTTCAAAGAAAAGAAACAACGTAAGGTGCAGGAGGGGTCATCGCCCTTTGGCAACGAAGAGAAAATCATCAAGGGAGGCGCTGGCGCATCAGAGGGAAATGGGCCAATCAAGAGAGAGTCACTCGCCCCGGCCATGACCGGAAATGACCGATTGCTTGCGCAAAATGCGGGGAAGAAGGGTGTTCCGTATCCTTCCGATAAGGAGTGGCAGGAGAAAGTGGGGGTCAATGATGCGGGGAGGGGGGAGAAGAAAGTCAGTGTCGTCGGGTGACACTCAAACAGGAGCAGGAGACGATGAAAAGAAACGCCATTCCAGAAGAAGGGGAGAATCAGCCCAACAGAAAACGCAGAAGGGGAAAGGAGACTCAAAAAATCATAAAAGGCAAACAATGGGAAGTGAAGACCGAAAGGAGAGGGTTGGACTGCAGTTGAATAAATAGGGGAAATAAGGTGAGGTACATCAAGACAACACTTCTGCAAAAGAAAGTAACGCGAGGGGGGGGGGGAGATTGTGATGAAGAGACACAATTTATAAGAGAACAAGTGAGAATAGGACAAACCCGCTCGACGGTGTTGGAAAAGGATGCGCGAGATTGGGTTGGAAATCAAAATAGTCCTGGAAAGATGCCTCTGTATGCGGAGGGAGAGGATGGGTTTGAGAAAAACACAACACAAAACCGAGGTCTCTGGAAATAGGGAAAGGGAAACTGAGGGGAAGAGGGCTCATCAAAGGCAACAAAATACATGATGCAGGGACGGTCCGCAGTCGGCAGAGGCCAAACAAGAGAAAAATGGACCATGCACCCACAGCAAGGGAATCATCGAGGGGGAAGAGGAGTTTAAATCTTTAAACACAAGACGGAAAACGAAAAGTTCAGAATTCCGTGGTCCCGGAAGGGAAACGCAGGGGACGTATGTAAAAAAAACGCAGGCAGAGAAAAGCACAAACACTAATAAGGGAGAGTAGTTTCATGCTCGTCAATCTATTGAACGCCGTCGAAGAAAACATAAAAGGAAAGGGGGGGTGCGGACTCGGCGGTAAAACGAAATGGAAAAAGGAAAGGGGCCTGGAAAGTTTCTCAGGACACTCAAAAAAGGGGGGAAAGAGCAATCGGAGGCACTTGTAGCACAGGGAGGCGATTCCAACAGATTTAAAAAAAAAAAACCCCGGGGGGAAAAAAGGGGGGGGAGTGTCTCTCGGCGTTTGGGGGGGGGCGTGAAGTGAACAACCGCACCGGAAGGAAGCAAGAAAGTATATAAAAACGAAGGGGGGGGTTAGGTATGAATAATCTTTAAAGGAAGCTGGGGAAAAGGAAGGGGGGGAGTGGGGGTACAGAACTATGGCTGGTGAACAGGGGGGGTGATCAGAGAAAATTTGAAATCCCGGAGGGAATCACAGAAAGCGGTCTTACAATAAGAAGGGGGAGAAGGAAGAAAAAAGATAATGGAAGGGTCTACGACTGTATTCAACGTTCGGCTGGGAAAAATAAAGAAGAAAACAGGGTCAATTTTAACAGGGGAAAGCCACGATGGTTGCAAGAAAAGAAACTGAGGCGAACGATAAGATGGGAAAAAAAAGCGGGTTGTTGAAGGTGGTAGAATAAACGCCAGAACAGGCGGGGGAAGAGGTCTTCGGACCGTCGACAAGAATATGAGAGAGGAAGGTTAAAAGGGTGGTAACCACCAAATTAGGGGAAGTGCACCCCGACGAGAAAAAAATCATCAAGTGTGACTGGGATAAAAGACGGGAAGGTAAAGAGGAGCCCTTTGGAGCTGGAGGCAATTACACAGAAACAGCGGTCGCCTTAACATTGGGAAGGAAGGGGGAACACACCAGTGGAGCCTCCACGGGAGGATAAAAACACAAAGGGGAAAACCAAAGCCCCCCTGACGGCCGGGGTTACTTGGACAGGGGGGGTACAGGGCGGTGAAAAATAAAAAAGGCGGACCGGTAAACGGTAAATCAAAGGGGCACAAGGGTGGTCATAAACGGGGGGGGTACGCAGCAGAGGCGTTTTTTTTGGGTGACCACGAGCTCTTCAAATAGGAGGAAATGTTTGTTTAATCGTCTTAGCAAACTGGAAAAAGGAATCGGCCTGGAATTTCAGGGAAACAGCCAGGAAGCCCGGGCAAAGGTGATCATACCGAGGAAAATACGCCGAAAAAAAAGGGCGTGAACCATCAAACCCGCAAATCAAAGAGGGAAAAGCAACCCATTCCAAACGTGTTCAAGAAGAACAAAATCATTGACGCTAACACGGTCAAAAGTACAAGTATTGGCCCAAGCAAATTAAAAGGGAAAAAAGTGGGGAGCTGGGATGGACGCATCTCAGCCTTCAGGGCAACCGAGGAAAAAGGAAGCACAAAGTAGAAAGTCGCAAAAACCTCAGGACAAGGATGGGTCGATATGGACATCAACAACCAAAAAGAGGAGGAGGAAAAGAACTAAGGGAAAAGAGAGCGGCGGGAGTAAAAACGGCCCGGCGGCCAAAAGCAGGGACCAAGTTGAAGGACAATCGCATCATATCTATCGTGTACAAGAGGAAACGAAAAAATGGGGACACGGGGGACTGTCTGCGCAATGGACCGGACAAGGGGCTGCAAAAAAAAAGAATAAAAAATTTCGCAGAAGCAAGAGCCAGGAACAGGGTACTGAATGGTCTATGTTCAAAGGTCCGCTGTAAAAGGCAAAAGAGGGAGGCCAGAGGGGAGGGGGACGAGAAAGCGGACGAGAGAAGAACGGCGAAAAGAAAAAAAACAAAAGTTGGAGAAGATGAAGGGTCAAGATCGGACGAAGAGAAAAAAAAGAATAAAGCTAGACATTAGGCCAAGCGACTCCATGGCCAAGGATACACAAAAAAAATAGGCGATATATTGTGTGTGGGAGGTGCTGAAGGACAGAATAGGAAAAGGGAAACAACATCAGGTCGTGAAATTTTTGGGGGGGAGGGGGAAACGTGAAGTTCCCCGGAGTAGAAAAAAAAGCGGGCCCGTCCGCCATTTTTAATAAAATTTTGTGTCGGGAAACACAGAGGCTGTGACTCACAAACGTGCAAGAAGACAATCGAGGACACATAATTCAACGTGCATCAGATTGGGAAAGAACCACTGGAGAATCACCAAAACAAGAAAATGAGGGCGTGGAAAAGCTGCACACGGCAGGGGGAACAAAAAAATGTCCGAATTCAAAAAAGGGTTGAACGGACTCAACAGGAAGGCTCCGGGTCACGGATCCCGAAGCAAACCGCAATCGCCAGGAGTGGGCATTCCAACGGAGGACCTTCAACAAAAAACAAGAAATGGGGTTACAAAATTGGGGTCACAATTACGCGAAAAAATGACAAACCATACAGTTGTTCATTGAAAGCTGCTGGAAAAAAAAAAAGGAGAAATCTAAAAGTAAAAAAAAAAAAGGGAAAGGAAGAAAAAGGGGAAGCCAGTGTCCAACCCCCAGCAATAACCGCCAGGGAAGAAACAAACTGAACAACTAAAAAATGGGAAGAGAAAAATCATAACCACAAGTTACATTACGAGGGGAATACAGCGTTTGATCTGTCGATGCTGTAAAAACGGAATCACCGGACACTCTTCAAACCCGGGTTAACAAAATAGGTGAATTCCAACAAAAGGAACAGGAAAAGGCATCACTACACTGTTCTCACTCCATTCACCTTAAGGTAACGTCAGGCATGGAACACCAAGAGGACAATCCCACGCCGCACAGAACTGATCCCTTGAAGCGAGCTGATCCAAGCAGGGAAAGAATAAAAATTGACATAGCGAGGCAAAAAAGGAAAGGAGAAGAGGAAAATGCATCAGGGGTTTTACACACATGGTAAAAGTATACAAAACCATAAAAAACACCACAATTAGGAGGGCCTGGTGAGGAGGTCCGTAGCCTCTGACCAAAGGACGGGATTAATTAAGAACATCACGCTACGGTAAAACGGAAAAAGGGAACAAGACCTGGCAGACTATAGAGGGACACGAAAAGTTGACCCAACCCCTTTAACGAAAAGGGAAGATGCTCAAGTGTTCAGATGGCCAAATTTAAGTAGTACGCACCACGCGAGATTCACGGAGGGGGGCTCAGCAATCGAAATAAATCGGCCGACCAAAAAAGGGAGCATTCAGAGCTGCTCAACTAGTGGGTACAAAAGTAACTTTTCACAATTTAAGGAAAGCTGTTCCGAAAAAAGTGGGAAAAGAAACCATCTTGGAGAACACTCAGAAGAGAAAAAATAACAAAGAAGCCGCCGAAAAAAGTGTAAATATGACAAAGAGAGGGAAAGATTGGAACACCAAGACATGTGAACCCAGCTAACGATCTTTGAACAAAGAGGGTACTTCATACAATTACTCAAAAGCAAAAAAACGTCCCCCGGGGCCATGGCTAGAGTGCTGTGGCGGTTTGACGAAAAAACAATCGAGAAAGAGAAAAACCAGTTTTTGAAAAAATTCAAAACAAAAAAACGGATACAGGGGGGAGTTTCATAACAAAGCGTGAAAAAAAAAAAAGGGACTGAATAAGGTCCCGGAAGGAGGCAGTCTTACCTACGGGGAAAAACACGGGGGAAGAGCCTAACATTCTGGAACGCAATCGACCAGGGTACGGGGAGCGCAAGGGAAGGGGCAGTAACTATAAAGAATGTAACGAAAAAGGAAAAGGTTAGCAGGGGACAATCATGGGGGGACACAATAAAAAGCCCACTGGCTACAGAGGCCCTCACGAACAAGAAAAGAAACGAAGAGGGCAAGTGAAAACCAGCCTGGTAAAAAAAGAAACGCAGTGGCGACACAGGCAAAAGCTAGGCAAAAGAAAATAGAGCATTGGAGGAAGTCTCAAGGGGGCGAACTGATGCGGGAGCAGACCTACAATGACCAAAACTGGGGGGCTGCGAACGAAAAAAGAAGCGCCGAAAAATCCCCTCCAAGGGCGAACAGGGGGAAAGCCAGCAAACACTTCCGTTGGTTGGTTGGTTGACTGGGAAAAAGAACGCCGAGGGGACCGTGAGCAAACCATAGGCCAATAACAAAGGGCAGCGGTCACGGGGAGCAGAGATCGCTAACACATGAAACGAGGGCGAGGTAAACTCTACTACCAGGGCGAAAATGGTGACCTGCGGTAAAGCAACAACACGGAAAAGATCAGGTGGCGAAGACTAAAGGATAAGTGCGGCAGACGGCGGGAATCAGGGAAAGCCGGGAAAAATTTGAATGGTCGACAACAAGTTCAGAAAAAAAGTCCAGTCATATCCGAGGGGGCGGTAATCAAAAAACGAAGGTAGGGAAAAAGTAAGCAGGGTCCGCCCTGTGAATGGTTTGGGGGAAAAAAAAATAAGGGAAGGTCCTGGCATCAATTACCAAAAAAGGAGCACTTTACGGAAGAGTGTCATCGAAAAATAAAGAGGCGCTGGGCCTCCAGTTCCGAAGGGGCGGTGGGTTTACCGGCGGTGGGAAAATAGGATGATAGACGGGAAAGAGAGTCAATACAAAAGAAAACAGGGCAGCGGAAAAACTAAAAATGCAGGGACCACCAAAAAGAAACGATTGCAATGAACGGGAAGCGAGATCACCGTAGGAGTCCTCCTGCACACAGAAAGAGTAAAGTACGAACAGCAAAAGTTTGAGGCAAGACCTTTTTGAAAACCTGCCAGGGTGCATTGGTGGGATCGGAGTTTAAATCCAGGGGCTCGGGAATGGATTCAACAACCTAGAAGAGGCACTCCAATCAAAGCGAAAACGAGCGGGCGGAGTACCGGTCTTTGAAAAAAAGGAGAAAGAAGGAGAAAAAAAATGCAAACGAGGAAAAGAATCGAGGTGTCCAAGGAAAACGCTGAGAAGATCAATAGAAAGTGGAAGGGAGCCCTGGCGACAGGACGCGAAAGTCTTCAAGGGTAAGCAATGGCGGCGAAAAAAAAACCGAAAGAAAGGAATCGAAACACAAGAGGAAAAACTCGAGAAGGAGCAATAAAAAAAAAAAGCTCGCAAAACGAGAGGAACAGGGGGTTTTCAGCCAAAAAAAGCACACGGCCCTGCAAGAAGAGACGCCGGTTTTGGGAAGGGAAGGAACGTCATTAATCTATAACTGAACAAAGCAAACAAGACCCAAGCGTGGAGAAACCAGACAGGGAGGGGGGGAGGAGACAGCAACCCAACATCAGCCAAGAAAAGTGGCGTGTCCCGAAAAAAGGGGAATGACAACTGGTTGGTCTGCTGAGACCCATTTCAGAGTCGGAAAGGGGGGGAGATTGTTTTGAAAAATCTTTTGATGAATGTCATGTGAGGCGGTGGACTTAGAAAACGCTTATGCCCGGAAACCAAGGTCGGGAAAACTACCCCAGGGAAATCTAATAACACAAAGGAAAAAAAAACGAGCATTCAAAGGAAGAGGGATGAACTCGGACAGGGGAAAAAGAATTCTCTTGGTGGGAAAGCAAGGAACACGCACAATACAAAACAGAAGGGACAAAGCAAAAGCTCCACGGAAAATGGGCGGTTCGTCGAGCACCGAAACCACAATGAGGGGGGGGGGGGGGGGACACCGTACGAGGGTATGGTGGCTAAAAAAGAAACTTCTTCGGCTGATCAGCAAAACCCAAAAGGTCCCGTCAAGTGGGAAGTTTCAAAACCAATAAATTTGTGGACCAAAAGGTCGTTGCCGAGAGAGGAAAAAAAAGGCCTCTTCCGCAAAAAAACAGCCAGAGAATCTAAGAAAGGAACATCGAAGCGTGAATCAGTCGCGACGATTAGAAAAATGGGGGATGCAACGGGAAGCCATGGGGAGAAAAGTTCTTGGTGGGGAACTGGTTTGCGGGACATTTGGAAAGGGAAATTGTAGATCAAGC
>Ga0179593_1458090_pt1 | contig 19726 bp, 24 predicted proteins | sample CZODoug2_1_08_16_FD_185931 | JGI IMG/M metagenome (GOLD analysis project Ga0179593, IMG submission 185931) | Vadose zone soil fungal communities from Angelo Coast Range Reserve, California, USA - CZODoug2_1_08_16fungal (PacBio error correction) | ecosystem: Environmental > Terrestrial > Soil >...
CTCACTCCGACCATTCAGGAGAGAAGAAAAAAGCCCGGAAGGGCCTTGGTAAGACGAAACGCAAGGGCCTAAAGAAGTAACTGAACATTGGCGAAGAGGAACCGGTCATGTGAGACAAAAAGGTCCTTAAGGGGGGGGGAAAAAGCCAATGGGGGAAGGGTCAAGTAAGTGGGGCAACAGAGAAATTTTAATGTAAGAGAAGAACAAAGAGGGGGAACTGAATCAAGGGGACAACAAGAATTAGAGACGACCAACCTCACCGGCAGAAGGGGGAGAGGAGACTGGTTGGAATGGAAGTCTGGCAAAGAAGGAATATCTATACTAGGGGGGGGGGGGGGGGAACAGAAATACAGGCGCGACTACGGACCGGAGAAGGAACAAAAGAAGCTCAATCCTTTAGCAACCTTATGCTGAAAAAAGATCAGGATGCAAACGATCCTTCGAGGGGGGGGAGGATAATCTAGCACCGTTCATAGTCGGCAGCATCGCGAACGGGGAAGAGTAAGAGCGATTTAGGTAGGGAAAGCAAGGAAAAGAATTTCTCCCTAAAGTCGAAGAATCGATGAGAAAAACTATCAAGGGGGGTGTTGGGGAATTTAATATCCGAATTCAACGGGGATCCTAAGTAAGCCATCGTACGACGGCAAAAGTCCGGTCTAGAGGAAGATCCCCCGGCAAAATCTTTGTGAAATAAGCAGGAAAAAAAAAGGGAAAAGAAACGGGAGTCAGTATAACTGTGGGTGATAAGACACAACAAAAACAAACTGAAAGAACCTGTCAAAATGTAGGGGGGGGGTGAAAACAAAGATCAGCCAAAAGCGTTGGGGACAAAGGTCTTTGAAAAAGACCTAGGTCAGAAAAAAAAAGACTCACATTAATCTAGGGAATACAGCCAACGTGAAAAGCGACGCTTTTGTTAAAAATTGGGTAAACAACTACCAAGAGAGGAAGAGGGGGGAGGTGGCCAACTCGGGGGAGGACAGAAAACTCAACCAAAAGGGAGGGGGAAAGTTTAAAAAGAAAAATTTAGAAACAATTTCCTCCGTCGCTGATTCAAGGAGCAGCAAGGGAGGTTTCAGAAAAGACAAGAACAAAGAAAAGAACCTGGTTTAGATGAGAAAACGGCTTGAAAGGGGGGAGGGAGGAAAAAGATATTCGCTGGAACAGATAGGAGGAAAAAATGGGGAAAAAGTTGTCAAAAAAGTGCGGCATGAAACGTATATCCATTAAAGCAATGGGTCCTGAGGAAAAGGAGGAAACTTACTCAAGGTTCAAAAATGCGATTATTAAAACCAAACGGGGAAATGGCAAGCACATAAATCAAGAAGGTAAAAAAGAAGAAGGATGTGGGGTTTGCAAACAAAGGGACGCCAGTGAAATCGTGCCCCATATTGGAAAAGGAAATCTTGGGGGCAGGGAGGTTAATTGGGAACAGTTCAGGGGTGGCAAACTAGCAAAAAGAAGAGGGGGAAACTTAAACGCATCAACCAAAAAAACTTACGAAAGGCAGATTTTAGAAATAAGAGCAGTAAGTTTGAGGAGGAAACTTTAAGACAAAAAGAAAAGGGGAAAAAGTTCCCGTAAGGAAAAAGAGTTATTGAAAGATGGGGCCTAACAGGACGTTCAAACAAAAACGGGGGGGGGGGTTACGACCCCCTATTTAAAGGAAAGGAGGTGGTGGAGAAAAGGAACAGACGCGTCTGGAGCGGGAGTGGAGGGGTGAGAAAGACGGTAAGGGTTCGGGCAGTATAGACGGATGTTTTAACCAAACCGGGGAAGGAAAAGTGGTTATGCAGGGGGGAAAAAGAAAGAACAAAATTCAACAAGGAGAAGGAAAAGACAAGCGACCCCAAGAAGGAGGGGGTAAAAAACCGTCCACGAAACGGGAAGGACGGAGGCGTTCTGCCTACAGTAGAAACACGCAGAACGCAACTCTAGACTTAAAGGAAAGAAAAATCTGGGGCGGAAAAAGAAAGAGTTGTTACAAGCAGCTAAAAACAACAGACCAAAGAGCATCCAAAAAAACCCGAGGAAGGATAAAAAGACAGGTAAAACGTAACAATGGCGAACCCGCAGGGGAGGAGGGAAAACTCTCAAACGGGAAAGAAACTCCAAAAAATAAGCGGTGAGACCAGAAGTAGAGAAAAAAAGGGGTCGGGGAGGTGCTTCAGTGGCAAGAAGACAATGGACTCCCAGGGTAGGAAAGAGAGATTAGAGGGGGGAAAAAATTCTTGGGGAAGGAAAAGTCTACCCGGCGACCTATAAAAGACCGTCAAAACCCCAAGGAAGGAAAAAGGGCGAAAAACCTCTCGTCGTTATAGGAAAAAAGAGGAGAAGAGAAAAGGAATTCAGGTCAAGGACGCATCTAAGCACGAATTGACGATCTGAAAAAAGGGAAACGCTTTCTGAGAAGAAAGAGAGGGGAGAGTCACATTATAGATCATTTGGGGGGAAGAAGAAGAAGGCTAAGGTCAAAAAATCGCTTCGGGCAGCATTATCAGAGACAGCCTCCACACTTCTCGGTAAAAAACAATGAGGGTTTCGAGGGCGCGAAAAGGGGGGGAACAGAGTGCAATGTAAGGGGAGGGGAAAGGGAAGAGCAAGTCAGACAGTTTTTAGGCCTGAGAAAGGGGAATAGGGAAAGGCTATGGAAACTTGGGGAAGAAAAAGCCATGCAGTGTACGTAAAAGAAAGGGAGGGGGAGGGAAACTATCCAGAACCTGAAGAGAAAAGGCAACCCATTCAAACATGTTGGGCGCCCGGTAGAGAAAGGGAAACTGACTCGTTTAAAAAGGCAAAGGGGGATTGGTTATTTAACTAAACGTAGGAGATTCTTGGAAGTAGGGGGATAGGGGGGAGCCAGAAAAAGAAAGGAGAAAAAAAGAGGGAGATTAGGAAACAGAGGGAGGAGTGGAAAAAACAGCAGGTGCTAGAAAGGACGTAGGGAAAGAGAAAGAGGGTCCTTCTAAGAAGCTCAGAAGCTATGCCTGACAGTCCCTGGGGGGGAAAAAGAAAATTTGGGTTCTGGAAGAAAAGGGGGGAGAAAACACACCTTTGATAGGATAGGGTCGGCAACACTGGAGAACGAGAAAACCTACCAAAGGATGAGCGGAGACCGCTAACGGAGGGGAGGAAAAAAAATAGTAAGGCAATAGATCACTCAAAAAAGGAAAAGAGAGAGATCCTCTAATATTTCCAAAAAATGAAGAAAAAAAATTTTAAGGGGAGAGGTGAGTAATTCTCGCACTGTGGAGAGAAATTGGGGGGAGAAAAATAAGGGGTACTAAGCGGACCAAGGAAGCATTGGGAATGGGCGAAGGAAGGATACGAAGCATTCGGGAAAGGGCGTTGCTAGAATAAGAAAAAGGGAAAAAACAAAGGAAAAAAAGCAGTCATCGAGAGAAACCAGGTAGGGGGGTAGGGAGAACCGGTGGGGACGTAATATTGCTAGTAGGGACGAACAAAAATCACAGACCTTGGTGACAAAAAAACTACGACTATGGAGAATAGAACAACTCAACACAGACAGATGTAGGGAAAGAGTCGGCCCACTATGCGGTTACTAATTTCAAACGTTGGGGAGGTGACAGGGGGAAAGCAAAATAGGAGAAGTCTTTTGTTTTTAACAAACCGCAAAAAAAAAAAACTTGTGCAACGTGGCGACCCACGGCCAATTTTGAGGAGGGAGGAAAAGTTTCGATTAACGAGGAGAAAAGATCAATCCCCGAGCCAACGAACTGTCTTAGGAAAGAAGGGTAAAGAATTAAGAAATCTTCACGGGTAGTGAAACAAGGGTGGAGAAAGCTACCTCGAACCCCAATCAGACGCAAGAAGAAAAGAATTTTCTTACTGGAATGGAGAAGACCTAAGCTATTTAGGGGAGCTTCCAGGGGAAAGGGGGGAGAGAAAGGAGAGATCATACGGTACGACCCGAAGCCGCCGGCAAGACAAAGCGTCAACGCCGGAATTTCGAAAGCCGGGTTGGCAATAATTGTCTGAAGATCTTCTTGGCAAAAGGAGGAGACGGCTCGCTCTCCCGGGCTCTAACACAAAGGGTAATTAAAAAAACTGTTGAGAAGGAAGGGCAAAAAAAAAAAGGGAAGAGAGTTGGAGTCGCCGGAAGTCCAGAGGTGCGACTATAAATAGCCTCACCAGCTCAGATGGAGAGGGCTCTTCCGCGAGGAGGGGAAAAAATGAGATGAAAAGTAACCCCCGCCAAAGCATCCGAATCTTATGCATAAAGGCAGGGAGACAAACTCGGATGGGGGTGGAAACGAGTCTGTAGAGTGTGCCACCATGCCACGCCCTGATGGTGAGAAAAGTTGCCTTCCCTAGCAGTAAAAGGAGGGGAAAAAAGGAGACTTCAGAAATTGGAGTACTTGGGGGAGCGAATGACTTGTTTCGAGGGGAGAAAAGAAGAGAAAGCTGTTCGGGGGTATAGAGGGAGGCATTGACAATTCTCAAGGTCCTATGGAGATCAGAAACGGAACGGGGGGAGGGGGGTTTTGGTTAATAAGAAAAGAAGTGAGGGGACTGTTAAATTGGGGAGGGGGGTGGAAATGACCGGAAAGAGTCTGAAGGGAGCCGCCCACCCCACGATGTCACCCAAGGGGGAAAAAAAAGAAAAAAGTTACCCAGGAAGAAAAATCAGGATGTGCAGAAAAAAAAAAACTCCACGAAGGAAATGAAAATTAAAAAAACCGAGACACTAGTGGGTAGACGTGAAAGGAGAAAGAAAAAACTGAGAGAGAGGGAAATATAGTGGAAAAGAGGAAAAGGGGTACTTCAAGGCGGACAGGTCTGGTAATACCAACAAAATAATAGGGGGGAGGAGAGTGGGGAGAAAACCCATATTCAGGTTGGGGTGGATAAGCTAAAAAGTGAAAAAACAGGGGGTCCAGTGGCGAGTGAAAAGACAAGAACTTGTCCCTGCCGAAAAGAGTCCCCCACGCATGGAAGAACGCAATAAGAATTGGGGGGGAACTGGCACTATCTCCGAAAAGCTAAAAAGACAATATAGAATGGAAGAAAAAAAAGATACCGGAGAGTGGAAGGGACCACGAGTGACCTACGTAAAAGGGTAAGAAAGGAACGCCTTGTAACTACTGGCGTAGCGCAAATTGGACTAAGCCGATATACGTGTGGAAAAAACCGCAAAAAAAGGGAAGACAGGAGCCGCCGTACATCATGAAAGGTTACAATCAAACAAAAAAGGACCAAAAAAAGATAAAGCGAGAAAGAAAAGTTAGTAGCCCGTGCTTGGTTAAATCCTTGCTCAAAAAATCCAGCGCAACCGGATTGTTATGGAAAGAGGGAAGTTGGAGAGAAAAGCCCGAATTTGTCCGGGGTGCCGGTTGTCAAAACCCTCCACGAGTGTTTCCCAACAACATAAAAAATTTGAAGCTGGGGGGAGGGGACCAAGCAAACCACTATTTAAAAAACAAAAGGAGAGGAGCTCATTCACTTCGACACCAAGGAGAATAGGGAATTTCTCGTAGGTGCTGTGCGGGTCCCCTAGGGGATAAGAACAGAATTGTCAAAAAAACGCGGTCTCTGGCTCTACAGAGATAAGTCTGAGGGGGGAAAAAAAGGGAAGAAAAAGGTGAGGACTGCACCTTGATAAAAGGACCGGTGTTTGGGGGTTGTAAAAAAACTAACGGATGGGGATTCGTTGAAGGGGACAGGGGGGGAATTGATGGAGGAAAAGATGGTACCGGGAATGATTCTTTCCGCAACAATGAAAGGGGGGGAGGACGTAGGGTGGTGGTAAACCTTGTAGGAAAACCAAAAAAGAGAGGTGAATTCCAAAGCGGGGAAAGGGGGGAAAGCGGAATTCTGCGATGAGTTTATAACGCTCAAAAACCAGAGAAACAAAAAGAAAAGGAAACGAAATTGTCGGCACTAAGCTCAAAAGAAGGAGCGGGCACAAAAAAGGGGAGTAAATCGAAAAACCGGTCTTGAGGTCAAAAAACAAAAAGAAACGGAGCGTTTGGATGGACTTGGTGAAAAAAGGGCAAGGCGCGTCTTGCCAGGGGGGTAAACGAAAGAAAAATCCGGTCAGGGGAAAAAAACGATAAGGGGAAATGTGTGGAACTTGGAGGATTCAGTCCAATCGAGAGAGAGAATAGAGACACGTGCTTGTAAAAAAAACCGCGCCCTTGTCACCTCTAAAAAAATACGATCAAAAAAAAAAAAGAGGGGGCTCAGGAGAGGAGCACTCCCCGCAGAGAGTTTTGCGGACGAACCGGTACGTCACCGAATAGGGGGGGAGACTTATAGGAGAAGGACAATAGCCCGAAGGAGGTGGGTGATCAAAAAAGATTTTCAAAAAAAAGAAGGGAAGGCACAGTGGAAGTTGAGAAGAGTAGGCCAATGCATGGAGCCAATGGGAGAGGGGAAAGTTCACCAATGAACCGGAAAAGGAGAGTACCCATCACTCATTGAGAATCGTTGCTGGAGGCGAATCTCTCAAAAAAAAAAAAGGAGAGGAAAAGTCCAACACTGAAGAGCTCAGAAACGACACGATCTCAAATGAGTTAAGAAGGGAGTAAGGGTTCAACTCGCACCATAAATGGGCCTCCGCGACCAAACGAAATTCAAAAAGTCAGGAAAAGAAGGAGTCTTTGAAAAAAATCCCAGGCTGGGTGAATTTTGACAAACATTTAAGAAAACAAAACTCAAGTCGGCGTGGAGGGGGGAGGGAGGAGAGCGAACAGGGCAGGTGCAGTGGGTGAAAAGGGAAGACCAAAAAACATAGGTCCGCAGGAGGGGGAAGAAAAGAAGGTCCTGCAAAATCTGAAAGGCGCACGGATCGCTGGGGGGGCACGAGAGTGAGGGGGTTTTTTCAAAGAAAGAGAGAGCCTACCTGACTGAAAAACCGAAAGAGGGTACATAGACGGAAAAGAAGAGGAAAAGGGGAAAGAGAAACGCACAGCAAGAACGATCCTGCTCAACAACTCGAAACATCATGAGAAGGAGACGAAGTCCTTGATGGGGTGCGGAGAATCACAGGTGATTTCAGCAAAGGAGGTAAAGAAGAAATAAAAGGGAGTACGGTGCAGAGCATTTATCGTTGATTTGAGAAAAGGGGGGGGGGGGGGGTAGGGGGAAAGAAATGAGATTAACAGTCGTAAGAACGAAGAAATCGATGCGGACAACCTAGCAATTGTAACCTAAGGGGGAGAGGGGAGGAGGGGGGGGCGAGCAGAGAAGTTGACAATCCTACAAGGTACACAAACTGACGACGAACACCCTCAAAAATCGCTGTAACAGAATCCTCAAACAAAGCGGGGAAAAGCAAGGCCAAAAAGAAGTAGCGGGCGAAGAAGGAGATGTTGGATAAAAAAAACCTACAAAAAAAACCTCTTGATTGCAGTGTTGTTGGAAAAAAAAAAAGAACTACAAGAAACCAGAAGAGTGGAAAAATGCAATAAAGAGGGGGTAAAAAAGCCAAAAATCAAAAAAAACGATATCACAGACATTGGAGAAAATAATCGGTGCCAAAGACTGACGGGGGTAAGGAATTCTTGGAAAAACGAACAAGAGAGATTCACAATTCTGGTATCCGAAACAAAGGGATGGGGAAAAAAAGGCATCAACAAGCAAATAACTTGGATTGTTCGAAACAAAGGCAGACAATAGGGGTATTAGTCTGGGGGATAGGAGGGGAGAGCAAGGATTTGGTAGCAAGCACGACAAGGACAAATGTTGGACTTCGCACAAGGAGTGAGGTAGTGCGTCAACTAATGGGAGTTCCATCGGCGGAACGAAAGAGTTCAAGTTTCAAAAACAAAATTGGGAGGAAAGGATTAACGTAATAGTCAAGTAGGAGGAGGGGACATGAAGCCCGGTAGCAAAAGCTTCTTTAACTGGCACGATTCTTCAGCGCCACCTACGAGGGAAAAAAGCAAGTATCAGGCCGTAATACGCGAAGAAATTTTGCCGGTTGCAGCCTCGTTTTAGCCGTGGAAAAAGAAAGAAATTTCTGCCCAGGAGTGACTTGTGACACAAGGGGAAGAGGAGGAAGTTTCACACTTCTGGAAGACCTCGCCTGGCTACCTTGTTTCATGAAGAAATAGGAACGAAAATACCCACAAACAAGAAGAAACTGCACGTAGGGTCTAAAATAAAGACGCAGAATATGTCTTGGTGAAACCAAATAGCACAATAAGTGAGGAAAAGGAAGGCACTGATAGCTGAAATCTGGCAAGGGGTGGAAAAAATGTAGAGTGTAGACCCCCTAGTGATCCTGACTGGTTGAAGGGACAACGCGTTGAAGAAGGGAAAGGGAGGGTTCGGACACGATGTCTGGAGAAGTCAAGAATGATGTGTGCAAACGAAGGGGGCTTGCATGTTGTGGTGGCTGCGCGCAAGAAAATGGCCAGACTGGAAAAAGAAAAGAAGCGAACCGCAATCTTAGGTATGAAGGAAAGAAAAAAAAAACTTTCCAGAGGAGCGTTGGCACCGACAGGAAGAAAACGCGCAAATCAACTCAAAACAGAATTACAAAGAACTCGGAAAGGAGGTGACTGCGAGAAAGGCGTTAAGAAACTACCAAGAAACGCCAACCCAAAAAAAAATTCAGGAGGGACAATACGGGGCCGGAAGAAAAGGGGGATCCAAGGCCTTCGTGGGCAGGCAAACCTACATGCAACCTTCAAAATCCAAAAAAAAAAGGGGAGACCAAAGAAATAGATCTATTCAGAGGTCGGATTTGTTTGGCGGTACGTTGCAAGCGTCATACGCCCTAGGTCCTCAAATAGATAAAGCTGTTGCGAGAAAACGGAAGGAGGGACTTCTACCAGAAAAGAAACAAAGGACATCCACACCTTCAAGGATGAAAAGGACGATGTATTACCGCTTCGAGGAGAGCACGGAAAAGAAATCGGAAGGGAAAAGGCGACGAGACCTGTGGGAAAAGGGAAGAGAAAAAATCCTCTTCAAAGCTTCAGGACGGCTGCTCGGAGCGTCACGATATCGGAGGACGCACAACAAGAAGAAAGAAATAGCTTCGTCACGAATCAACTCTACAGCAAACCCACTTAAATGGGGAGGGGGACAAGCGAGGAGGGTGATGAGTAACTAGCACAGGGGACATAAGTTCAGATAATACAAAGACTGTAACAAAAAAAAAACAATAAAGTGTTTTCGAGACTCGGATTGATGTTCCGCAGTAAGATCCACTGGTGGGCCGACGCAATCAAATTGCAGGGGGGGGCGAAAAAGACAACTAGAAGGGGGCCTAATGGACGGCTTGTCTCTCACCTGAAAAACAGAGAACAGCCATTTCCGGGCGACAGACAGGCAAAGCGGGCCCATAGAAAATCGGGGGGCGGGGGGAATGGGGAATCAAAGAAAGTAATTGAAAAAAGCGTCATTTCGGTCTTTGTCGGAACCAGAAGAGACAGACTTAATTTTAAAATAACCGCCGACTGAGGATGAGGGGGGGGTGGAAACATCGTGCCATGACTGCCACGTCTGTTTGACCTCCTAAAGCTGAATTAAGAAAAGAAAAATTCCTTTCCTCGCAAACGAGGAAGGGGGGACGGAGAAAGGAAATTTGGCCGATAGAAAATCGCGAGTTGGGGGGCGATAGAAGAGGAAAAAAAACAAAAAACAAGCACAGGAAAGGGGGAAGCATCCGAATCCTGTGGATTCCAATTGAGCCTAAAAAAAAAGGAGGGAAAGGAAGATCAAGCTGGGATCAAAGACTCCTCAAATTGGGGGTAGGTCCTGTTCTAATTTAGGCCGCCAAGAACAAGGGGGGTGTCGCACCCACGCGATTTTTCTATCGGAGGAAGCTTGCATAACGGGAAAGGAGGATCAGCAGAAATTACAAGCAAGAAAAAAAAGAGGAAGGAGATGGAACTATACACACGGGACAAAAAAACATCCACACGCGGTGTGCAAAGAAAGGAGGTTATTGGAGGTTCCCGATGTCAGAAGGAAAAAATGGGGAAGGAAAAGAAAGTCCCTTCTGGACGGAGGGGAAATAAAGGAAGAGATGTACGATAAAAAAAAAAAAAAATTCACAACAAGAACGAGGAAACCAAAACGAGAGAACCTGTCGATCGAAAGGGACGGCAAGCATTTGTCGAGTATAGAAAAAGAAGGAGGGAGAGGAGAAAAGACCAAGAAGGGTAAAAGGGAGAGACAACTCCAATGATGCGGTCCGGCAAACATTGAAAAGCAAAACAAAGTAATAAGCAAAAATGTCGCAAACACTGTCAAAGTTCCGGAGGGGGGACGGGTAATACTCCTTCTTATCGGAAAGAAAAATGTTGAAACAAACACTCTCGCAACCCCGACAACTGCGCAAAAGAAAAAGAAAGAAGGAATGGAGATTGAAATAAGGTTCCCCCGCTATTTCGGTGAAGGCCCGCTTACCTGGGCGGAGCAACAGCTTCAAGAGGAACGATAAAAGAAGGCAAAGAGAAAGGCCGATTTACTCGCACTTTTGTCATAACTTGGCGAGTCCGATTTAAAAGAATGATTTAACTGAGAAGAAGAAACCGTTGAATCGAACGACCGAAGACGGGAATATTCCGTCCTGTGCATCCTGAAGTGGGCGAAAAGCGAGTGAGGAGCGGTGGAAGACGCTTTGAGGGAAAGAAAAGAGAGAAAACAGATCTACTTTCTAATGCGCTTACCCCAATAAAAATCGATGCGATAAGCCAAAGAAGCCGAAACTCTAATAGCTCGAATGCCTGGTCTCACAGCGCATTTTGAGTGAAGGGACGCAGGGGGTTTTCCGCAACAAACCTGTGTGCGCCCTCTGATTACGGTCCTGAAAAGAATCAGGTCAATCGGGGAGGGGGCGGAGGAGGCAAGTGGCGTTTCGTGGGTATCGTCTTGGCAAAAAAAAAATCAAAGCCACCGGCTCAGGAGCAGGGTTAAGTCTAGTTTGCGGCGAGCTGTCTCGCTGGGGGCTCAAAAGGTGGAGAAAAGAAAAAAAGAAGGCCGGGAAGGGGGGAAAAGAATAAGATTGAGGGATTTCAGTTTTCCCCTTCGGCAAAGTGGCAGGGGGACTTGTAGAAAAAATTCCAAACAAGGACCCCAAGAGGGAACAATCAAAACGTCTGTACCAGGACTGGCCCAACATCAGTCGAAACCGCCAAAGGACCAAAACTAGGGAAAGGAAAGGACAAATTAAAAAAAAAAGCACGGACGGCAATAGGGGTCGAAAAAATGGGGGGAAAACTCCCTGAGTACAAGAAGGGAAGAGGGGGCTTGGAAAAGGACTTTGCTGCAATGTGCGTACAGGTCAGGGTACTACAAAAGGAAGACTTATGGGGCTACTACCCACCTAAAAGGAAGGGGACGAGGTGGTTGGGAGGAAGGAAAAGGAGGAATTGAACGACATCTACCAAGGGCGAGGTACCGCCTCCACAATTGTGTGGGGGGAATTAAAGAAAGAAAGACCCCCCCGGACGAAAACAAACGTTCACTCCGAATGGCACTGAAACACATACAAATAGAAATCAACGGCATGCTTCAAATGCCAAAGAAGATAGCGGTTCTTACAGGCCATACAATGAGAGTGGGTGTAAAAAGGAGGAAAGTGCTCTGTAAAAAGCAAGGACCAGGAACGGCCGTGCAGACTGCAGTGAAGAGCAGGCAGCCAGACGAATGAAAGGACAGGGGAAAAAAAGGCAGGCCGCACACATTGGTGAACTTTCCCTCTTTCGTTCCGCCACAAAAAAACGAATAGGGAGGGCAAGCACTAACCTGAAAAAGGTCTAACAACCAATCCTAAGGTTCGAGGTCCTTGGGTAGTGAGATTCCAAGAAGACGTGCCACGACATAATTCCACGAGACGAAAAGGGAAGGGGGGGAGGGGATCGTTCCGGGTTGCGAAAAATCCACATTAATTTCCGTGGTATGGTCGGACGCCCACAAACCCAACCAAACCAAAAAAGGGACAAAAACGGAGTGGTTCCCGCGGCACCACCACAGCATTTGGGAAATCGAATAAGTTGTACAAGAAAGGTAACAAAAGTCTCTAGAAATCTCGGGGCCAAAAACAAGGGTAAAGGTAATTAATTCCGGGGCGGGAGGGTGGAGTGGAACCCAGATCAGTTTGAAAGAAAGGGGGACACAACTGGCTACGAAGTCCTCTTCTCTTCTTCTCTTCGTGTGGACAAAAAGAAATGAAAAGGTCCCTGTTTGCTCGAACGGGGGGGGGGTTGTTCTTAAAACCTTCTGAGACCGTCGCTTGTTTAGGGGGGGCAGGCTGGAGAATCCCCAACGAAGGGGAAAAAAACTGTATTCTTCCCACGATGTTTTCCGGCATCGGGGGTGCCCTTAGGAGGGGAAACCGATCGCGAGGTAAATTCCCAAAAGCGAAGGTGGGGGCCGCATCGAAGGCTTAGGGAGGGAAGGGGGGGAAAAGGAGCTCCCTCAGTCGCAAAAAAGAGATACATAGGCATCTCACTAAGCGAATTCTCGACGGGCTTGCACGACACGGGCAACAAAAGTCGTCTAGATTCTCCCGCACACGCGAGATCGTTTTGAAGTCATACTGACGGTTAGGCAAAAAAGGGTGGAAAAGGATGTCTCTGTTCAGGGCAAAAGAAGGACGATCCGTAAACCTAGTCCGCGCAATGAAAATGGGGGTTTATGGCGATGAAAAAAGCCAGCGGGGAAGGATAGTATCTCTTTGCTTGAAACAACATACATTTAACCAGGAGGAAAAGAAGGACCGCGCCGGATAGGTTGAGCAGGAGGGGAGAGAGAACGCAGCCGTAAATCGGTGTGGGAACCAGAAACAGGGATGAACCTGGCCTCTTGTGTATCTTATATTCTCGCAGTACAAGACAAAGAGGGGGTGGGGGATCAATGACCAAGGAAGAATGGGAGGTTTCCAAACCACGTCCGTCGTCCTCACATGAAACGGAAACGCCATGGCGATACAGTGGCGATTGGTTCGAGGGACCAGGACACTGTACTGGAGCTTCCCTAAGAAAGGTCAGAATCTTGAAGAAGAGAAGAAAAAAAACACGGAGGAGGAGAGATCAACCACGATTATCAATGAAGAGCAATCCCGGACGTGGCCTTGTTCCCAGACATCTCAATGGAAGCAATCGTCCTCTTTGCAAGATTAACGAGAAGGGAATCAAAAACGAAGTAAGGGGTGGGTAAAACTAAAACGCGTTGCATGGTCAAAACATTTGGTAACCACCTCCGGAATGGAGGGAATAATAAACGAACACACGGTGGCCAGCCGTGCCAAAAAAAGAGGACCGGGTTCGAAGGATCGAACGAGCAAATAAACAAACGTCTCTGCGAAGGTCGGGGTTTCAAAAAAGGGCCAAAATCTAGACTAGGGCGAAGCAACAGAAAACAAAGAAGACAGCAGGCGGGGACAGGAGAAGTAGAGGAAAAAAGCAAAGAGAAAGCGCCCTCCGGCGCACCAGGCGGACAAGCTCAGTATGAATTCAAACGAGAAAAATTGGGAGGAGTATATACGACCGGTTGGAATGGCAGCACGGGGGTAACAGTAAAGAACGGACTGAGAGAAAATGGATTCTTTTGGGTCGACGACAAGGAATTTCTCTACGTCAAAAAAATTCGTGCGGCCCACCCAAGAGGGGGGCATTTGCAAAGAAAGAAAACGTTTTCAATCCGACAAGAACCAGAAACAACACCCTTCGTTTCGTATCGGGGGCGGAAAATCAGCACACGCCAATCCGTTGTGGGAGAAAAAAAAAAGAAAAAGGGAAGACAGGTCGCGCGAGGTGGAAACACCACTCAAAAAAGGCAAGACCTTGGAAGGAGGGAAACAGATATAAAAGCAAGTACCAGAAAGGGGGACCAATTGGCTAAAGAAACCTAGTGCTCCTAAAGCAAAGACGAAACGACATACCGTACATTTTACAAAAAAGATGGAGCTCCGACTTTTGGGGTACAGAATTATTGGACCAAAAAAGCTTCAAATTAAGAGGTGGGGATGTATCCAGGGGTACCCGGAGGAGGGCGACCATCAACACGGCATGGACTGGTAAAGAAACATGGCAGAACCAATTCAGTTACCTGCATTATCTGGATTCTGGAGCGAGCAGGATTATGGGTTAAATAGGAACGACAGGACCCCAGAGGGGTAGGAGCGGGTCAAACAGACCTTCTGTGAAACGTTTAGCTGGCAAAAACGGTTCAGGCCCGTCCTTACTTCGGAACGGAAAGCGGAAATGGGGAAAAACCTTGGGGGGAAGGTCCTTCTGGTTAAACGGTAAGCGGCCGAAGCAGTGCAGAAAACATCCTTACGCACAAAGTTGTCCGTCCTGGGAAATGAGACCGGAAAAGGAACTCTTGGACGCCAAATAGAATGAATCAGGGCACGTATACCTACTTCCTGTTTAAAATGGAGGAAAGAGAGAGCAGGGTCGTGCCAATATTGGAACGTGTGCAGCAAGACTAGGGCGGGAAGGACCTTCAGGGGAGAGGGGAGGAAGAACGACAAAGGGAACTACTGAAAAAACGATTCAATTTCCCTAATGCGAAAACCAAAAAACTCAACTGCAGGAGGGGTAAAAAAATAATGGAACGCAGATAGGGTGCCGTAGGGAAAACGGACTGACCAAGGAAGCAACAGCAAACGTTCCGATTGCCCGAAACATCGGGAAAAAGGCAAAAAACGGGCGTGGCCCCCTCAAACAGTTCTACCCCCTATTCACAAGCTGCTTTGAAGGGGAAGGGACCCACCCAAAAGAAGCTCTGTAGATTTGGCGGGTTTCGGCAAGAACGTCGTGGTCAGATTTGTTTCCACTCCTGAACATGTGGGAGTGAAGGAAGGAACAAAACGGGGACACAGAAGGGGGAAGCCAGAAAAAGCAAAGAAAGCGAACCACCTCTGGTATAGTCAAAAACCGTCCACGCAAACGGTAGAAAGAGTTCACATACGGGGACCGCAGAATCGCCAGCTTACACGAAAAAACCTAACAGCCTCCTACAGGGCAGGGAAGGAAGGATGGGGGAAAAAAATGAGCTACCAAAACAAAAAAAACATCCCTCCGAGAACTACAAAAAACATGAGGAATAGGGACGTTCAGATTAAACCACAGGGTCTTCGTGTCAGGACTGAATACCTGGCCATGCACTCCAAAAAGGAATCTGGGAAAAAAGGAGGGGTTGGTTGGTGGGGGGGTGGGGAAAAAAATTTTTGGGTGTGGGGTGGTTTTTGGTAAAAGACGATCTTTGAGGTACTTTGCAAGCGCATGCCGATGGAGCGAACTAAGAGAAGGAGAAAAGGACTATATTCGTCCTTGGTCAGGAAGGAAGTAGACCAACGAATCTGATGAAATGGAAAACTTCAGGAAGGACGGAGTAATGACGAAATAGTCGTTCCGGGAGACAGAGAACTTCATAAGCTCGGCCGCTAACGACTACAAGGATTGGGGAAAAAGAGGAGGAAAAATCCGTCTGTAAAGGGTGGAGCGGCCGACGTCTCAAACGGATCGGTCGATCAGTGTGAAGAAAACCACGTTCCGACAAAAATAGCTAAATTCGATACACCATCCGCCACTTCTATGCTTTGGCGCAATGGATTCGTTTCGGAAACGGGAAAAGGGGACATCATGTAGTTAGGAGTAGTACAGCAGGCCACCGACATGGGGTGGCGACAAGGCGGGAACTGGGAAGCTAGTGAAGGAATCACTTGCCGACCCGCAAGAAAAAGGGGGGGGGGACGTGGAGGGGAAAAACAAAACTGGCCTGGGTTTAAACACCTAATGCGCCTGCATTCTCAATGAAAAACCAATGTGGCACTGCCAAGGCGACGAGAAAGAATGTCGAAATTTCACGAAATCTTTCTGTGTAATTGTGGGCTAGAAGAACATAGATCGGTATGGAATTAGGGGATACTTTGTAGACCCCCACCAACCCCCAAAAAAACACAAACAAAACACCCAAACACACCACCCAACCCCCCCCCACACCAAAAAAAATAAAAGAAACCCAAAAAACACCAAAAAAAACCACCCCCCACCAAAACCAAAAAAAAAAACCAAAACAACAAAAATCGAACTAACATCGATATTCATTTAACCATACCTCGGGCTCGGGTGGAAACCAGCGTGTAATGCCTGGAGGAGTTTGAACTAAAAGGAGTGGAGCGGAATCGCAACTCCAGGTGGGGTCCGAGCCCGCTTCGGATGCCTGACAGGCTTACAGTGAAGCAAGTTCATTGGGGAGAAGGGGGGGGCATACCACCTTGGAGGTGCAACAAGATGGAGAACTTAGAAGCACACAGTCAATTGAAGTCGCAGTCCGCTAACCGGGGGAAAGAGTTCAACTCCGAGACAAAAAATCGGGGAAGGAAGGAGGAAAAGGACCTCTAATCTCGGAAGACAACAGAGGAACGAAAGCAATGGAAAAGGCCTGAGGATTTAATTCTCACAGCGGTTGCCGACTCACCTATCAAGGGGGGGGAACAAAAAAAGAAGGAGAGATAAAAAGGAGGAGGACTGTAAGCTGGACCGTCCCGAGGCGGAAGGGCTGATCATATTTGACGAGAACAACGGTATAGGAAGAAAGACATCACCTGGTGTACACGAAAAAAGGCGGGTTTTGGGTAACTTCATATCCCCTAAGGCGAAGAGTTAAACACAAAAAAAGCCGGAGAAAAAGGAAATCATTATCAACGACTATTGCTGGACAAGAACACGAACGGGGGGATTCACGGAAATGCGGCGGCGGAAGTGGAAAAGGCAGCAAATTGATGGTCGTGAGAGAAGGTGCAATCCTCAGTAGGCTTCAGCAACGGCCAGAGCTTTGGCGTGGTCAGACACAGGAAAGGGGGAAAAGGGAGGTAGTCCCCTTTGATCTTAACCAAAGCGGCCGTCATCAATCCGGCGTCGACACGGCGAGTGCATGATTGGCAAACGTATACAATCCGATGTGACGCCATGTGCTAGTCGACCTAACCGCGACTCCAGGCGCAAATCATGCAAAAGAAGGCGGAGATAGAGTGAATCTTGAGGAGGAAGAATCATTGTCTTTTACGAGCCTTCAAAAATGAGGGGGCCCGGCAAAAAAAGAACGATCGATCATTGTGAAAGAACAGAAGAGCACAAACGAAAACCGGCTTTTCCGCTCCCTTTTGTTGTAAATAAACTGGCAAAAAGGCTGGGAGCTGCGGCCAACTAAAGGGAGGAAGCCGGGCGCGAAACAAAACCACCAAGGTTCAAAAAAAAAAAAAAACGCGGCAAAATACTTTTTATTCATAAGGGTGGACGTCACGGCAAGGTGTGGAGAAACGTGTAGGCGAAGGGAGAGCCAAGCAAGGTGAGGAAACGTACTACTCAAAAAAGAAGTCGAGGGGGACCCTGGGAAAAAAAGTTTTTTCGATACCTCGGCGTCATTTGATGCAAAAAATCAAGTACCCGAAAAGCAGCCGAAAATGGAAGGAGAGCGTAAAAACGCTGTTCGGGTTTGAGTTCGGGGACAGGATAGAGGGGGTTGCCGCAAATCCCGCGTCACGGGAGTAAAAAAACGTACAAATTCGTGATCGTGGCGGTCGTGCAAGCTTCAACGCTTGTTTTTGAGGGTAAAGGAGGAGGGGAAAAAAAAAAAAGGTTTTGACGAAATCGAAGCCCCTCAGGCGACGGAGATTCGTTTGTCTAGGGTAGCTTAGACAGATCTCAGTGTTTCCTGGTAAAACGCGCAGTACGTTTCGTGGACGGTCGGGGAACTAAGACCGAAGAGTGAAGGGTTAGGAGGAGGGGGGAGGTGGGAACCGGGAATGCAAAAAGGTGGAATTTCTTAGTCCCTGCCATCCCACAATATCCAAAAGAGGAAAAAAAAAAAAATCTGACGACTGCAAAAAAAGTAAGTCAGAAACCCGCCATAATCGCCAACGACAGTAGGTCCCGGTAAAACAAAAAGAGGGACGGCAACAGAGAGGACAAGTGAGAAAGTGGAACACCCCCTGCTGAGGACATTTCCTAATATGGGGAGAAAAAAAGGAACTGGACAAGTCTTAAAAAAAGTGGAACACAATACGCAAAAAGATTGAAAAAGGAGGGGGTAGGACTACTACCAATCACTGCAGTTGAGGAAGTTGGGGGGGGGATGCAGTAAAAAAGAGGAACCCAGAAAAACAGTGAGGTTTCCAAATTGGGACGAAGAATCAGACAGAGGTTGCAAAGGAAAGAAATAGGTCCCCCCGCTGCAGTACTACACTTCACAAAAATAAGAGGGGGGGGTGTGCACGACCTCATGAAGAGATAAAAAAGGGCAGAAGAAGGATAAAAGCTCAATAAGATAGCAATTTCACGGCCCTATACGAGGGGCGTGACCCTAGGTGGACGAAAAAACCGAAGGCCCAGGACTGTTGCGTAAGACTGTGCGTAAATTGCGCGAAGGGAAAGGGAGTACTTTTCACAAAAAAAAAAAACGACGCCACCAATTTGGCTCCCCTCGTCATTTAAGGACGTCAGAGGAACGAGAGGTTGCAAGCCTAAACGTTCCAAAAAGGCCGGCGACCGCTCACTAACATTTCGGGGGTCCGGGGCGTGCCAGGGATTAAAATCTAAAAAAGATAAAAAAAGAGCGCCGTTTTAAAAAATCTTCAGTGGAGCAGGGAAAAAGAATAAGTTTGCAAGGGTCACGCCCTGCAGGAACAGCAAACGAGGAAAAGAGAAAGAAAAGGGACATTTTGAAACTAATGGGGTCGGTGGTACAAATCAGCCTGTCAACCAAACATCGGGACGCAGGCTCAGGAGCCACGAGCGCAAAGGAGTCTGTCGTCGTCGGGGTAATTGCGGGTCCCCCGAGGGGGTTCAAGGAAAAGAAAAGGGCAAAAAGGGAACGGGCTCTTCATGCTCGGCTTCGTTTAATCAGAAAAAGGGGAGGAAAAAAGGTTGGGATCAGACCGGGTTGGTTTTTTGAGGTAAACCAACATCTCGCGGAGGAACTGAGAGGAGGGGGACCTGTGAGGGGGGGAAGGAGGAAGCAAAAAGAGGGGCCTTGTCTGATGCAAAAACTTTCCGCAAAGATAAGAAGAGGGAACCGCTTCTTTTTGTTACGGGGAGATGGGGAAAACCACGGAAATCACGACGATCCCAAAAGAGGGGGGGATAGTCCTCATCTAATCGTAAGGATGGGTAAAGGAGAAAAGAGGTCTCCACCAATCACATACTCGCTTCGGAGAATAAGCTCCCTTTCCGAAGGGATGGAAAGAAAGGGAGAACGAAAACGGTAGGAAAACCCGCCCAAGCGACGAATTTACATAAGGAGAGTGTTCGACACAAGGTGGAAAGTGGAAGGAAAGAGGAGTTACGTGGCGGTTCGACCTTTGTCCGATAGAAGCAGGACTTGTACTCTTGTTTCTGTTCTGTTCCGCCTCGTCAGATAAGGGGGGGAAATCGGAGGACAGGGCGGTTCCCACCACATCCCTTGATCACCTCCTGCAAGAGAGAACGCAAGTAGAGACTCAAAAAAACAAAACAGGACGGAACAGGTTTTGGGGGGGGTGGCAAATTGGACGGGGGACAAAGGGCAATGAGGGTTAAAGAGTATATTCTCTCAAAATTAAAATACCCGAAGATGTTGTTAAATCAAAGAAGGGAAAATTCAAAAGGTGATGGGTACAACTCAGTCGGCGGTCCGCACATCCGGTTCGTAATAGAGGACAAGGGCAGGGAAGAGGATGCCAAAGTTGAAGGGGGGGCAGGACCAAGGCCCCGGTACTGGACGTTCCAGGATAAAGCATTGAGAACGTGGCGGGGAG
>Ga0179593_1720495_pt1 | contig 19723 bp, 38 predicted proteins | sample CZODoug2_1_08_16_FD_185931 | JGI IMG/M metagenome (GOLD analysis project Ga0179593, IMG submission 185931) | Vadose zone soil fungal communities from Angelo Coast Range Reserve, California, USA - CZODoug2_1_08_16fungal (PacBio error correction) | ecosystem: Environmental > Terrestrial > Soil >...
CGTCAGCCGGTGCGGGCAGTTGCCATCAAGTTTGAAGCATATGTAGGGGGGGTGTTGGTGGGGGGGGGGGGGGGGGGGGGGGGGGGAACTCTCCTATTCCCGCCACGGGGAAGGTCCGAATGAGTTTCCTGGATTTCGGATTACATCTTCCAGGCGCAGAAGGAAAAGGGCATCTGCAGTTTCACTTTAAAAAATACTATTCCGTGAGGCCGAGAAGCGAAAACATCCTGACAGATACGCGATATGCCAAAGAAAGGAGGGTTCCGGAGGAAAAGACAGCTGGCTGGCAGCCTTGCCAAGGAGGGTTCGTCCAAGAAAAAAAAGAGTAACAGCCGCATCTGAAGAAAATCGGCAAAAAAAGGGGGGAAAGGCATTCCCTTATTCAAAGAGAAAGTACTGGCTGGCCGTCTCACAGCCCGCAAAAAAACGCAAATGTTTCGGAAGAGATAAAAAGAAACAGGACTCGCCTAGGAAAAGAGGAGAACTTTTGGGATAAAGAGTCATGGAAATTACGAAGGGGGCTTCACGTGCGTACGAAAAAAGGGGAAGGGCGAGCGCTGGCTGGGAAGAAGGAGGGGAAATAACGCTTAGTAAGTAAGAGAACAGTCCCCATATCCAATCCACCGCTAAAGAAAGCACGCTCCCCCGTTCACGCAAACGCGGCCCAGGGAAGAAAGAAAGGACGAAGCAAGTTTGAAAATGAAGGGGGGGAAACAGTCCGATGCCCGAGCATCACGAGAGAGGAGGCGAGTCAAATTCCTGCACCCAAAAGTCTGGCAGGGCGGTGAAAAAAAAGAAAAAAAAAGGAAAGGCCCACCTGGAAGGAATTAATCCGAGCGCCAATCCATCTTCAAGAAAAGAGCGCAATCTTTTTTCCAGTGAAAAAAAAAGGTCCGCTAAGCGGCGTACGTCAGAAAGCCTACAAAGGGCGGAAAAAAAGAGAGAGAAGGAAAGCGTTCCATGCTGGGACGGAAAAAAGGAATCGACGAACAAGCTCAACATAACTTTTTGGAAAAAATTTCTCCGGATCGGCAACACTGGAAACAAAGAGAGCGGAAAAGAATATAGCGCGGGAAAAATATGCTTTGAAGCCGGGGCAGTACACCCAGCGCGAAAGGCTAACCGAAAGGGAAGGACATTGCACGCGCCGATAGAGGAAGAAAGTCCTACCTCCACCACCTAGCAAGAGAAAGGCGATCGCTGCCTAAGGGAGAGCTGTGGTTTCTTCCTTTAGCAAAATAGACCTGGAGGGAAGATGGAGAGGACACTATCGAAAAAGGAACCTGGCCATGCGCTCCCAAAACTCGAGATTCGACAGCTGGGGGAAGGGGGGAACGTAGAGTAGAAAGAACAAGTATCGAACATGAAAAAAGGACGCGAGCTTTAACCCTCGCACAGTGGAGGCGTCGCGCTTTGCGCATGCTCTGAAAGGAAGGAAAGTCACACAGAAGAGACTTTCCTGCGGGGGGGACTACATCTAGTGTATTCTAGGGGTATGTCGTGTACTACATGTTCAAGTCGTCCAGGATTCCCGAGAGAAGCTCCTGGGGAAGCTAGTCATTGAACTAAAAAAAAAAAAGTCCTGCTACTTGATCCTGGGTGAAGGAAAAGAGGGGGGATAACACCATCTTATGGGGGAGGAAAGGGGTGACGAGAACGATTTTTCGAAGGAAAAAAGGAGAACGCGCCTACCTTTGGGAAGGAAAATGCCTTCACAGCATGCTATTAGGAAAAAAGGCAAAGGCCTAAGGAGATGCCTCTTGTAAAAAAGGGCACACGCACGCTTCAAAGTAGCCTCCCCACCATATAATCAAAGGGGAGATCGCCTGGGGAGAGGAGGAATGGGAGCTAGGATAGGGGCGGAGAAAAAGCACGGAGAAGGGGAAGGGAAGCAGTGTTGTTTGTTGAGGGGTGGTTGTGATGAGGGTGGGGGTTGTTTTGTGGTTTTTTTTGGGGTAAAGAGAAGGAGGCAGGAGGAAGAAAAGGTAGGGGGGGGACGGAAAGAAACAGTGGGTAGACCGGGGAAGAGGAGGGAGGAGAGGGGGAAAGAAAGAGGGGGAGGAAGGCACTGATGAGAAAAATGGGACTGTCAGGTGGCGCGAAGGAAAGGGGGGGGTGAGAGAATAAGGTGGGAAAGTGGGGGGGGGGGGGAGGTGGGTGGCAAGACGGGAAAGGGGATGAGGTAGAGAAACGTAATGATAGTGGAGAGGAAGGGGGGGGTTGGAGAGAGGGGGGAGGAACGATGGGGGGGGGAAAGAGGGAGGAGTGAAATACGCGAAAAGGAAAAGAGAAGGGGGGGGGGGTGAGAAGAGAAAGGAAATAGAGTTGGAGGGGTAGAAGGACGGGAAGCGATAGGAGAGGGAAGAGAGTTGAGACGAGGGAGGTGGTGGTGGTCAGTGTTGGAGGGGGGTGAAGAGAGAAATGAGGTAAGGGGGGAGGCGGGGGAGAATGGAAGAAAAGCGAAGAGGGAGAGATGAGGGGGGAAGGAAATGTAAAAAGGAGTGAAGGGGGGGGAAAGAGTGGGGGGAAGGGAATAGAAGCGAGGGTTTTGGTGGGGGAGGGGGGGGAGAGGTTAGGAGGAGTGCAAGAAGATAGTAGGGATTGAACGCAAATTAGGGGAATAGGCAGGTGGGGGAGAGCGAACGAGGGTAGAGGACGAACGAAGAGTGACCGAAGTGGGGGGTAGGGGAAAAAGGACGACGTAAAAGGGTGAAAAAAGGGGTAAAGAAAGGGGTGGGGACGACAGGGAGAAAAGGAAAAAGGCTAGGGTGTGGGGGAGGGGGGTGAAAGGACGGGGAAGAGGGGTATGAGGACGAAGGCGAAGGGAGGAGGTTGGAGGCGACTGGGGGAGGAAGGAGATAGCGGAAGAAGGGGTGGGTGTGAGCGAGGTGCGGGGTGAGAAAGGGTTATGTGGGCAAGGTATAGCGAGAGGGGAGGGGGGAAGGAAGGAAAAAGCGATAGAATAGAAATAGAAGAAAAGGAACAAAGGTGGTGAAAGAGACGGAGAGGGCGAAAAGTGGTAATGTGAAGGATGAGGGAGAACAGAGGGGGTGAAGGGGGGACTGAGGGAGGAAGGAACAGGGTTAAGGGTATGGAAAGGAGGCATACGAGAGAGGAGGCTGATAGGAAAGGAGGAAATTAAAGATAAATCGAATAGAGAAGAAGAGGGCGGGGGGAGTGGTGGTGAGAAAAATGGTCGGGGAGGTGAAAAAATGGATGAGGGGGTAGGGGGGAGAGGGAAGGGGAGAGAAGAGAGGGGTGAGCGAAGTGGAGGGGGTAGGGTGGGATCAAAGGGGTGGGAAGTGAGGGGGGGGGGGCGCGTGAGGGAGGGGGGGAAGGCGGAGGGTAAGGTGGGGGAAGAAGGTTTGAGGGAAGAGGGGTTTGTGTAGGGGAGGGGAAGGGGGCGGGAGAGAGAGCAGATAGAGGATGGAGAGAGGAGAGGAGGAAAGAGTGGGAGTGGGGAAGGAAGGAAGGGTGGAGGGAACAGAGAACCGGATGTGGGGTGAGAGGGATGGGAGGATTGGAAGAAGCGGGGAGTAGGGGAGAAGTAGAGAGGGCTGAAGGAAGACGGAGGATTCCAAAAGAAAAGAAGAGGCAGAGAAGAAAAGGGAATGGGTGGAGAGTAGCAAGTCAGCGATGGGGGGGTCTGTATCGGGGAAGTGGAAGACAAAGAGGGAGGGTAGCAAGGGGGGGAGGGGGAAGAAGAGGGGGAGCTATGGCGATGAGATGGGAATCGGAAGGATGGCTGGATTTGAGAGAAGGGTAGGACGAGTGATGAAGGGAGTAAAGGGGGAATGGGGAGAGAATAAAAAAGACAGCGGGGGAGGGTATGAGGGAAAAAGAAGGGGAAATGACTGAGTAGAAGAATGGCGGGGGGAGGAAGACGGAAGAATGGGAGGTAGTGGCATATGGAGGGCAGGGCGGCGGGAGGTGGCGAGGGGGGGGAGCGAAATGAGGGGGGGTGGACCGGAGAAAGTGGAGGAGAAAGTGAGCAAAAAAGGGGTGGATGAGGTAAGGGAGGGAAGTGGGGAGGGGGCAAGGAGGGAGGGGGGAAAAGGGTAAAGAAGAAGAGCAAAAGGAGAGGACGGGGAGAACTGAGGAGAGGGGAGTAATAGAAAGGGGGGAGGAGGGGTAGGAGAAAGAGGGGGGGGAGGGGGGGGAGGGTCGGGGAAAGGGGGGGAGAGGGGGGGTAAGGGTCAGGGGAAAGAAATGAGGAAAAGGGAGCGGAAGATAAGTGGGGGTGGAGGGAAAGGAGGGAGATGGAGACGTAGTAAGACTGTAGGAGAGAGGAATGGAGATGGAAATGGAGATAGAGAGATGTTGAAGATGGGGAGGGGTAACAAATAGGTTAGGGAGAAGGGAAGAAAGGAGGGGCATAGGGAGGAGGGGGGGGGGTGTTACGCGAGGAGTAGGGGGGGAACGGTGGGGATGAGAGAGGTGGGGGAGGGGGAGGAGGAGGTAGGGGTAGGGGTGAGAGCGGGGGTGAGTAGAGAAAAAGATAGGAACTATTTAGTCGCAGGATAGGGCAACTATAGGAGGATGGGTGATGGCGAAGTGACAGTGGACAAGATAGGGGGAGGGCAAAATGGGGGGCAAAGGGAGGAAAAGGGTATGTGTGAAGTTCAGTGGAGGAAAGAAGGGGGAATGAGGGGAAACGAGGTGGAAGGGTGAGAGGGTAAGGGAGGGAGGGTGAACGAACAGATATGAGAGGAGGGGAATTGAGAAAGGACAGGGTTCTACAAACAAGGGGGGAGTGGGGAGAGGGATAAAGAAGTGAGGGGAGGTGCGGGTACTACGGAGGAGAGGGGGGGTAAGGAAAGGAAGACTAGGAAGAGGGCAAAAAAAGAGGGATGAGGAATGGAGGGAGTTACGAGAGGAGGGAGGGAAGGGGGGGAGTGGAAAGGGGCAGGACAGGGAGGAGTGGGAAGGTATAAAAAGGTCATTCAAGAGGAAGGGGGAATAGAAAAATTTCTTCTGAAGAACGGATGGTAATAATCCACTTTGTAATTTCAAAGGAAAAAAGAAAGGTGAGACTGAAAATACGATATTCATTCCGCACGAAAATTCGTTCTGCAATCCACCTATTCATTGTTTTTAGGAAGAGGGTAGGGAAACTGGAAAACGCGTAACCTCGAAGTGAAGGGAAGGGGGAAGAGACACTCGCAACGGTTTCCCTAGGAAAGGTTGGCGGAGTTTTAACAATCCCGCCTCAAAAGGAGGCGATGCGTCTTGATAAAAGCCAGAAAGGTGGGAAATCCCTTGATCTCAAGATCCGGGAACATTTCAAAAAAGAAAGGAATCGGCGAGCGCTTCCCCGGGAAAAAAGAAGGAGTGCTCGACTGCGTGTTACGGCTGAAACAAGAAAAAGAAAGCGAACGCGCCCTTTTAAACCCCCCAGGCTGGAGCATGCGGTGAACCTGGGTTACCTCCGGAAAAAAAAGGGAAGAAAGAATGGAGAGAGCAAGTCTCTAAGGAAAAAGGAAGCAGGAGGGCCTCCGCTTGCTTGGGAGAAGAAAAAGACGGCTTCCCACATCCTGTGCAGAAAGCGCTCGGCTCTTCTGAAAGATGTTGCAAGAAGGAGAGGATTAGAGAATGGGAAAAAGGCGAAGGCCTCGCACGCGCGCTCCTGTGATGGGGGAAGAAGAGGAAGGTCTGGCGGGAAAGGAGGGGAGAAAAAGGAGACTTTTCGCAATGGAGCCGCCGCGCCGTGCCTTTTGGGTACGCGAACAGGCCGGAAATCTCACAATTGAGGGAAGGGGGATAAGAGCTGCGAACAAAAAGGGAAAGAACTACGTCGACCGATAAAAGGAAGAGCTGTACCGGCCCTATCCCAAAGGGGGGATCGTTGATCCCACTCGAGCGCAGAACATCTCGAAAGAAAGAAAAAGAGATGCCTCACGAGAAGGGGGAACGGGCCAATTCACTGAAGAAAGTGAAAAAGGAGGGAACAAGTCTCTCTTCATTGGCGGGAAGGAATGCAGTAGAAGTCAATCGATTTTTCATGGGGGTGGTTGAGGGAAGAGGGGGAAAATTTCTTTCACTGGAGGAGCGAAGAAGGGAAAAGGATGCTCGCCTAGCGCGGCGCGAAGGAAAGGAAAAAGAGTGCTTTGTTCCGCCCTCGAGCAACGACTTGACCATTAGCCTCAGGCAGCGGCACGGGGGGAGAAGCAGAGGGGTTTCAGAAAAGGAAAAGACCTCGCGGTGACAGCCGGATAAGGGAGAGAGGAGAAAAAGGGGGAGAAAATAGAGAGATGTTCCTTATAAAGCGCAGTGGATGACACCCAGCCAGGCGCCGCCAAAAGTAGTTCTCGAAAAGGAGAAATGGGGAAGGAAACTTAGCGCGAAAAAGAAAAAAGAGAAAAAACCACCGCCATCCTCACGTTTGAGGGAAAGGAAGAGGGACGCCGATCTGCGAGCATCCTTAAGAGGGCCGCCAGTTGACAAGATGTGCTGCCAAACGATTTGCAAGGAAAAAAAAAAGGGAGGAGAAATACGTGACTCAAAGAGGAAAAAGGGGAGAGGCGCTACCAAAAAGAATCTTTGACTAATAGGAAGGTCTCGGGTGCACGCACGAGAGAAGGGGGGGAAAAGGACAAAGAAAATTCTAAATGGTCAACTCAGAGGAGAAGGAAGACGGGCCGATAAAAGGAAGGATGGGTATCGTCCTTACAGAAAAAGAAAGCCGTTCGACGTGGTGCGATTCGGCAGGAGTAAAAACTCTCTCCCGGGGAAAAAGGGGAAAAAAATTGAAGGCCTGTTCGGTATACGATGAAAAAAAGAATTTCAAAAGCCTTGAGGATTCCCTCGGTTTTTCAAAACAGCAAGAAAAAGAACTGTAGCGAAAGGAAAAGGGAGGGATGAGACTTTTTGTCAGCCAATTCGCTCAGAAAGAGGAAGGGCGATTCCTGCACAGAAAGACGCTCGATAGTTCTGGATTTCACGCCGGGCACCCAGAAAAGGGAAAAGATCCCTTCCAAAGAAAAATAGCGATCCTGCCGAGGAAGCGCTCCAATCCAGGAATACCATCGGCGCTCTTAAAAAACCATTTCAAAGAGGGACTCCGTTTAGAGATGAGAGGGCCACGGCAAAGAAAAGGAGGGAACACGAAGGAGAGAAGAACGGTGGCCGTTGATCAAGGGGTTGACAGAGAAAGACTCACCCAGCCGCCCTGCGCGAAAAAGGGATGAGAGAAGGATGCGCATAAGGCCGCAGAGGGAAGGGGGAAGTGGGCCCGCCATCCTCATCGAAGTCCGCGACTGGCTCTCAGGAGGGAGGGGGTTTTCCAACGGAAAAAAAAAAAGAAAGAGAACCGAGGACAACACGTTGCCTCAGGGGGGAAGGAAAAGGGAGTGTCGTCAAAGACTCTCAAAGGCGGAATCACTTCGACAGACGGGTGTCGTCCAAAAGGGGGGAAGACGGGGGATGAAGTGGGGGAAAAGGGAAAAAAGCGCTTTCAGCGCAAGCAAAAAAGGAAAAATTCCCAATTTGCTTTCAGGAGGCATAGTCAGCAAACCTGAAAAACAAAGAGAAAAAAAGGCTCGAATCTCATGAAAGAAGAAAGCTTTACTTTGGAAAAAGAAATCAGATCTTTTTGTAGAGAGTTAAAGTGGAAAATCAAAGGGAAAAAATGCATCGCGCGGGAAAAGGAAATGCCCTGTCCGTTCTCAATGCTTGTACTGCATCGTCACCACTCGGGACTCCGCAAGGAGAAGAAGAAGCTCGTCATTGAGGAAAAAGAAAAAGCAAAAAAAGAAAAGCACTCCGCCAGAAGAAGGAACCCTCCGCTTAAGAAGGGGGGGAAAAGGGGGGGCCCGCAATCGATGAAAGGGGAAGATCGCGTCCCATGCCCGTCAACACCGCTCGCGGGCTACAGGGAGCAGAAAAGGGTACACGACAGAGGGATAGTGATCATTCCAAGAGATGGGACTCTAAGAGAACGTCCTTTTTTCATCTGCGAGGGAGGGAAGCAGGAGATGCCAAATGAAGAGGAAAAAGAAGAAAAATCTGTGTCCCTGCTTTGGATCGTTATGCACCTCAATGGGGAGGAAAAGGGCTTGTCGAAGAGAAAACCGCTGCAGAAAAAAAGAGAGATCATCTTTTTTGGACGCTTCCGAGGTTCAGTGTGTGTAGAGAAAAGAAAGAGGGAAAATTTGAAGGGAGAGAAAAAAGGAGGGGAAAGGGAATAACCACAGAAAGGGCTAACTTGAAGCCGTACGCTCTCGCTTGGGGGAAAGCTTAGGGGGGGGGGGGGGAGGGTTCTGAGGGCCTCTAGGAGAAGGAGGGCAGAAAAATTTGTTGGCGTAATTCCTTGGGAAGAAGGGCTCCTATTTGAGGAGAAAGGTACAATGGCAATGTTTCGAGAGAGGGAGACTGCCTGTAGCTATCGGAAAAAAGTGCTGGCCGATAAGTACAGGGAAAAAACACCATCGGGAGGGGGAAGGGGCCTTTCGTCGTATCGGAGGGAAGGACGCAGCCATTTCCAAAGCGCTGAAGATGAAGGCTTCTACTAGGGAAAAGGGATGGGAAGGGACGCCGCGAGGGAAGAAAGGAGGGCTGCTCTGGATTCTAATGAAGAGAGATGCTGTTCTTCAAACGTGGGGACTCGTATTCATGACCGCAAGCAAAAGGGGGAAGAGGGCGTGTTTCAGAAAGGGGGGGAGGGTCTTTTTCAAAAAGAAACTCTTTTTAGGGGAGGGGGCAGAATCTGCTCGAAAGGGGGGGGGAAGGCGCTCGTGACGAAGAAAGAGAAAACTGTCGCACTTTATAGGAAAGGAGAACAAATGGCTCTATTGGGAGTGAGAGAATCGGAGGGGGGGGGAGCACCTATGGTCGAGTCTTAACCGGAGAGTTGTCTACCCACGCGGGGGATATGGGTAACTGGGGGGAGAGGGATGTCGCCAATGGAAGGAGGGTTATTTCTGTAACAGTAAGAATCGCTGTCGCCCCTCTTTAGAGAAAGCACGGAAAGGGGAAAATTCAAATTGGGGGAAAAGGGGTTCCCTTACTGCTTTAGACTGGTATCGTGTAAAAGGCGCGTTCAGTCTAAGAAAAGGAATAGAAAGTTCGCAAAAAAAAAAGGGGGAAAGGGCGCGCTTGCTTTGAGGAGGGAAGAAGTCTCTTGTCCAAAAATGCATCTGAAACCAACAACACGGGACGTTTAAGATTGGCGGGAAAGGAAGGCGGCTTTCCTCAGAAGACGAACTCCGACTAATCCCGATACACAACAGCCAGAGGATCGCGGTCTCCGCGGGGGCGAAACGAAGTTGTTGGAATGAAGAGAGCGTATCTTTCAGGAGTGTTGAGGGGAGGGGCATTTCCGACCTCACCTTAAATATAGGGAAACTGTGAACGTGACACCTGAGACTTTGAAAAAAAAAAGCAAGATATCGGAAGGGGGGGAAGAGACAGGTCCTCATCCGCAAAGGAAAAAGATGGAATATATTGCGGTAAGTCACGTGGCGGAGTTATTGGGGGAAGAAAGATGGCCGCAGGAAAGAGGGGGAAATGCTCCTGCTTCTAAAACCATCCCCTCTTACTAGCAAGATCTCTCACACCAACAACTGATAGATTAAAGGAGAAAAAAAGAAAAGGGGTCTTTGGCAAAAAGAAAGAAGTGCATCAAGGGGGAGCCATATTGAGTTGAACATCTCCGAAGGACTGAAAAAAAAGAGAAGAAATAAAGAGTCCGAAGGGAAGGGGAAGAGGAAAGGAGAGTCCTCTATTCAAGGAGAGGAAAGGGGAAGTGCGCAGTCTAGTCCAAGGAAGAGGGCGGTATTCGCGGCCACCTACTATTAGTAGGGCAAAAAGCAGGAAATATAACGCAGAGAAGAGGGGAAAAAGGAGGTGATGATTCAGGCGGGGGGAAACGCGAATCCATCTGGCAGGAAGGGGTAGCTGGATTCGTCGAGTCGGACCTACTCGAAAGGAAATAGGAAGGAAAAATCCTGAAGAACTGGAGGACCTAAAATTTTTGGGAGAAAGAGAAATTGCTGTGCACATTGGAGGAAGAGAGGAGCGCTATTCAAGGGGGGGGGGAGGAGGGGACGAAAGCGCTAGAATAGGAAAAAAAGGAAACGATACCATCTCTGGAAGCAGTAAGGGAAATGACCGAAAAAAGTTGAGGGGAGGAAGGAAGGAGAACCCTCGAAAGGAAAGGGAGAGGGCAGGGAAGCCGTATGTTACAGGAAAAAGAAGGGCTGCGCAGCCTTCGAGACAGGAAGCCCGCTCCATGCGTGCGGTCTCCAGAAAAGAGAGAGTAAAAAGAAAAGCCCGCTATCGTCAGAAAAGAAAGAAGAGAAGGGGGGGAAATGGGCCGAGCGCTTATAAATTGAGAAAAGGGAAAAGGGAAGGCCAACTGCCCACTCTTCGTAAACACCGCGAAAAAAGATTCTTCGGCATTGGTGAAAAAAAAAAGAGAAAAAGAAGGGACCCCCCTGGGGGAGGTGAAGAGGAATGAATCCGTATCGCCAGAAAAAAAAATGGTTTTAAGGAAGAGCGAATCCAGTTTTGGAATTCGAGAAAAAAAATTAGAGAGATTTCTTACTGGAAGAAGAAAAAGGGAGACTAGAAGCAATGAGGAAAAAAAGGGAGCAGTCCAGCGATACAAACCAGCGAAGATAGGCCAGAAAAGAACGGGGGGAACACGTCCAATGGGAGGGCTCGCGTATAGAGGCATGTTCTACCCTCACGGGGGGGGGAGAACATTCCTGCACGCAAGAAGAAGAGAGGGGCACATCGAAAAATATGGGAAAAGGAGAAGAGATTTAAAGCCTCGGTAAAGTCGATACCGGAAAAAAAAAAAAAGGAGGGGAAGGCCTCGCAGGGAGGACGCGGCCATTCCCGAAGAAAAGTATCAATCTCTATAGAATCGCTGTCCGAGGACTCGAAAAGAAACCCTATGCGCTTGGGGAAGGCGCATGCTCCTTCCAATGGAAAAGGGGGAGGTACACTATCTTCTCCACCTGAAGGGGAGCAAAACAACCATCTTCTCTATATCTACTGGGGAAAAAAGAGAGGAAAAAAGAAAAGGTCTCTGAAAAGGGGAGGGGGGGCGGTTGCCTAACGAGAAGGGAGGAACAGTTCGCGGAGGTCGGCTTCCGCTTTTGCTCAGAAAGAAGAAAGACAAGAGAAGGTAACCAGTACTTTAGAAGGAAAAGAAGTCGCTTCCCATCGGTGGCACTACAGTAGATGAGGGAGGAAGGTCTATTTAGGGGAGGGACGGACTTAAAGAAGGAAAGATCTTCTAGAGCACCGCGCCGGGGAGAGAGAGCAGTAAAAGAAGGAGTGGGAAAAGGGTCACTGCTACTGAGAAGAAGGGAGCTTGGTATCGCTACCAAAAAGGAGAGTTTCTCCGCAATTTGGGGCGACGAACTGTAAAGGAAGAAGAACGGCGCGCCTACCGGGGGGTTTTGTGGACGAAGAAATGCTATTTGAGGCGGATCCGAAAGAAGAAGTTGCGAACATGAGAAGGAAGAGAAAAGGGTGATTTGCTCAAAAAAGAGGTTGGCAACTTAGAAATATGAGGCGCGGCATACAAACTGAGAAAGGGGAATGGGAAAGTCCAGAGGGAAAAAGGCGGTCGAGTTGAAGGAGGCAGGTCGCTGGGAAGGTGATTCGGATAACCCGTGAGGAGAGGGAGGGTCTTGAGAAGAAAAAAGAAGAAAGCACGCCTCCACTTTAAAGGAAGAAGGTCTGCAATCCAAAGGGAACCCCTAACTTTTGGAACAAGAGGGTAATGAAAAAGAGGGGAGAGAGTCTTTACTCCACTCCCAGGGGGGGAGAGTGAAGAATACCTCCAACGTGGGTTCCAGGGGAGGGGGGGAAGGGGGGGTTGCACAAGAACGAAGAAAGGAGCGGAGCGCCATTTCGGGCGAGGGCTGTCTGAACACCACGAAAGGCGGCGGCCTTATGCTCTCCCTTTAGAAAAAAGAGAAAAGCGGTTGCATCAGAAAAAAGAGAGGCGCGGCCCCTTGATAAAACGAAAGTCTCGACTGCGTGTTTACCGTCCAAGGGGTCCGTTTTCCTGGCGGGCGAAAAAGGGATGGGATCATTCGTAGAAAACGGGGGGGGAAAAAGAGCCTCTTGTGACGAGGGGGGGGAAGCCCTGCTGGCTCGCTCTAAGGATTCATGATCGGAAATACAGAAAAAAGGGAGAGATCGTCCGAGGAGGGAAGAGAGAAAATCCGGTGCCTGAAAAAGAGAACTATCGAGCGCTCTGATCTAAAGGCCCTGAATCGCCCGCACGGATTGCCATGCATTCGAAAAAAAGGAAAAAAGGAGGAAATCCGAGGAAAAAAGGAAATTCGCGCTCCGACGGGAAAAGGAAGAGAAGGGCCTTTGGCTGGCGGCAAAGGGAACTTTTCGCAAGGCTTTGGAGTCAGGCAGGGGGGGGAAAAAAGGAGAGAGGAAAAGGGGGGGGTGCGCGCGGGGGCCCCGAAAGGGAAAAAAAGGAGGGAAGAAAAAGAAGATCTACCCTACGTCGAAGGAAGGGTTGCGCTCGCTTTCCAACTAGAGGAGCACAGGGGGATAGAACCATCTCGAGCGAAAGAGAATTGCCGAGGTCCAATACGAAAAACGCTCTTCGTTTCACAAAAGTGAAGAATATTCAGTCGAATAGAAAGCGAGCCATTCGTTCGAAAGAGAGAACATCGTGAAAGTCACGAGGGAGAAAGGGGGGGGAGCACGATATCCATTGCAAGTTCGAGGGGGGAGACCGTCGGGGTGGCGCCACCTTAGTAGCCTGCGGAGCGAAGGGGAAGGGGAAGAAAGAAAAAAAGGTGATTATGGCCGAGGCTTGGGGGGGAAAAAGAAGGGTGGCGTTTCCGGAAGAAGTGAGACTCATTCCAGAGGATTTGGCGTTCAAGCCTGCCTGGGTTGGGCTAACGCTAGGGGGGAAGAGGTGCTCGATAAGACCATCTCTCTCAAAAAACGGAGGGAGGAGGATGTCATTATCGAGCACCCTGCGAGGAAAGGAGAGGAAAAAAAAGGGGGGACACCCACCTTCTTCCGCCAAAGGGATGCCTCTTTGACTTGAGCCATGGGAAGGGGAGAGCTAAACGAAAACAAAGAGGAACCACAAAGCCCTCCTCATCCTCACGGGGGAGGAGCGGCCGCTCTCGGCGATCCTCCTTAGAACCGCCCATTGACCAGAATTTTGAATAAACGCTGGGGGGAGAAAAAGGTGAAAAACAATTCTCTAAAAAAGAGGGGAAAAAAAGAAAGCGTTTGCGCGCGCAAAAAGTGAGCTCTCTTTCACCAACTTGACGAAGATATTCTTCACGTGAGAATTTGATCAGAAAAGGAGGAGGGCGATCTCTTGGGGGAAGAAAAAAAAAAAGGAGGGTAGAATGGGGGAGGGGGGCTCAACTATTCCCTTAGGGGAGGGGGATCGGTCCGTACCCGCAGCAAAACCCTAAAAGGGGGGAGGAGGGAGGTCTCCGCGGGTAAAAAAGTGCCCTGCAATCAATGTGACGGAGTATCGTCTGAAAAAAACCTGCCGGGGAAAAAAAAGCCTTGCGAAAGTCTCCAGGCCTTGGGGGGAGGGAAAGATAGATCTCTACCAAGATAAGGGCGAAGTGATTGCTGTTAGGAGACGCCTTTTTGTCAGAAACGAAGAGGCATCGTGCTTGATTCAGGAGAAAAAAAAATGAAGAGGAGCGGAGAGGGGGCCCGACCAGTCAAGGAGAACCTCTCTAAGAGAATGCACTCGTGAAGCTGAAGGGGAAGAAGGAAGGGGCCTCTCCATCAGGAGAGGGGGTCCCATCAGAAGAAAGGTTATCCGTCCTTCTCCATAAGGAGAACCTTACTTTAAAAAGAAGGTGGAGTGCCTGGAAAAAAGAGAATAACGGGAAGAACCTTTACTCTAGAAGCTTCGGTCACCCAGAGAACCTTATCTTGAGGGAAAGAGCCAGCCGAGGGGGAAAGGGTTCCCCACCTCATCGGAACTCCGGGGAGGGAGAGGGACGGCTTGTGCAACCCCAAAAAAAGGGACAACACGTTGCGCTTTTCTTCTTCAAAAGGGGAAAGACTCTCGAGTTTCCGGCTTCCCCCGACCTAAGCAGAAAAAGAGAAGGAGAGAAGTTTCCGAAAGGGGGAGGAAGTGCGGCCTGACTATCTTCAAGGAAAAAAAAACCGAGGGACAAGTGGCGTTCTCCCGCATATATAAAAGCGAGGGTTCCCAAAAGAAAAAAAGGAAGGAAGCGCGAATCTCATGGAAGAAAAAGAAAGCGCAAGCTTTACTTTGGGGGGAAGAGGTGGTTGAGGCTACGTGCAAACAAAAAGAAAATTTTTGGAAAAGAAAGTTCGCAACGAAAAAGGACGTGTCGTCGGAAAGGTGAGGTCATTCGTCCACAGGAACGAGGGAACCACCTGTATGGAAAGAAGGAAGTTCAGTCGGAAAAGGAGACCATCCTCAGGAAACCTTTGCGCGAGAAACTCCAAGGAAAAGAACAGAGCCCCGACCAAGGAAAGTCACAGTAGCAGGTGACGTCCCGCGGGAAGGGACTGACTCGCGTCCATGCCCTTCCACTGCAGGTCGGCAAAAAGGAGGAAGAGGGATACGATAGAAAGAAGGGAAAAGAAAAAGGTAGTACAACTACAAAAAAAAAGAACAATCCCCGAAAATACGCTCCTTACCTATCTCTAACTTCTGTGAGGGAGAGGAAGGAAGGAGGCTAGGAAAAAAGGCGAAATAGCCCTCCGTCGTCACTTGTAGAGGGAAAAAAGGAGGTAATTCACCCCGAAAAGATTAATGGGCGGACATTTTCTTCTAGCTATGGAAAAAAATGTCTTCTTCGAAGCAAAGGGGGGGGGAAACTCGGCCAGGGCAAGGACGGGAAATGGAACATTGTCAAGTAGCCTGAAACAAAAGAAGAGGGGTGTATGGCTACTTGACTCGAAGGGGAGAAAAGGGGACGAGAGCCTTGCTCCCGTGGGGGAGGAAAACATCTAAGTCTCATCTGCGGAAAAGGACGTTGTTCCATTTTTTTCCGTAATTTCCAAGGAAAAGAGAGACTATTTCGGGACTGAAAAAAAGGTACGAGGGAATGGGTCGCGCTTATAGGAGGAAAGAAAAAAGTGCTGGTCGAACGAGGCAGTGGCTGGGGGAAAGTGGACCGGTACCCCTCGTCTTGACGAAAAAAGAGAAAGGGGTTGTAACGAGCAAAAAGGAAGGGAAGAGAAAAGGAAGAATGCTTCGAAAGGGGGATGACCGTACGCCACTTTAGCGGAGGTTCGTCTGCTCTTGATCTATGGTAAAAGGGGAAAGGGAGGCCCACAAATCTGGGAAGGAAAAAGGGAGTCGGATGCATGATAGAAAAAGGCCAGGTGTGCATGGCAGTGTTTGCGAGGGTCAACCGCCCTGGCCCAAACTAAAAGGAGGATGGGGGGAAAAAGAATCTTCTCAAAAAGAAGGAGGGAAGGGAACGGCGCTTCGTTATCGGAAGAAGAGAACTTTAAAATCGCTCGACTAATGGTATTGCCTGTCTACGGATCGAGGTCAGGAGGGGGAGGGAAGCGTCTCGTGCGGGGGAAGGAGGCGAAGCTTTGAGGGTGGGGGGAACGGCTGTCTCCCATAAAAAGTCTATCTTTTAGGTCTGGTACATAGGAAGATGCCCTCCTTTTCGGGGGGGGAAGAAACGGCTTGAAGAAGACAAAATTTTTCCTTTATGGAAAAAGGCGGAAGATCAAAAGTTTCGTCGCCGGGTATCGGGAAGAGGGTCTATCGCTTGGAGGAGGAAGGGAGAAGGTTGAGCTAAGGCGGCCGGGAAGGAAGATGTGTCGACGTCCATCCAAGGTCTCTTGAATAAGGATGCTTACCAAAAGGAAAAACCAGGGGTCTTCAGGAGCGGAGGGGAAAAAAAAGGGGGGAAAGAGTGGACGAACGGAAAAGAGGAAATCCAGATACACATTTGGCAGGAAGAAAAGGACATACGGATAACCTCCAAGGAAGAAAATGAAGAGTAGGCTATCTTTCAAGGGGAAAGGGAAAGTTGCCTTCCCTAAGTAGGGGGGGGGGAAAGCATCCGCGCTTGAACGGGGACTAGCCTTCGCAATCATAAAGGAAGGGAAATCCCCGAGGAAAAAGAAGGAGGAGGGCGGTAGAGGTCTTGCGGGGGGAAAGGGAGGGAATGTGGCTTATCTGGAGAAAAAGGCCCTTAACTATTTCTCTTCCGGATGGGAGGGGGGGGGGGGGAAAGGGATCCTCACATAAAAAAAAAAGGAGTACCTCTCAAAAAAAGAAACAAAACAACGGAGGAGGATTGAAAGGGTTCATCCCGTTTCTGGAGCAATACCTAGCTAGAAAAGGAAAGAAAGAGGGGGGAAAAGGGTCGCTGGGGAAAGAAAGAAAAAAAAAAAAAACGGGGGCGAAGCCAGCTACCTCAAATAAGAGAAAAGGTTCGGCTGATTATAACCTAAGAGTTACATCTTCCTCAATAGGTCGCGAAAAGAGGGAGGGAAAGCGCTTTCGTCGCAGGGGGAAAAAAAAGGAATGCAAGGGACTCGGAAAAAATAAGGAAAGGAAAAAATTCTTATGATTCACGGAGGGGAAAAGTCGAATCCATCTTTCTTTCATGACAAATGGGGAAAACGTAGTTCGTAAGAAGAAAAAGATGAGGAAAGCCGCTAAGAAGATTCCCGAAAAGTTTGGGGGGGGGGGTCATATTCATTCCCTTTGAGAAAAAAGAGGGGGGAAAAAGATGAACACATCCCTCCAACGAAAGATGAAGAGACGCAAATGGTTGCGGAAGGGAGAGAGCTAAGACATAGCACGCGAAAAAGGAAAAAAACTTTTTTGATCTTCCTGAAAGGCAGGGAAGGGGGAAGTCACGGAGGAAAAAGGGAGGAATCAAGAGAAATTAGGGGAAAAGAGGGGCTGTACGCGCCAGTAACAGGACCTAAACGCTTAGTAATGAATGGATGGGGGGGGGAAAGGAAAAAAATATCGTTCTAGCAAAGGATAGGAAAAAAAAAAGACGGAAACGAAAGAACTCGAAAGAAAAAAAAAAACGAGCTCCCATATAAAAAAAAAAAGCCCATCAATACCTATAGCAAACAGGTTGTTTGGGACCCCAAAACACGCCCACGCCCCCCCCCCCAACACTCGAAAAACAGCAAGAGGAAGCCCCCGAGGAAAAAAGAGAAAGAAAAAAAAGAAGAAAAAAAAAAAAAAGAGAAGTAAAACCCTCTTTTAAAAGAAAGGAGGCGATCACGATCTCTTCCACGGCAAAAGCAAAGGGAAAAGGAGGGGGGAAAAGAGGGAAAAAAGAGTTCTTAGCGGGAAAGGAAAGGGACCATCTCAACACTGCAGGGAAAATGCGGATGAATGAATCCTCGACCCAGAAAAAAAAAGAAGAAAATCCTGTTTTAAAAGCAAAGAGAACAAAAAAACAACAGTTTCCGGACTAAGCGGCGGAGAAATGTCGACGTATAGCAATGAAAAAAAAAAGAAGAGGGCCATGCTGCGTCAACCAGCAAGAGAGAAAAAAGGGTGGAAAAAAGTGCCGCTGGGGAGAAGAAAAAGGACAGTTCGACCAGCCAAGCGAATCGAGGAACAGAAAAAAAGGGAAAAACATTGCCTCGAAAAATATAGGGATAGCGTCATTATCCAAGCACTGGATGAAGGGAAGAAACTGTCCAAGAGAGCCCGCGCGATGAGCCGGAAAAAAAAAGAAAAAGCCACCACCTATCCCGCGAAAAAAAAAAGCTGCCGAGTTCACGTCAAGTCCCACAGGGAAAGGAGGCGAGACCTTCCAATTTACAAGGAAGAGGATTACACGAAGAGGAAAAAAAAATCTGCCCCTGGCGCTCGGAAAAAGATCGACGCGTGTTACTGCCCGGTCGGAGAAACTCAAAGGGAAAGAAAGAAAGGACCGTTGCTTGGAAAAGGGACACGCTGCAAACGGAAAAGGCGCTTTGCGCAGCGAAACGCGCCTAAAAAAGGAAAAACCGTACGGGGAGAAGATGGGAAAAGGCGCGTCCATCGGTGACTACAGAGGGGGGGAAGAAATAGCCTTCCTTTCGAGGAGGCGGACGTCCATTCTCGGGATCGAGGAAGAAGGTTAGGAGGGGAAAGAGGGAAAGGAAATAGATTTTGTCGGGAAAAGAAAAAAGGGGGGGTTTGTAAAAACTTATTGTCTTCTTTGGTTCCCAAAAAAAGGGGAGGAGCAAAGGTTTTCGGAAAAAAGGAGTTGGAAGAACTCCCGAGCGGCGAGGGAGGAAGGGTTGTACGCTTCTCAAGAAAAACGAGTGCCGTCAAGCATTCGATGTTCGTCTACACGGGTACGAAGGGAAAAAGGGGAAAGGGCGAATGCCTCTGGTAAGGGGGGAAGAACGCTCTCTTGAAAAAAGAGATTCGCGTTCATATCAATTAAGCCTCGTATAGCAGAAAAAAGAGAAGGCGTAGAAAGGGCTTGGGGTCATAGGAAAAAGGGGCGATAGGTGATGCGTAGACACGCAAAGGGGCCGGTCGTGCTTGTCTTGAAATAGGACGTCAGAGAAGGAGGAGGGGAGGAATCCCCGATCAAGGGAAAGAAAAAGAAGAAGGATGAGATTCTGTAAATGGGGAGAAAAAGAGAGAAAAAAACTCCTGGATCCCCTATTCGCTTTGAAGAAAAAAGCTTTCTCTTCTGTGGTTGGCGGAGGTTAAAAAGAAGAAAATTTAGGAGGGAGGAAATGCGCTGGCGGAAAAAACAAAGAAGGGGGAAGCAAGAAATGCGGAGGATTATGACAGAGGAGGGGAGACGGTATAAGCAGGGCCGCTGGGGGGAAGTAGCGTCCCGTGATCAATAAACGAGGAAAGAAAACAGGGAAAAGGTTCCGAGGGGGGGAAGGGGGGACGGTCGAAGATCGAACGAAAAAAAGGGGAGGAAAGGCGGATAACTGGGTTACTTCGCAAAAACTGCTGAGCGCCGCAAGGCTCTTTCTCAGGAAGAGAAAAAAGAGGGGAGGAAGGGCTGCTGCGCCCGGAGGAGAAAAAAACAGCCCCTGTGCCTGGTCGGACAGAAAGAGGAAGGGATGACTGACTTGCTTTTCCCTTAATCTGAAAAAGACTTTAACTAGAAAATTAAAAAGAACCAAAAACTACGTAACCTCTCAACTGCAGGAAGAAAAGAGGACGTTTAGCGAGAGGGAAAGAGAGGAGGTGCGGCAAACGCTCGGAAGAAGAAGGGGGAAAAAAGACGCACTGCTTTTCACCTCTCCGGAGCCTGTCGGGAGGAACAAAAGGTCCTTAAAAGAGAAAAGGGGAGGGAGAGAGCGTGGACTCGCGGCAGGAGGAGAGAATACGTCGAACCTTCTCCTTTAAGACCGGCCGAATCCCCATCAAATATGCTTAAGGAAAAAAAGGAAAGAGGGGGGATTTCCGAGGGGAAAGAGAAAAGGAAACGCTAAGCTCGCGTTTCAAAAGAGAAGAACGTGAATAATATCTTCTGAAAAATAGCTCATGCGGGCAAGCTCGAGGGGAAAAGAAAATTTATAGAATGGGGGGAAGAAGGAATAGACATGCAAGTCTAGTGTCAAACAGGGAGGGAAAGGAGAAAGATCCTGCCTGGGTGGCGCGAAGGAAAACCGCTAATGTCGTCATTGTCATACCCAGAGAGGAAAAGGAGAGGGAGAAAAGAGTTTTGCAGGGGGTTGAGGAAAAGGAGGGGGGAGACTCAAAGGAAGCGAGACATCTAGACACCCAAGGGGGGTGTTCCATCCACTGCTCGAGGAGAAAGAAGAC
>Ga0179593_1703722_pt1 | contig 19722 bp, 12 predicted proteins | sample CZODoug2_1_08_16_FD_185931 | JGI IMG/M metagenome (GOLD analysis project Ga0179593, IMG submission 185931) | Vadose zone soil fungal communities from Angelo Coast Range Reserve, California, USA - CZODoug2_1_08_16fungal (PacBio error correction) | ecosystem: Environmental > Terrestrial > Soil >...
CATTTTTTATTATTTGTTTTATAGATAGGAATTAGTTCTAAGGGGAAAGAACCAAAAAGGCTAGATAGAATTATGTACGGTGGTCGCTACTTCAAGAATTTAAAAGCGTTGTTTGGGGCTCTAAGCATAATAATTCTTTGGGAGATCAAAAACCCCGAGGGATTCTTTAACTAGAATATAAATTATTCTGGGGGGAAAATAAAAAACATTCCCGGAAGCAATCCCGTTTGGGAAGGGGATGAAAAAATTTAAATTTATTATAGGAATTAGGTATGATAGAATATTTGACTAAAATGGAAAAATTCACTTAAAAGATTATCAGGGAGGGGGCAGGTAATTTTTGGGTGGTAAAAGATGAACTCTCCTACGTGCTCAACTACTTTCCAGCAAATGAAACATTAAGGGTTATAAAATTTTTCTTTTAAAATCAAAAAGGAAATTAAGGTATACTTTTTTCTTACTTTGTCTTGAGTGACCACGAGACAGGTTCACACCACAGTGATTGGTCAGAGGAGAAATATTTCTAGTCATTCTTGCAATTGGAATTAATTTATTTGATAAAGTTGGAAAAATGGAATTTCTTTTAGAAAGGAGTTCTTTTGGTTGGAATAATAAGAAACACAAGAGAAAAAAAGCGAACATAGGGGGGAATCACCAATTATTTTATATAGATAAATATTATATTTAACTCTTTACAAGGGTGCTGTAATAGAGGGGGGGTAATGCGTTGTTACAAAGGTAGGGGATGCAAAGCGTTTCAGGAGGCCACGAATCCATCACAGAATTTTCATTTGAAAAGGGGGGGATGGACTTTTGGCCGCAACTAAGATGTTAATTTCGAGGATTAAGCGATGGCTTTATTCGTTCAATATTCTATAAGGTTAGGGGAGATTAATTTGATAGATCTCGGAGATTTTTAAAGTCGCTTAAAAAGGGACTAATTTTTTAGGTAAGTTTTTGGGGCGATTGTCGATTATTTGATAAGGTTTTTGAAAATTGAGGAGCGGTTGAAATTGGAACGTGCTCTATGGAGGTCGCTCTATGGGAAATGAAAGATATATTTGTTAATAGTTGTCGGGAAATGCTCTCGTGAATAAAGGAAGGCGAAGTAAATGGAAAAAAGGGTTGCAATCTCTAAGCATCTCGGGCCGAGTAAATGTAGGAGAACTTACTAAAGAAACCAACCCGTAAAAAAAGAAATCAAACTGACGTCCGCTACTCCACCAGAAGGGGGGCAAAGAGTATCAACTAGTGAAAGGGTCGGGAAGTGAGAGGTTTTAAAAAATGAGGGGAAAAGGAATTAATGCGGTTGGAATCAACCGGCTACTAATCATGCAAAGAAACTAACAAAGAAGGGCTAGGGGGGCAGTACCAAGTCATAGATGGATCAAAGATTATTTGACTATATTTAATATGGAGGGACTATATTGTTTTTGATAAGAATATTTAAAAAACAATAGTAATTTTCTGGAATCGTTAAGGTCTCGCTGCTAATCTCCTGGAATCAACAAGTCTCTTTATAGGTAAGGAAATTGAAGTCAGATCTTATCGTTAGCCAACGGGGTCGCTGCGAGTGACTTCTACTTTTAGAAGCTGCGGGGGAGGGCTCAGAAATTTGAAATCTAGTTAGTTGTCAAAAGTTATGGGAAGGGGGAATCTTTTTTAAGTGAATAAGGGATAGGGTCAGACACTAAGGACAGTACAGTGAATTAAACTTAAGGAAAGTCTCAACGAGGAGGATGAAAAGAAAGAGAAACTAATAGAGATCCGGTCCGCTTAATTGTTAAAAAGCAATTAAAATGAAGGAATTAAGACACATTAAAAGAAATGAAAAGGAAAAATAAACGAAAGAGATTTTCAATTGAACGAGAAAAAATTCGAAGAAGGGGGAAAAGAGCACCAGGAATGACAGAACAGTTGGGATTAGTCAGAACCCAAGGAGGAATTAAAAGATAAAGAGAGTGTTGGGGAAAAAGGAATGAGAAAAACTAAAATTAGACACGGAAGCCACCTATTGCGTTAAGTATAATAGGTTCAATGATATAGAAATAAACCTCTGGGTAATTCATCATATTATAACTGGAAGTGAAGAAACTGGTTGGGCTTAGTTAGGATTAGTGGAAGAAAAATTAGGGACCAAGAAATAAGAAAGCCCTGAATAGAATGGAAAGAAAGCTCATAGTTCGAGGACGTTTAGTTTGGAAGAAGAGCGGAGAAGAAAAGGGCACTGACAATCAAATAGGAGACAGGGGCAAAACTTGAATATTAGGGTTGGGAGTAATGAAAAGAAAGAAGGGGGGCTACTAAAACTTCATGCGGTAGAGATGCTAGTAAAGATGGATGTTTGGGCGCAAGAGATTTAATAACGAGAGGAAGGGTGCATTAAAAGGTCGGAAATAAAGAATAGGGAAAGTATCCAAGTAGCGAAAATTTCAACAGATAAACCAAAGGAGAAAATGGAGAACTAAGAGGAGGGGAATGAAACTTACAATTAATAAGGGGGACGGTGGTAAGCAGAAAAAGGAAGGCTACTTAAAGGGAAGGGTGTCAGAACTTAAATGAGTCCCAGGGGACTTTATCGAATATGAAAAGAATACAGAACAGTGAAATTAATAAAAGGCTAGTGAGGGAAGGAAAGGGGATTAAATTTGGCTTTCGATGTCAGCGGTAGAATTAAAAAGGGGGGCATCAACTAAAAACGTTGAAATAAAATGGGATTACCTTAACAGAGATTACCCAATAAATGGGTTGGGGCGAATGCTGGGGTAGTTAGGTAGAAAGAGTACGAAAGTCCTTATAAAATAGGGATACCGCTTTCTTTTGGGCTCGTCGTTGTGGGATTGGGAGGGTAAGTCTTATCTATTTAAAAGACGAAGAAAACCAACATTAAAAGAAAAAAACGGGGGAAAAAAATACCATGGTAATTCAACCCCTCATGGACAAATGAAGGAAAAGTCCCTCGAAACAATGTGATCAAGGGAACCAGGGGGAGACGTGAAAAATAAGAGCCAGGGAAAAATATAAATGACCACGGGTAAAAACGACTCCTTGCTTTAAAAAAAGGGGGGGGGGTAACTTAACATAATTCATTTGCGAAAGTAAATCAACTGAATAAAGAAGGTCCCCCAATTACATGTAAGTAATAGCAAAAGACTGATTCTTGGCTCGTTGACCCTTTCCTTCCCGGGGGGGGATAAAAAAAATTAATATATAAATTACACTTAAGAATCTGAAAACCCTTTCCCAATAAAGAAGGATGCTGTACTGGCTCAAGCAGTGTTTTTGCGTTAAACAGACTAATTCTTTCCTAAAAATCTAGAAAGAACCTGTGGGAAAGAGAAAAAGAATGAATTACGAAAGAGCCAAACATAAACAGAATAAAAAAAATTCAAAAAAGGCAGAAACCGGGGGGCTCTAGAGAAATTTGTAAGGGGAATGTAAACCCGAAAAACAATCATTAAAAAATATTAAAAACAAGAAAGAATTCTCACCCCCACACGTGAGGGGAAACAGAGAGAGAAATGGGGTTAATATTGTCGGGGGAGGATAGGTGGGATTTAAATAAGGTTCCCTGAAAAACTTATTTCGAGATTTACTTTCTAAGAGAGGTCTTCAGTCTTTAGCATTTCTCTTTCGTAGAAGTAATTTTTCTGAAAAAACTTTACCATTGTAGAGAGGTCACATACATGGATATCTTTTTGGTTTTAAAAAAACACTTACCGGGAAGAAAAATTCATTTGTCATTGAAATTGGGGAAGTAAAAAAAGGATAATTGGAGAGTTGGGTAGGGATAGGGACTAAGGACAAATAACTTTCAAGATCTCTAAAATTAAGTGATTAGCTACTTTAATGTGTTTAATATAAGCAGGGGGGGGAAAAGGGAGGGCAAAATTGTAAAGTATTAAGTATGGTTTTCTAAGTTAGAATGAACTATCCCTTGACAGGATTACTAGTTTTTTCTACTTAACTGCTCTTGAAAAAGGCAGGCTTCATTCAGCAACGGGAATAAATTGGGTTTCGATGAAGTTTATCAAGTCATTCGTGAAAGAGGGCATAATTGTAGTCCATATAATTTTATTGGGAAAGATGTTCAGTTTTAATCATACTAGGGGAAGTTAGGGGGGACTTTCTATCTTCAGGATTAATTTAAATAATAAAGCAAACAAAGAGCACTAGAAAGAAAAAATATTGGGGAAGAACCATGAAATGTTTTAGAATTACGGTGCGATAACTATTCACTAAAAAGGAGTTCAGGGGACCCATATAAATGGGTGGGAGCAACGTGTTCACGTTTAATCAGCTCTTGGAAGTGTTGGGGTTGGGGGGTGGGTTGGCTGCAAGGCGGTCCAGTGTAACGTGTGGATTGGGGGTTTCGATGGAAAAATGCTGCCAGCAATTGAGTTATTAAAGCGAATTAAGTGGGGTTACTTAGAATTTTGGAATTAAAAAAGTTAACGAAGTCGTCTTTAGGCCTTTTTCATGGGGAAGGTGGAACATTTTTTCGGGAAGGTCTAGAAGATATCTTTCTAAAGAAGGGGTAGTATTTGGGGGGCGGCTACAATAAATCAGCATTTATTAAAGGATTGGGATCAATAATAATTTCGGGTTGGAGCAAAATTGAGTAATCAAAAGGTTGGAACAGACGGGGTTCTAACGATGAGGGTAATGTCTCTCTATTCCTTAAGTCTGTAGAGTGGGGCTATATTTGAATAAATTGACCTGAGTAGTGGGACTAATTAAAGAAGGGCTGGAAAAGCTAATTGAGAGGTCTTAGTAGCATACGACCGTGAAAGTTTTGGAGAAGACCTTCTTGCGAGATCCCAACTCCCTGGGAAAAGAAAGAAAAGCAGGATGATCAGTCCCGGATAATCAACATTGGGAATTCTTCAACTAACGGAAAAAAAATATGTTGACATTCTTAACTAAATTGGCGGGGAAAGGGCTCAATGGATTACTACTAATAAAACTAACCAAAAAGGTCAAAAAAAAGGGTGCAGTCCACGTCATAGCTTGAAACTAATATTTAGTGGGAATAAGTTCATTAATATATCTTTGGTGGTATTTATTATAATAAAGAAATATGTGGGAAAGGGGAGTAAGGGTACAGGTAGTTTTCCCTAATGCGGAGAAGAGTTTTAGGGGGGAAAATCACTTATCGTTGAATATAAAGAATAGAGAGAATCTGATCGTAATTGCAAAATGTTCTGCTAAGCTTGGGAATTGCTTAATAGCGTAGGTGAGGAAGCGTGTCAAGGGAAAAGACTATAGTTTTCATATTAAAAAGGAGTGGGGACTGGGGAATTTTACTTTTAAGTTTTGGAAATTTTCGGGCTTCAGACAAGACGGACAAGGAAAGGGGGCAATTAGAATAAGTCTCAAAAAACAAACCAGAGGAAGAATTCTAATGCTAAGGGGAAAAAGGGCAAGTAGTGGAAAAAAAAGCAATTAAGAAAAGCATAAAAGAAAATCAACCGTTTAAAAAGCAAACTAAGAGATTTTTCAAACAGGAAATAATTCGAAAGAAGCTTATTAAAAATAAAGGAGATGAACCCACATTAAAGTTGGAATTCCAGATCGAAGAACTTCTGAGGAGTAAACGATAACGAGATTGGGTGATTTGGGACTGGAAAAATAAATTGTGTAGAGAAAAACTGACAGTGGCATAAAGAATGCGGTGGAAAAGAATATACTTAAGACACCTTTCTCACATAGCAACAAGAAGAATCACCTTGGACGGAAAAAAAACGTTAGTTTTGGCGGGGGAGTTTTAGAAGAAGGGAACAGGGGGCGAGCCGGGGGGGACAACCGCCACTTTAAATGAGGGAAGAATAAAAATCAGGACATTTAGTTGATAAAGAGATGCCAAAAGTTGGGGGGGCGCGACTGATCATAAAGGTGCTGGGGAGGGTAGGGGTGGGTATAGACGCAGGGATTAGGAAAACTTAAATCTCGGTCAACGAGATGGGACCATGTGTAAGACAGAATTAGCCAAATTAACACAGGAGAGACTATAGAAAACTGAAACATTAAAAATAGAAAGAAAGAAATCCTAATTGGGAGGGGAGAAACAGTAACTCAAAGGAAACAAGGTATCATAAGAGAAGATCGCTTCTCATTAAATAAGGATATGAGAGGGAAAAACTACGACGACTTACTGCAGGAGATGAGTCAGCGGAGAAAAAAAAACATTTTTACCAAACGTTCAGGGAATAAAAAAGAGAAGCGAACAACTCGCGTAATTAAGCAAATTCCATGAGAATAAGCCATAAAAAAACAAGGGCTGTGGATAATTCGAAGGGACAGGGAGGGAAAAGGGAAACCTCTTTTGAGAAACAAAACTTGGAAGATAAAAAGGCAGAATGATTACATAACCCTTGACAAAAAAAAAGAATGTATTGATTTATTGTTAAAGGAAGGTTTATCGAAAATACTCAGGATAAAATAATTGGTCAAATGGGCCGCCGGCTTTTTCTGGGTTGTAATCTTTTGTTTGCTTTATTGAGATAAAGGGGAGAACTTTCGGAGAAGATTAGATAATCTAATAAAAATAAATAGGAAAAAGAAAGACAAGACTGACTAGAGGGAAGGATCCCAAAAGGGGGGGTTGGAACCTTTGTAAATGTGAAGAAGACAAAGAAAGGAGCATTATCCGTCATGGAGGATGTTTAGGAAAAGGTAATCTTTGGATTCATGGCGCAGGGAAAATGTAGAATTTACCAACTGCTTATAATAAACAGGGGAGGCATATCTAAAGACTGAATAATTATGGAGAGAGGGGGGGTGCCCGGGGGTATTGTTTAACGATTAATAAGGAGAAAGGGATAAAGACCTGAAATTTCCAAATACAAGGAAAGTGCTGTATTTATCCAGGACTTGTTAATTAAACAACTGATAGAATCATGGAAAGAGTGAAAGAAGGAGGAGAAAGAATTCCCGGTGGAGAGAGAGAAAAACAGGTAGAGTGACGGAGAATAGCCCACCAGAGAAAGGAGAAGAACGATTAAATTTAAGACCAAGTGGAGTTCTATTAGAGAAATTAGTTTGAATAATTGGGGGGTCCAAAGGGATAAAGCAATCTAAAAAGAACATAAGAAAGATCAGAGAAAACAACAACGAGGTAAGTGAGAGATATCAGTTTATTAGGGGGTAAATGGGGTATCTTTTCTAAATCATGAAATGAGGGGGAAATTCACTTTTTCTGACTTAATCGAGGAATTCTAATTATGGAGCGGGGGCTCGAAGGGATCAGAAAATAAATTAGGTTTCTCAGTCTGCCACCGGAGTTTGGCACAGAGTCGAAATTAGGGGTGGGGGGAAATAAAAAAACAAGCCTTGAGACAGAATACCACCCCAAGGGGGAAGGGATTATCGGTTCATATCTTAAGATTATTTTGTATAGAATAGTTTAACTAAAAATTCGCAATATCAGATAATGAAATCTGCTGAAGGACATGAAGGGGTTTTAAAAGGATCAGAAGGGTGACAGCAGATCGCACTACTTTCGAGAATTCTGGGTTTCTAGGAAAAATCCGGAACTATCCATTGAAGGGTTAACTTAGATCTGACTTAATTCTTTTTCCAAGAAAGTGCAGCAAACCTTGAACCGGGGGCGAGGAAAGTCCTACTTCTTGAGCCTTTTGACAGTGTAATTAAGGGTTATGGGAATAAAAGAATTATGTGGGGGGATTTTAGGGGTCAAAAAATCTTAAAGTTCTAGGGCTTGGTTCTATCGTCATTGCAGTATATAAGAAGAAAAAAAACGACAGAAGAAAAAAAAGAAGCAACCATGTCGGGGAAAAATGAGGTAAAACAAAGAAACGAAAAAAAAAAATTAAGAATAAGAAAAGAAAATTGGCTGTAATTCAGAATTTAATGGGAGCACGAGAGTGGGTATAAGGAAAAGTTGGGAGTGAAATTTTAAAGTCGGGCCAAAAGAGAGACAGATCCCAGAAGTGCAATTCTAATGCGGGGAAGCAACGAAATTGGTGGCACGATTTAATGAAGCTATGAATTCTTTTATAAAGTGTTCAATTTAAAGGGGGGGGCATGTTTTTTCGATGGAATGATTATTTTTAACTTTCGATTAAAAAAAAAGAAGGAAATGGAATTAAGTTTTGCCGAGGCACGACGCGAAGTAAGAAATTTTTCGTCATGGAAGGGGGGACTGGGGGGGAAAGTAACTTGCTTAGAAAGAGGGTTTTTAAATTTCAGTTTTATAGTGGGAGAAAGTTGAAGAGAGGGTGGGACTATCGAGTAAATCTCAGACGAATGCCTGTGTCGAAAAGGGGGCCAAGATTTAACAACATCGAACGAGGAGTTTTTAGAAAGAATTCGGGAGAGCAATCAGGAAACCCACCCTCATTGATGATCAGTCCGCCTAACCACAAGGAGGTGAGACATCTTTCTTTATAAAAGAGGTAAAGGAACAAAAGGTAAAAGTCATTCTCGTACTCAAAAAAAAAAAAAAAAAAAAAAAAAAAAAAAAAAAAAAAAAAAAAAAAAAAAAAAAAAATACAAAAACACACCCCCCCACTCCTGGATTCCTCACTGGGGCTCCAAACAAGAAAATCATTCCCTCCCAGCCACGCCACTTTTCGGGATGTTCAACAAGACTAAAGATTTCTAATGAATATTATAGATTTTCTTTTGGGGGGATCCAGAATATTTCTTAAAAAGAACAAAGCAATATAAGGGATTCTATTTGAATGGGGTGTCTAAGGCCATCGAACTCATTTAAATTGAAACAATCGGGATGATCATGCAATTCAAGATGCTCCAGGGTTGAAAAAAGGTTTTCGGAGATTAGCAAGGGACGCGCTTGGGAAAAAAATAAAAAAAAAACAAAAGGGAGTCTCGTATGTGAAGGCGTTTTTTAAAAATAAGTTCTGGGGGGTTAACAAGGGAAGGTTCCTTTAAGGGGTTGGGCAATACTTCATTTTATGCTGGAACACTAAGGACAGTACGGGGGAAAGTAAAGGGCCAGTAGCATCAGAGCCTCAAAAAAAAAAAAGGAGGAGGAAGACTACTAAATCATGTACTGTCCTTATGGTTCTGAAGTCAAAGATAAGGAAAAAAAAAAGAAATCAACAGGTAAAAAGAAAAAAGGGGGAAAAAAAAAAGGTCAATGAACAGTAAAGTCGAAGAAGCGGGTATTAAAAGCAGAAGAAATGACAACCAGATAAAAAGGGGGGGCAATAGATAAGATAAATCTCGGATTAGAAGGGAAAAGGAGGTGTTTTGAAAGGGACGGCGCGGCCGCAAGGAGTAGAAACCAAGGGTTTCCCAGCCAAGAATGAAAAAGCCAGAGGGAAAGTAGGTCTAATAAATAGAGGGATCAAAGGAATATTAATCAGAAAGGAGCACATAAATCACTATACTTCGGATAAATCTATGATTGCCGGGGAAGGTGTAGTTGCGTTTCGGGAAGGTTAGAGGGGCCAGGGGGACATGGGAGCCACCCCACTTTAAGTAATAATGAAGGAAGAAAAGGAAGATCGACGAACTTTTAGTTGAAACAGAAGAAAATGTGGGGGAGCGAAAAAAAAGTGGAGCGTAGGAATGGCTGGGGGGGATGGAGTGGGGATCGAAAAGAAGGAGGGCTACTAAACTGAGGAGGTGTATAGAAGGCTTGCAAGGCAATGGCTGGGGAAAGTAGCAAGAAGTTGGAATATCACGACAATGTTTTCAATAGTGCGGTAAAGAAATAATTCTGAGAGAAGAAATGGTACAGGTACGAATGAAAAGCGAAGGAAAGAAAAAGGAGAAAAAAATCGAAAATTATTAATGAATCGAAAAAAGCATGGAATAAATTTATTAGATTGGAACGAAGTAAAAATCTAAGACTTAATTTTAATGTCTGAAAGGAATCGAAAAAAATGAACTTTAGTTAAAGAGGAAAAGAAATAAAGGATTAATAAATTTCTAGTGAGTAAGGAAGGAATAAGCAAAACTAATATGAAAATTGCTGGAAAAGTGGGTAGGTAAGATTACAAGCATCCAAAGAAAAATGATAATAAAAATAGTGAAGAAGTCATTAACTGAGACAGCACCCTTTCTTGTGTTAAATTGGAAAAGTGTTTAGTCCAAAGAACGAAAATAAAATTATAAAATAATTCGTATGCCAAGTGTGGACCTTATTGGAGAGGGGAAGCGTGGGTGGGGGTGATCTTGGGGGAGTATAGAATGAAGATCGAAAAAGAAAGAACATTTCAAAAAGAACTTATGAAATAAAGAAGAACATAGAAAGGAATAAAAAGAATATGTAAAATTGAAAAACAGAATGAAAACAACTGAATCCGCTTAAGAAGAGGTGTTGAAGAACCCTTTGTTAAGAGAGAAGAAAAATATACGTTAATCCAAGGGCAATGTGGGGAAAGTCAAAAAGGTCCAAGTAAAATTTGACCATTAGTTGGGAAAATCACTGAAGGATTGAAAAGTGGAATAATAATTTAAAACAAACGGGGATTCGTACGCAAAGACTGCGGGGAGAATCTTTTTGCACATTTATTTTGCTTAGTAAATCTTCATAGTACAACAAGAAGAAGACGAGGAAAATTACGCTCAAAATTTAAAAACTCCCCCGTCCGGGGGAAAGGATTTTAAAAGGAAGGTGGGTGGGTGGGGATCTTGAAAACAAAGATAGGTTTCATGTGTGAACATAATCAAAAGGGAGGCCGCGCGCCCATCTCGCCCTGCCGGGCCCAGCCGCTCCGCAAGAAGCTAACATTAGCAACGCTCGTAAGAAAAGGAAGGCGAGATGAGACGTGTTTTAGAAGGGATTAAGATAAAGAACATTCCAAACAATCATAAAAAAAGTCTCTCAAAGAGAAAAGCGGGAGGACCCCCGAGCGCGCTCTCTGGGGGGGTGAGTTCTTGTGTTTGGTGGGGATTAAACATGGAGGGGCTGAAATAATTTCTCACCCACTACTTTCTACTATATTCTTTTCAATTTCTAATTCCTTTGCTACGTTGGAAGAGGAGTACGGGGGGAAGCTATAAATTAAATGTTCTCTTACAACCGGGATTGAGAGGAATTTAAAAACAGAGTAAATGAACTTCTATCGGGGTAAGAAAAACCACTTCGCTTGATAAAGAGGAAAGGTCGGGGGGTGATTATCGTAAATTAATTAGGTAATGTGTATAGAATCGTTCGACATGGACACAAAAAAAGAGAGCTAAAGAGTATTCAGGCGGTCTAATTAATAAAGGGGGGTAAAGCTTGTTTAAATCTAATTCAAACGAAGCGCAATGACTTAAGGGTAATTATGAATGGGGGGAAAAATTAAATCAATTCTAATCCGGAAGGGGAGGGGGCGAGTGCGAGGCTGTTTTCCACGATTAAAAAGTCAATAAACTTTTCGAGGATAATCAGAGTCCTTCTGAGGATTGAAATTTTATTTTTAAATATTCAATGGGGGGCTGGGGGAATCATCTTGATAGCTTGGTGGTCTAGCTTGCATTGAATATAAAAAAAGGAAAAAGACAAAAGAAATCGAACATATTGGATCACCAGGAAGTGGTAAAGAATATTTGGACAATATAATAAACAATTAGGGGGGGGGCGGACTCAGAAGTGGGAAATTAAGCTGTCATTCGCAAAGTTTTATTTGGCTGACAAAGGAGTGGAAAGATACAGAATTCGACAACACAGATTTGGAATTGAAATGATGAATAGGAATTGACTTGGTAAGAGACCGGGGTTAACACGATTCATTAAGCGAGGTTAGTTATTCAATAACGTGGAATTTTTAATAGCGGAACTCGAATTGAATTAATTGGTTACTGGCAAGCTTAACGAAACGTGGAATGATAAATGAAGATCAAGATGTTCAAAGGTTGGACATTTGATAGCTGTTTGAATGATTACCTGAGAAATTGGGGAAAAAACGGCTACGAAGTAGGAATTTGGTTCATGATGGCTAATTGGAATAAATTGAAAAATAAAGAGGGAAAGGGCGGGCTAATTAGGAGAAAGCGGACGACCTGCGACCGAGATTTAAGTTGGAAGGGGAAGAAGAAGTTTCGCTCCTACTACAAAACTCCCTAAAAGCCATCAAGCAGAAAGAGATGACGTCGCTAACTTCAAAATCTGGTTGAAGGGAGGATGGGAAGAAAACTAAATTTAAAGAAAATATTGAGATTTTCGGAATTCTTAATTGAGGAATGAAGGGCGGGTTTGGGAAAAGCGAAACAAGAGACTACTATCATTTCCTAAACAAACCGCCAGGGGACAGTTTTATCCTACTATATTTATTTTCTAAACTATTTAGAGAACTAGGAGGGTTATCAAGACTATTTCAGGGATTCCCTCCGGGGAAAAAATATGTGAGGTTAAGAAAGGGGGTTTCTAAGGCTTCTACTCCGGGGGGGTCTGGATACGACTTCTAATTCAGAAAATTCTAAAGGAGAGGGGGGGAAATGTCCTGCTAATGGGGAAAATTGGTGGCCATGGAGGGGGGAAAGGGGGAGCTTCATTAAAAAACGTTCACTTTGGGAAGCTTCTTTCGGTTTTCATATAGAGTTGTCACGTTGAAATTGGTTTAATGTGGGGTAAGGAAGGGTTTTGAGGGAAGGGGGAACAGACCAATAAGGAAGGTGAATGGAATGCTAATTAAAGAAACTCTCGACACAACGGAGAGGAAAGGAAGTATAATGGACGAATAAGTCATGTAAACGGTCCCTTGTTAGTAAAATCAAAACTTAAAGAAATGCAACAGGAAAAAATCGAAGAGAGACAAAATTTGGAACGAGAAGCCGACGAGCTTTTATAAGAAGAAACTGAACAAACATTAGACGGAGTTGGCAATTAACGCTACTAGAATCGTCTAGGTATTACAAGAAAAAGAGTATTGTTTAAACAAAACAGCAGAAAGGTAAAGAGACAGACACCTTCTCGAATAGTGAAAAGCCTGTATTCTCAGTTCGTAACATAATTAGAGGGGGGGAAAGAGTCATAGAAAAAAAATATATTAGGGAATCGGGAAGGGGGGACACTACGAAAATTGCAGTGGGCTTGAAGGGATGAGGGGGGTAGTAAATCCGATTTGGAAAATTGGGATTCCAACCTCCAAATTAATTAAGAAGAACTCTCAAATATCGGGAAGTGAGGTAAAGACTAGAGAAAGGGGGGGGGGAGGGGGAGACTGATATCATAGGTGCTTGGAGAAGGGAATGGTGGGGGAGTTGGAGTAGCGAAATAAAGCTAAAAACTTGGAAAAGGTCTCTAAACAAAAGCTCGGGAAGAGTATGCTAGGTACATATATTCATTATTACATCTTTAGAAAGAGGAGAGGGATCAAACGATCAATTTGTAAACAATAGAGAGAAGGAAAAGAAATATAATGAAATCAGAAGAGAATAAATCGAAAAGTCAATGAAAACAACATTAACTCAAAATAAATTTAGCAATGTAGAATTATGGTTGGGGGGAAAGAAGGGGGAAAGAATAAGGATTCCTTAGCTTCTAGGGAAAGGAAAAATCTACTCAATTACGCGATATTCCTTGACCGAGACCTTATCGAAAATTCAAGCCATCTGCACCGCCTCCCGCAAAAGCGCTTGAATTAACGTGCCCTGAATGACGAGGGTAAGAATTAAAAAGGGAGGTAGAATTCGAATGAAAATGCATGGGGGAGAATGCCATAAGGAGGTAAAGTGACCCGCAGAAAAAAGCAAAAGGATCATACAAGAGATTGAAAATTCCCTTGATCTGGGAATCAGAAAAAAATTTTCTATAAAGGGGGTGTTGAAAATAAGTTACTTTTTGAAGATTAGCCGGTGAGTGTGATTCCAATCGGTTCAAGAACGCGGGGAAAAAGGACTTTTTAATTTGGAGGTGGAAGTTTAATGCTTAGAGATTCCAAGGGGAGGGAAAGAAAAACTTTTTAAAGAAAGATGATTAAAAGAGAACCTAGTAGGGGAGAAATCCCAGAGAGAATTAAAAAAAAGCTCCCGCTGAATCTCCCAGCAGAAATGAATTAGCTCGAAAAAGAGTGGGGGAACCTTTGTAATCGCGACGAAGAAAAGTATAAAAGCAGGGTGGATTAGAAGGATGGGAAAAGTGGGAAAAGAGGTGCGAAAGGAAAGGTGGGATCGAGTTTAACATGCCTTATAATGAAAAAAATTAAAAGGGGGAGGGGAAAAAAAAAAGATTAATTGGAAGATATGGGGGGGAAAAGTAAGGAATGTCAGTGAATAATAATAAAAAGAAAAATGAAAGAAGTAGAACGAATTTCAAATACAAAGGATTGGCTTGTGGTAGAGTGTTTTTTGTTAAAACACAATAGAAGGGAAGCGCTCGTGAATCAATCAAAACGGGAAAGAGAAGAATGTCTCGATGAAGCACACAAGACGAATTCAGTTAAGACACAGTAACGACTATATATAATTAGCTGAGGATTTCCGCACCTCTGGGAAGATCATGGAAAAACAAAAGAGAAAATGGAATATCTATCTCAATAAAGAAAACGAGCGATCATCATTTGGGGTTTGTCCGTTATGATAGTGGTAATTAGGGGGAGGTTAAGGGCAACTATTTGAAAATTCGAATTCCTTTTGGAAAAAGGGGCCTCGTGCGGAGGGAAGTAGGGGGGGCCTTTGCTTAAGTCCTTCTATAATTCGGGGGATCGATTCTTTTGCTAAGGAAAGAAAAGAACTGCATCTTTTGTGGAATGACAAAAGGCCTTATAAGCAGCATCCATGAGGGGAAAGGTGGGATCGTTCATATTATTATTGAATTAGCGATGTATTTACAAAAGCAAGATTGCAAAAATAGTCGAAAGAGTATTCAGTCCGGGAGAGATGAGAATTTGGTGATAAATTATAATAGAAACTTTAAAGGAGTGTCCAACTAAGGAGCAAATGAAGGAAGGAGAAAATGTCTAAGGTTAAAAATCCTTCGAATCAATTGACAGAGTCAAAGGGAGGGTTTCAGGGCGGAATGATTTGGGGGCCAGAGGACAAGGCTTCAACAACCGATTCCGAGGATAATCATTTTCTAGCAGGAGGGTGAGGGTAATTTACTATGATGGGATTATAATGTGGGCTGGGTGAAATCACTTTGGGGGTTCTTCGGTCTATCGTCAAGTGGAGATCATAAAGAAAAAACAGAAAGAAGCGAACATAGGAAGCAAAAAGGGGAGTAAGTTCGATGGGATAATGGTACCTAAGCGGAAAACATATAAATTGGGAGGGGGGTGATGGGGATTATTCAAACACAGAGAGGAAAGCAATTTATTTGGATGCGTTCAACCGGGCAGACCGAATTCAATCACAGCCAGGGAAGGACTGATGCAATGGGGGGAAAAGTGAGGCTAAGGATCACTAAAAGGGGGGGGAATTAAAAAATAATTAAGAGTCTATTTATAAAAGTTAACATTTTTTGCGAAAAAGCGAGAAGGATCTAATTAAGTCGATTTTTAGGGGCGCGTAAATCTAAATGAATCCGGTATATGTACTGTTGGAAAGGCGAGGTCTAATTGATAAATTTTTGAGGAGGGAGTGGAGGGGGGAGCTTGTCTAAAGATGGAAGGGGTAACTCTTCTCTGGAAAAAAAAGATACTAGGGAATGGACAGTTGATGGGAGGACCTTGACCCAGGAGACGAGGAGTTAGAGAGCACGAAGTGCGCGCTTTAAATAGAAGAGAGCCATTTATGTAGAAAGACTTCTTCTACGACAGACCCACAGAAGCACCAAAAAAGTCAGAGAAACCGCTGTGAATCTTCTAAAAAGAGGCGGAACTAAGGGGGAGAGGGAGGCAGAAGGTAATAATGGGGTGAATCCCAATTCAGGACAAGAGAAATAAAAACTCAATTTTGAAAACCGGAAATGGCAAGAAAAGGAACATATGATAAGAAGAGTTATTGGTTAGGGAGGGTCTTATTATTATTCTTGGAAGATAAGGTAACTTTATCAATATGGTTTTTTTAGGGAGGGGAAGTTAGTTCTAATGTGGCGAAGCTTTCAGGTTAAACATCCTTTGATAGGAAGATCTAAAGGCAGAGAGGAGAGTAATCTTAGGGGAGTCTAATTCTTGGTGTCATTCTCTGCTTGTAAAGGGAGTCGGGCGATGATTTAAAAGGCAAGTTGAAAATCAAAAGTTCAAAAAGAGGGGGATGTTTGGTTAACGTTGAAAGGTTTTAATGTTGGGGTTATCTTTACATAAGGACAGGAAAGGTCACTGCAGATAACTAAGCAACAACACAAACAAAACGGATCTAGGCTAACTAAGCATAATGCCCTGTACGGAGGAGAAGCAAGGGTAAAAGAATAATTAATCAAACCATGAAAAAGAAGAACAACAGTTGAAAGAAAAAACTGGAAACTAAAGAAAGATTTTCAAAAAACGAGGAATAGCAAAGGACCCACTCGGGGTAGGCAAACAGGGAACGGGAGGAAGCTCGAATTAGGAAGGAAGAGATTGGGGGGTTTAAACGCTAAAAGAAGAGAAGAACCTTTCTCAACATATTTAGTAGTTAAATAAATAGAGTGGAGATATGAAAAGAAGACTAGTCTGGGGTAGAAAAAGCTAAGGATCAATCTACTTTGACCAATGGAAGAAAAGGGAGTGGAGTGTAAATTAGTAAAGTTGGGCGTGAGAATTGGGATTAAAAGACGGGAGGAGTAAATGAAGAAAAGGCCACGGGGGGGAAAGACGATGGGGGGAAGAAGAGCTCAAAATTAGGGGAGAGGGCACAGCCCTGAGGGCTTTAAGGTTTTAAGGGAGGGAGTCGTAAAAGAAAGAAAGGATAAAACGTTAAATCGAGCGGAGAGGCTCGTCCAGAAAGGATTCATGACGGGGGTTACCGACAGAATTAGTGGTCACGAAAGTCAATTTTAGGGAAGATAAAAAATAAGAATCTTAAAGGAAATAAGAACATTAAAAAAGAGGAGATTCGAGAATCAACAGAGAACAAAGTCAAAGAATCAAATTCATAATTGACAAAAATGGAAGAGGAATTCTTAGAAGGGAACGAAAGGAGTTAAGAGATATTATTCTAGAATATCGAAAAAGAGGAAGATTAGAAAAGAATCCAAGAACCACAGAGGCTTCAGTCAGAGAATGAGAACTGACTATTCGAAGTAGCAGGAAAGGGCATGATGACAATTGCTGTGATGATGTGAAGGGAAGAATGAACGCTTTGGCATCCAATACAACTTAAAAAAGAGAAAAAGATGGAAAGACAACACTTAAGGATCGCAGACCCTGGTATCTGGTGGGTAGTTACCTTTTTTGAAGGAAACGAGGATTTTGAAAATAATGGGGTTGCTGGCCACTATGGTCGGTTTATATTTTGTTTGAGGGAGAGAGGTCAATGAAGAGAAGAAAGAACTTTATTACAAGAAAGATGAAGAAAAAGGAACAGGTCGAGGAATAAGGTCAATTAATGAAAAATGCCTCAAATGGGAAAAAAAAAATTATCGTCCTCGAAAACAATGTTTGATCAGGGGTTTGGCGTGAACACTAAGAAGCACAGTGAAAAATTAAGTTCGAGTTAGATGACTTGGGTTAAAGAGAAAATTTAAGGAACAAAGTCGGGAAGGGGTTGGGAAAAGCAGAGAAACACATGCCTTATAATTTAAAAACACATAATGTAAACACCGGCGAATATTATTTTTCAGAAATCTTTGGGGGAAAAGTGGGGGAAAATGGGGAGGTAAACTAATATATAAAATCTAAACAGATAATAGATAACCATTCAAATACACGGAATGCGTAAAACCAAAGGGTGTTTTTTTCTGGGTTAAACCAAGAGCCTAAAGGTAGAGGAAATACTGAAAAATCCGGGAAGAGAAAAAACTGAGCAACATAGCTAAAGAATTAAGCGCGCTTCACGTTAAGGAAGGCTATAGGAAATTCGTTGTTATATTGAAATTTTAAATAAGGAAAGAAGTACAAGATAAAAAACAATAATAAAAACTTATAACTCCTAGAAACCACGAGGGAGGAGGAAGAGGGTACAAAATGGTTTAGTATTGTTTGTTGATCGTACTCGGGTGGAAGGAGGGCGGAAATAAGAGCAACCACAGAATTGCTATCTAGGTTTTCTTATTAATCGCTTCTTCTCTTTTTAGCTATGGGGGACCGTGAAGGAAAGCTGGGTTCATCGAGAAACGGAATTTCTAGAGGTTAAGAAATGAAACGGAACGTTTTTTTGCAAAAACTCCTTGATACATTAAAAAACAGCAATCCGATGGGGGGGTATCGTGGAAAAGATGAGGAGTGGTTTGAAAGTCGGTAAATACAATTTTTCAATCAATACGTCTCAAATAAATTATTTAGTCTGGAGGAAGATTCAGAAAGGAAATTTTGGGGGTTAAGGAAGGTGAACTCTATCAGGAAAAAAGTCCGAAAAGCTTTGTAAGTATAAAAAGTTTGCTATGGGGAGAAAATCCAGGACGGATTAAACTTATATTTTCTTAAGGGTCTCTTTGGAAAAAAAGAAGGGAAAAACCACCTTGCTAAGTGTTGAGAGGAAAAGTGATATTCAGTGAGCATTTTATGGGGAAAGAGTATTGTGAAGTGCTAAGAATATGGGCATCTGTGTCGAAGTTCTTTCTTTTTTAGATTAACGGTAAAGAAAAAGATAAAAACGAAAGAAGCGAATATAAACATTTTTTGATAGGGAGGGTTCGAGAAAATGCGAAAATTACGAATATATATTGGTGCTTTAATCAAAGTGGGTAAGGGGTCGGGCAAATCTCTTTGGGGGAAAAGTGTGTTGGATGGCAAGATTAATTTCGCAGGAAAGGAAGCGAAAAAAAGGGTGCATGATTAGGCAATTGAAGGGAAAGGGGGGGTAACACTAGATTTTATTAAAAATTTCACGAGGGAAAGCGGGTCTTCTTTATTCAGGCATATGGGAAGATCAAGTTTAATGGGTTCGAGGACGGAGAGAGGAAAAAATTGAGAAGAAGAGTGGGGTTTTCGAGAATATGTTTGCGATCAATAATAAGTGTGGGGAGGGGAAAGGGTAGTTCCTTTGAGTATGAATCTAACTGCTCAGATGGGATTTAAAGGGGCTTTCTATGTCAGAGAGGTGGTGGAGGGTCTAGAATTTGAATAACTTGACCCGCTGCATCTCTTAAAGCCCATGAATTGACAATCCATAGGACCGGTTAAAGTTTTGAGGACTTCCCGGGGGAAAAAAACAAAACAAACGCAAAAACTTAAACACTGGACCAGAAATGGATCATCAGAGAACAACCATTAAAGAAGTTCACTAAAGTTAAAGTCGAAATTGAATGGGAGCTTAGGAATAATAGGGAACCAATTTCTAAAAGTTAGCTAAGATTCCTAACAAAAGCCAAAGGAAAGAAGGTCACGAAAAAAAGGCATAGCTTGAGAACAAGATGGTTTAGATTTGCTTATTAATATCTTTCTTTTATAAGAAGATTGGTACTTAAAAGTTGTAGAAGTTTTCGGGGAAACTTGAAAGTTGTGCGGGGACTACTCTCCTGTTTGGTCAAAACCCACACCAAAAAAACCCCAAAACCCCCCCTCCACAATCTATTTATCTTGTAATCTAATCAGAGATTCCTCAGAACAGATATTGAGCCTTGGTCATTCTTTCGCTTTTGAAAGGCTGCGGTCGAATGATTGCGTGAGGGGAAGAGTATTTGCAAATAAGTGATGCACTAGGGGGGTTAGTTGAATTGCGAAAGGACATTTTAATTGCTTCATAACAATAAAAGTACTTGGAAAAGAAGTTAAGGGAGGGAGA
>Ga0179593_1404930_pt1 | contig 19720 bp, 33 predicted proteins | sample CZODoug2_1_08_16_FD_185931 | JGI IMG/M metagenome (GOLD analysis project Ga0179593, IMG submission 185931) | Vadose zone soil fungal communities from Angelo Coast Range Reserve, California, USA - CZODoug2_1_08_16fungal (PacBio error correction) | ecosystem: Environmental > Terrestrial > Soil >...
TCTACTGGCAGGACCCCCCCAAGGACCTTCCTGAAAAAACCCAAGAAAAAAGTTTGTTTCAAGTCCTAAGGAAAAAACGCAAGATTCGAAAAAAAAGGACGGAACAAGGAAGGTTTTACAAGGAGAACAAAGGGCACTGAGGGGTAACAAATAGGGCATCGGAAAAAAAGCACAGCCGAAATTGGGATAAAGAGATTCAAGGGGGGACCAAAAGTTAAAGGAACAACACAAAAAAGTAAAGGGGAAAAAACCCAAGAGGCGCAAAAAAGGTCGTCGCCCGTGAAATTCCCTTGCGCGTCATGGGGAACCAGGCAGACCAAAAAAAGGTGCACCTTTTACCACTCAGCCTAAGGGAACGGAAAGCAGTCCAAACGCCGAGGAAAATAAAGCTTAACTAGGAGAGGGGGGCGACAAAGGGGGGTCGGGCAAACGTTGGGACAAAAAAAGCAAAACTTGACCAAGACGAGGAGAAAGAATGTCCATCTTGAGAAGAGCCCAAGAGGAAAGTACCCTGCGCCCGAAAAAACGAACGAGGCCAAAAATGAATGTCAGCACTCCTACTCTAGGGAAAAAGGAAAACGCCGGACTGGAAACTACGAGGGGCACAGTAACGAATTTTGAAAGCTTACAGAGAAAAAAGGGTTCGGGACCACACGACGTGTTGGGAGACGTAGTAGGAGACATAGATCAAACTAGGAAAAAAAACCCTCTCAAGGCAAAAAGAAGTGGGGGGAACAATTGACAGGGACAATGCTAACTCCCCTTTCGGGGTAAAAAAGAAAAAAAAGAAAGGACAGGAAGTGAAACGTCCCAACTTTGGTAACTCAGAAACCAAAAGGGGAGGTTTGGCCACCTGGACCCCCAAAGCTAAGGACCGGTGAGATCATGTCGGATAAGAAAGGGGTGCCTATCCGGGCACGCAAAGCCTAAACCACTAGTAGGGCACTGGGGGTTTGGCAAAAAAAACGAGAAAAAAAGAGAAAAAGGAAATAATTAAAACTTACTACCTCGCAATAATCGTGATAACCCTTGGACTGGGAGGGGGGGTGGATCGGGAATGTCAAAGGGGAACCGGCCCTCCAGCGAACTTAGGGCCAGACCTCAGGAGAGGCCCAGATGGAGGGGGGTAACCACCCACCAACACGAAAAAAGCGGACAAAAAAAGGGCTCCAGTCAAAGGCAAAAAACCGATCGCCCCGGACAAAAGAAAGACAAACCATTTACTTTAAAAAAAAAGGGGAGTGAACACACGTTGGGAACAAAATGCGGATTTTTTGGGAGACACAAGATCCTCGGACGAACGAAGAAAGGGGGGATAACCTGTCGTATGAAAAGTCACCATTAAAGACAAGGAAAGACCGGCCGCACGGGGGACCAAGCCCCAAGCAGGGGGATCAATACACCATCGAAAAACCGGCAAGAGTAGCAGACGGAAAGGAAAAAGGCCCCCAAAAAGGAGGAAGCAAATCCAAAGACGTTCCGAACGGAAACGGGTTAATGGGGCGGGGGGGGAGTGGGGCCGACCTCAGGCCATTATCACGCCCTGATAGTAGGGTACAAGCCAAAAAGTAGCGCCTGGGGGGGGGGCTTGGCAAACCCGAGCCACGGGAGAAGAAGAGGTTTTGTTAAAATGCTGAACAAAGGGGGGAAATGGGGAGAAAAATATCCCGGACAGACCAAAGGGAAAAAGATGGGAGGAGAAGATGGATGGAAAAAGAAAGGGCATAACAAAAAGTGGACTCCACTGCATGGCCCCAAAGCGCTGCGAAATGCTGGATCGGGGACCTCCGCGAAGGGGGGGAAAATTGGGTAGAACCGGGGGGGGGGGACAGTTCGTCGGAAAAAACAGAAGGAGGGTCCCCGTGGGGGGGCGTTCGGGAAAAAAGAACAGAGAAGCATGAAGGTGTTGGGGGTTGGATCGGGGGGGGGGAACGCAATAGATGAGGGGGGGAAAAACAGAAGGGGGGAAAAAACTTGCATAGATGTGGCGCATCACTAAAGACAAAAGTGAAGACGGCCTTGAGAAAGGGGAAAAAAAAAGGCCCAGAATGAATCTAATAGGGTGGGGGAAGGACGTGAAAAAAACGGCATATAACAAGCGCCGCGACACTCAAAGAATAAACAACCTCGCACCAAGGGGGGGACAAGTCATCCCAGAAAGGGCTTGAAGGGAAAAAGTTATGGGGAGGGGTCCTGTTGGTGTCCATCGGGTGGGGGGAACCAAACGGGCGGAACACTTACGGAAAAGGGGGAGGACTTGATATCATGGTGAGTGAGCCAGGACGGTTGGGTTGGATGCTAGAATGCGAATATTCCTCACCCCCCGGAAGGAGATTAAAGCAGGGAAAATTAGACGGAAAACCAAAAGAGGGGTCGATCGCCAGGAAAGCAGACAAATAAAAATGAAAAAAAGGCGAAGGCTTGTGGCGGGAAAAAATCCGGCACAGGACCTTGCTAGTAGACAACCAGGGGGGGAACTTGAGTTCAAAAGGCATGGCACGGACAAATCGATTTGGGGTAACAAGACGGGAGTCGTTGGAAGGAAAAAGGTCCCAAGGAAAGCAATGGACCCAAGAAGGGGGTGGGAAACCTGCCAAAATGGTCCAAAAGCAGCCAAACGAGGGGGGGGTTCCGGCGCAGGGGTCAACAAGAAGAGAATACGTATCACAAGCCGAAGGCTGAACGCTGAATAGGGGGCGGGGGGGGGGGTAGCCTAGGCCATGTATTCACAAAGTTCTGGCAGGAATAAAAGGGAAAAGGACACCCGCCCCGTTGTGAGAACCGCCGGCCAGGCATAGAAGGGTCGTGGAACTGGGAAGAGTCGCTTAAAATGAAAAAAGACAGAAACTATTTACGCAGCGTTGGGAGGGGGGGAATTGGGCAAAAAGGCTGGGACATAGGGATCCACACCCTATGGTTCGGTTCTTAAAAGAACTAACCAACAACAAGAAATGGTGAGGTAAGGAACAGATGTTTCCGGGTTCCGCAAGCAAGCGTCGAAAAACTTCAGGGGAACGACCGATGGGGGAAGGAGTGTTGAAGGGGTAAGGGATGGGGCTACCCACAGGAACGCAAATGGGGTGCGGAAAAGAAAGTGGGGAGGACCAGGAAAGGGAATGGTCTATGGGTAACGAGACGAGGGCCACTGCACAAAAAAGACAAGGACGTCCTAAGGAAGATGACGGAAGGGGGGGGGAGTCCGTGCCCAAGCCAGTGCCACCAACGGGCAAGGAGGTTTTTGCTGGAGTGTGTGTTCCTTGTGGGAGGTCACCAGGGGTCAAAAGAAAGCGAGACGGGTGGTCAAAAGGCGGGGGGACTCTTAAAAAAAAAAAAAAAAAACGGAGGAGAAAATATATATATCCAGCAAAAAGGACCAGAGTAGAGACTCAAATCTTGAAGAGAAAGGAGGAACGGGTGGGGGAAGGGAAAAAGAAGGGAAAACATCCCCATCTGACAAAGAGGGCTACGGGGGAGGGGGAAGGCGGATTGTTTTAAATCGTGAACTGCACGACCAAAAAAAAAAATCCTGGGTCCAAACAATACCTCGGTTGGCACCGCAAACAATGTGCGGCGGCAGGGGGAAAAGAGGGGGTTCAGCAACAGATACGCGACAGCAAGGACTGCGGATGACCCGAAAACAAGTCGGTAGCGAGAAAATTTACGGGAAAAAGATCAAAAGACGTTTCGTTAGAAGGGGGTAAACAGCAGGGCCAAAAGGACCCACAAAACCCGGAGTAGAGTCTTGATCACGTCACCGAGTCCAAGACGAAATTCGAAGGTCAACCCGGGGGCGGTTGACTACATACATCGGGAACCGGAAGGTAATGTAAAAAAAAATAGTGGAAGAAGTGGGGAATGCGCCGAAAGACGGGGGGCTACTCTTTGGGACGTACTAGGAAGCGTAGGGGGAAGGCAGTAACCAAAACTCAGGGGGAAGAGTCAACGGGGGTGCAACAAAAGGCAATACCTCAAAAACAAAGATTAATGGATGACCCTCGGAAGCATTGGGAAAAGGGAGAAAATTCACAAGGGGGGACTTTCAGAACATGCCTCAGCGGGAAGGGGGAAATCCGAACAGGCCGGTGGAAAGATGAAAAGAAACATTTTGGGGGGGTACTTTACAGAAAGGAAAGGGAGAAATAGAGAAACAAGTAAGGGGGAAGGGTGGGTTCAGGCGGGGGGGGGGCGAATCGAAAAAGAGGTGAAAAACCGCCACGGCCATTCTCATCTAAAAAACGGACCAGAGGGGGGACGGGTCATTAGAGTCAGAACGAGAGAAAAAAAAAAGATGGGGAACAAACGGGAAAAAAGAAAAATGAGAGGGTAAAACAAAAACACAGCCGGGTTACGGTCAGTGGAGTCCATCTCACTGCGAGACAGAAACCCCATAGACTCAAATCCAAGGGGGGATCCTTGAAACCTGGACGGGAAAAGAAGGAAGGGGTTACAAGCAGAGGGTGTTTACATGAAATTTGTCATTAAGGGGAAAAAAAAAAGTTTGCGTAATGTAGGACCCTAGGTGTGATTGATTGATGCCAACATGAAGGTTAAAAAGACGGACGGCGCAGAAGGGGAGACACTTTAAACCTCCCGCGACAGAAAAAAACTTCAAAAGAAGGCAAAAAAAAAGCTGTTGGAGTCAAAAACACCGAACCCTGAAAAGAGGGGGGGGGGCCTGGATTGTGTACGGCATACCAAAAGGGGACACAATTTCCGAGACTCAAGAAAGACAAGGAGGCTCACGGCAGAAAGCATTAAGGAAAAAGGAAGAAGACGGGCCGGAAGAGCAAAAGTGGATGTTAAAAGATGGTAGGGGGAGGGAATCCAGGGGTTCCACCGGACAGGGGGGGTTCGCCCGAGCGAGGGAAGGGGGCAAGCATAGAAAGGGCCCGCAGGACCGAACCTATGTATTGAAACGGTGGCAAGCGCCGAAGGGGGTCCCACCGGGTGAACCATAGAAACAGTGCCAAGTCAATTCAAACGATCGAGGGGGTTCCGGGGGAACGCGGGATCAAGGGGGAAGTGGACGGTTGAAAAAACGAAGGGAATGATGAGGAAAAACCCCGAAGGGGGGTAAAGGCGGACCAAGACCAGCCGAAGGAAAGGAATCCTGACAAATGGAAATCACGGAGAATCCATCAGGGAAAGAACCAAAAGTGGAGAAAGAAAAAACACTTGTGAGACGTAGGACTAACAAGGTGAAAAAAACCTCCCTATTGGTGTCCTAGAAAAAGGAAAGAAGGAGTAGGAAAAAAAAAAAATCCGCACCGTAAAAATTCTGGCCGGGGTGGAAAAGATGGGTTGAAACGCAAAAAGGGGAGCCGGGAGGGGGAAAAGAGAGATAACTTGAAGTGTCAAACGGTGGACCAGTCAGACGAGAAAGGAACCGTGAAAAGAGAAATGGGAGCATGGGTGCCGCATCGCTGGGAAAAAAGACAAAAAACGGCTCAACAAGAGGGGTGAGGTGAGAAAGGGGGAGGACAAGGTGAAGGTTAGGTTCAGGTCTTTAAATGAAAAGATCTCTGGGTGGTGGGAAAACCCTCAATACCTTCTTCATGGCTGGGGGAAAAAGGGAACGACGGGGAGGAATTCTGGACTGGAGGGGTCAACGGATCGATTCATGGTGCTCCCCCGGAACTCTCCCAAGGAAAAGAAAGGTCTGCGGTGTCAAAAAAAGGCTGGGGTCACGCCTTGTGGAAATAACCATTAGGTGAGGTTACAGGAAAACCTAAACGGGTGGGACGGTGTTGCCAAAAAAGGGGGGGATATTTAAAACGCGCCTGAGGATGGGGGCTCTACAAAGACTCGCACAAGGAACGTCATGTGTGCGCGAAACAGGAAAAAAAAAAAACGGGGCAATCGGTGCCAGTCGGAAAAAAGCGATACCGTGGACTGGGGGGGGAAAGAGCGAAGGGAGGAAGAATACAGAACTAGTGTCCTTGCCAGAACCGGCTTGGGGGCGGAACACAAACCGCGAGTAGGCCGAATGGGGGTCAAAGACGCTAAGAAAAAAAAAAAAGCCCCGGAAGGGCAAACGAAAAGACACAGAAAAGCGGCACATAGGAGGTCGAAGGGGCAGGGGAGGGGGGGGGGGTACAAGGAAGGGTAACTAGGCCAGGAGGAAGGGGTGTTGTTGGGGGGGAAAGAACCCGGGCAAAAGGAAATCAGCTCCGCTAGCACGGAAAGAAAAGGGGAACCTTCCCCTGGACCTTGTTGGAAAGAGAAGGGGGGTTTGTGAAGGACCCTGACTCGTGGGAAGCTCAACGACCTCAGGGAAAACCCAAAGGGAAAAGAAAGGAATTGGGAAGCAACAAAAACGAAGTTGAAAGGGCAGAGGGGATCACCTGGCCATTCTGGATCCGAAGGGAGAGGGGAAGGGGGGTTGGGAAGACCGCACAATTCCCGGACAAGGAAACTCACTAGTCTCACGGAAACAGAAGGAAAAGCACAGAAAATAGAAATAAGAGTCCCTTCCTGGACGGTTTCACCGGGACAACAGAACGGAAGGGACCGCCTTCAAGAGGGAACCGGGAGGAAAAAGGGTCAGAAGACAGAATTCGAAGGCATCTCTAAAAGGGGAAGGTCCTAAAAGCAAGGGTTGTGAAAAAAACCTGTTGAGGTCAGTCACGTCATTTCACCTAACATCGATCCCTTACCAAATAGGTGGGGTGAAGGAGGGAATGGGAATAAAAAGCTTCAAGATCACACAAAAAGGGACCTTCCCATGGGGGAACACGGGAAAAGATTGGGCTGGACTATTAAGGTAGCATGCCTGGGTTGGTACCGGAAAGAAGCTAGAAAGGAACCAAAACTTGGGAGACAGAAGAGTAAAAGAAAAAAAATCGATTCGGAGCCGAGATGAGGATCCATCTTGGGGAGCGGTCAGTGGGGAAAGCGAGAAAAAAAAGGGATCAGGATAAATCTGGTGCCCTCTAGATAAGCCTAGGTCAAGCTTGACGCACGGCGAGAAAAAAGAACTCAAAGGTCGGATGGAAAGACGAAAAACCCAATGACTCTACATGGGGGACCTTCGGAAAAAGGAAAGACTGGGGAATCAGAAGAGTCTTCGTAAAAAATTGACGGGGGAAGATTCCACAGGCATTCATCGTAGAACTCAAAGAGTGCAACATCGACCGCAGGGGGGAGAAAACGAAGAAAAGACAGAGAAAAAATTTAAACAAATCGTCGGTCTCAAACAAAACAAATTCTGGGGCAAAGGAAGCGGTTGGAAAGAAACAGGGAGTCAGGGCGAAGTTCAGGGCGACAAAGGTGATCGGGAGCTACCTGGGAAATAACAGCAGCGAGAAAATGAGAAAGGAGGCATTCCGCAAGAAAACGCTTGGGTGAACACCAGGAGAATCTAACTAAAAGGAAGAGGTCAAGCTTGTAAAATACCTTAGCACGCGAATAATAGTGGCACCTTGGTTTACTGATGGGGGGGGGGGCCGACCCGGTGGGAAATAAAAAGGTCCCAACACCGAAGCCAACCAAAAAGGAAGGGGATAGCAACCCAACGCCTCCCGTGGGTCTGGGGGAGGGGGGGGAGAACCAAAAATCATCAAAGAACGTTTCAGATGAAAACTCAGGACATAAAGGTGACCACCGGGACAAACCTCATGCGGTTAAATCACCGGTGAGGGGGAAAATTTACGGAAGGGAGAGTTTGAAGGGGGGGTTGGTGGGATTGGGAGAAAGGTAAGACGCCTATACGTCTTCCGACCAAATAGAAAGCGTTACCGAAGTGGGGGGAAAGGGACCCGTTTCAAAGGCAAGTAACACGGGGACGAAGAAAAGGAAGGGAAAGGTGACAACTCCTGATGGCTTACCCATTAACGGCAAGGGAGGAAGGGATCAGAGGAAAGCACCCTTGGAGAATGTTTGGAACATACCCAAGACGGGGGGACAAGACCGTCAAACTACAGTTGAGGACTTTTGCTTTTTGGGGGCCGACAACAGGGCCAGAAATCCGCGAACTGATAATCGTGAAAAAGCCCCCAGAAAAGTAGCAGCTGACACACCGCTCAAGAGATCATAAAGGGGGGAAAAGGTAAAAAGGCGAGGCTGGGGGAACAGGAGAGAGGAAGGGGAACCTAAAAAAAAGGGGAAAAACGATAGAGAAAAGACGAGGGGGAAATAAAAAACACAAATGTGGGGGGAAAAGCAACGCCAAGAACGCAGACGTCCCGTCGGAGCAGGAAAGGGGGAGGGTGACGGGGCAATCAAGGGGTCCGTAGCAGGGGAACTGGGGGCCGGAAAAGGTCCAGTCCACGATGGGGGTTCTCCTAAATCAAGAACCCCGGGGAGGCGGGTGTGCCTTTAAAAAAAAAAGGAAACGAGACTGAGGTAAAATGCCGTTTTGGAAAATGCCGGAATTGCACTAAAATCGAGAAAACAATGGCCAAAGGAGGGGGTAAAAAGGAGAAATCCTGAATTGGCGGAATCACTCAAAGATTCTTCCGGGCGAATTGAGGCAAAAGAAGGGCCAGTATGGGTGGGCAGTACGTGTAACTCAAGGAAACCGCGCCGCTCAAAAACGAAGGGCCAAAAGGGGGGGCAACGAGGAAGCCTTGCCCTAGGGAGGAGGGGCTTTCCCATCCAGTGGTCTCTTTTCAAGGGGAAATTAACAAGAACAACGAAAAAGGAGGGGTTAAAGAAAGTTGAGGACGGGGGGGACATCGAGTTGTTGCTCGAGGGGAAGGAAAGAAACAATTCAAAAACTTCCGAGAGGGAAGGACAAAAGTAAGCGTGAACCTGGTCTGATCAGCACAAAAACTAAAAATACCATTAAAAGGTGAAACCGTTAAATGGGAAGGGTGAAGTCGCAACAAAAGGAAAGTCAAATCCAAGGGAAGTAAAGGCGGCAATCAGGGAACGGAGGGGGGAGGAAAAAAAGCATGAGAAGTGCCCGCGAACCAAAAACAAAGGGAGGTCGAAATTTCTAAAAGGTCCAAGGAGGGGGGAGAGGGAAAGAACTTACCGGTCAAGGGGGACAGGAGGAGTATCGTGGTGGGGTTAAGGGGAGAGGGGGCCAAAAGAAGCTACGCATAGGGCCAGAGAACTGGGAACTGAGGGTAGTAAAAGAGTCACCCCTAAAGATAGGGGCCCAGTCCCTGTTCAAATCGAGGAAAACCTCGGGGGGGGGAGAAAAAAAAGAAGGGGGATTGTCTCTCTGGGAAAAAGGGAACCCAGAAGCCGGAATGAGGGAACGGTATCAAGAAAAACAAATTTAAGACAAAAGGGGGTTGGGGGGGGAAAAAAAAGTTGGAAAGGAGGGCCAGTTACCAAAAAAAACTCAGCTGGGGGGATGAGGGGGTAGTAACAGGACTCACAACATTGTGGTTCGATAAAAATGGGTCTGTTAGCGTGACGCGGGCGCAGTTATAAGGTAAAAATGGGATTCCAAAGGAAAAAGAAAGGGATCCGAAAAAGAACCGCTGAGAAGAAAAACATAAAAAAAAAAGAAATTGTTAACCAGAAGGGGGACTCAATTTGGTGAAAAAAAAAAAAAAAAAAAAAAGATCTTTTCCCAAACGCGGAAAAAAAGTTCACCGGATAAAAAAAGGAAAGGGGAGTAGTGAACGGGGAGAAGTTCCCCACAGTGAAGAACTTCCGGTGTCTGTCAGGCAAGAAGCCAGAAGAAGGGGGGGGGGGGGGAATGGGGCAGGGGAGAGCCTCAAAAGAAAAAACGGGGGGAAAAAATGATTCAAAAGGAGAGGAAAAATAAGAAGAACAGTGAACCCAACAAATACTATGCACGGGCGAAAAAATAAAAAGATGAAAAAGGGTTTTACCGAAAGGAAAAAAAAGAAAACACCCGTCATCGGGAGGGGGAAAAAGGGATAAGGGGAGACATTGGGGCGGAGAGTTCAAATCGGGGAACACAGGAAAGAAATGTTCTCAAAATTGCGTGGTCGAAAAAAAAAAAGGGGTGCAAGCGAGGGGGGAGGAAAAGGAATGACAAAATGAACTCGCATATACAGAAAAAGACGCAGGGAAAATAAGGGAACAAACCAAGGTTGATAGAAAGTGGGTTGGGGGGGGATTAAGAAAATGGTGTAAAGAGGAAAAAAGGAGGGGATGGGGGTGGATGAAGGGAGTGAACGAAGAGGAGAGGTGGGGGTCAGGTGGGATTGTATGAGAGTGGGGCGGTGAGGTCGGGGGGCTGTCGGGGAGGGAATGGTTGGTGCGGTTCTCGGGATGAGGGAGGAGTTAAGGTAAGTAGTGTGGGGGAAAGAGGGGTGAAGGAGGTGGGGGAGGTTGGGATAGGGAGAATTACAGGGGGGGAGGGAGTCGGCAAGAGGGAAAGTTGGGGTGAAGGAAGAGGGGAGAAAGTATGAAGGAGGGAGGTAGAGAAGGGGGAAGGGTGGGGGGTGTGGGGGGCGATGAAGGTGGGGAAGAAGGTGAGGGAGTGGTGAGTTTGGGGTGGAGCGGTATTGGGCGGGGGGGCGGGAAGGGACAGGGAAGGGAGGGAGGGGTGCTTGTTGTCGTTTGGAGGGAGATGGAGGGGGGAGGGGTACAACATGAATGGGGGGTTAGAAAAGGAGAAAAGGAGGGGGGGTGGTGGGAGGAAGCTGCTGGGAAGGGAGAAGAGGAGAAGGAGGGAAGATGAGGGCAGGTATAGGTTGAAGCCCAGGGGAGAGTCGAAAATGGGGGGGAGGAATGGGGGGTGGGACTGGTTGCGTGGGAGGAGGGGAGGGCGGGTGGGGGGGGACAGTATGTCGGGGGGAGGGGGTAGAGGGAAGATGGGGGAGGGGAGGATAAAGGGGAAATGGGGGGATGAGGGGCGGTGTATGAGTGGGAGGAGTAAAGAAAGTGACGGGGAGAGACTGAGTGGAAGGGACAGAGAAGAAGAAGAGGGGGGGAACGGTTAGGAAGGTGGGGGGGGGGGGGAGAGAGGGTGAGAGGGGAAAGTGACGGGAAAAGAGTAGAGATGGGAGTGGGGAGGGGAGGGGGGTGGATTGGGTACTGGGCGACGAAGTATGGAAGGGGGGATTAGGAGAGGAAGAACGGGGTGGAAGGAGCAGATGGTGAGGAGGAGATGAGGGCCGGGGCTGGGAGTAGGTAAGTAGCAAAGTGGGAGTGGCAAATGTGAGGGGGCGGGGTGAGGGAGCGGGTAAAGGGGGGGGGGGAGGGGATAGGGGTTGAGAAATATGAAAGGGTACGAGGTGCGTGGCGGGTAGAGAAAAAGTGTGCGGCAGATTTCAGAAAAAGGGAAGAGAGAGTGTGTTAGACTGTGATGGGGGGGTATAGGAGGAAGGGAGTTAGGAAAGGATAAGGGATTGGGAAGCGAGACAGTGTGGCGGAATGGAAGATAGAAGGTAGGCAAGGGAAGATGCATGTGAACAAGGATGGAGGTGAAAAGGGTTGGGGGTGGAGAGGTGTCAATGAAAGGCGGGAGATGTGGTGTGGGATATTTGTCGAGAGTGAGAGTGAGATAGGAGGAGAGGCGGGTGGTAGGAGGGGTGTGGAGAGGAGAACAAGAGGGGAAGGGGGAGGGGGGGAGGAAGGGTGCACGGGGGGTATGACAACCAAAAAAAAATTTTCGCGGAGTACGACCAAGAATCCCATATGGGTCGATGGAAAAAGGGAAAGGTCCAAAAACCCTAACTATGAGTAAAAAGAGCGTGATTCACGTACCAGTCAGAGCAGGAATGAAAAACCACTCATCTCAAGACGGCGTTCGAAAGAAAAAAAAGGAAAAAAAAGAGAAAGGCAAGTAATGAAAGGATATTAAACGTTAGGAAAGACTACCGAAAATTCTGAAAAAAGAGGACAAAGGGTTGACACTAACCCAGGAGCTAAGGATGGACGAAACGTGAAAAAAAAAAACAACCTCTCGTAGATAACACCGAATCTAAAATAAGAATGGAGTAATTCCGGGACATAGACCCGTGGGCAAAAAAAACTCTGAAAGAGGAGTAAGGGGACAACCAGGCGAGAGATTTCGCCAGAAGGGTGGCAAAGTGCAGACGTACTTTGGAGACGGAGGAAGGGGAAAGGCACTAGAAAAACCTGGAAAAGCACTTAAAGTAAAAAGGGGGGATGAAATTGGTTAGAATTCGAAAGAGTGACGACCGTCGGAAGGGCTCAAAAAAAAAAAAAACGCAAAAAGCGAGGGTGTAAAATTGAAAAAATATGTATGCATCCGGCTCAAAATGGGAGGACGAACTGCAATGATAATTCTTCACCAAAAGAGAGTGTTGGCAAAAGGGGGGGAAGGGGATCAAACAGGGAAAAAAAAAACAAAGAGGAAAAAGGAACATAATAAAAAAAACCAACTTAGGCTACAACCGGGGGTTCTGCTATTGAAGCGGATAGGACGGGCCCCAGGGTCTTAAGTTTTTAAGGGGGACTCCACCGGGATCAATTGAGGGGAGTGAAAACAGCCCTCCCCGTGGTTGGTGAGGGAATGACGAAATATGATGGGAAAGTGGTAAAGAAAAAATCGTAAGAAAAGAAAGGGGGGAGGCACAAAAAACAACCTCTCACAAAGAGCATTAACAAAGGATTTCTCGATTGGTGGGGGAAAATTGCGCAAAAAATAAAAAGATGCCCAAAAAAGTGGAGGGGAGAAAATTTGGGGTGGCGGCGAAAAAAAAAGGAAAAAACAATGTGGGGGGTTCCAAAATCTCCATACAGGACGACTCAAAGCAGACTACAATTTAGAAGCTCAAGAGGAAAAAAAAACATAGAAGGGGGGGCAAAAAAATGTGGTTGACAAGTGGGGGGGGGATGAGCTCCGTCACTAACACCTGACCGCCAGTGGGGGGGGAGTCCAAAAAAGGATATCGGAGTTGGAAGACAAAGAAAAGAAAAACGGGAAAAAATTGTACCATGAAAAAAAAAAAGAGGAAGGCCAGGCTGTGTGAAAACGTAACGGGGGGAAAAAAAGAACAAAAACATATCCTCATCCGCGTATTTTCCTGGAGGAGGGTGAGAAAAGAATTGCAACCGGGGGAAACTTTGACTGGGTGACAAAAACTGAGGGGGGGGGGGAGTCAAACTGTCAAAGGTAGACAGGTGACCTGAAGGAAAATCGCCGGCCGCAATGGCGCCAGGGAAAAGACTTCAACGGAGGGGCAATCCAGGGAACAGCAGGAAAAAAAAAAAAAAAGCCGGGGAAAGGGGGAATGTGGGATAAGCAACTGACAAGGTTAATGCCCAAGATGCAGAAACTAGGGTTTGTCTTAAGAAAGTAGATCTGGGGGATGACAGAAGAAAAAATCCCTTGGCCGTACAAAGGAACGTCAAAAGAAAATTGGCCCAAAAAAGGAAAATCATGTGCTCCAAAATGTAAGCTCTAGGGGGCAGCACACTTTGATAGAACGTTTTGATTAAAAAGGAGGTGTGGGGAACGCAGCCGACACTCGGAAAAAATCCAAAGCCGAAGAGGGACTCAGCTTTCCGCAGTAAAAAAAAGAAAAATCAGACGGGGAAAAAAACGAATTGCAAGAAGGGGAAAGGTACAAGGGAAAAGGAGTGATGCCGATGCTTCCGGGGGGAAAACGAAGACGGCAGGCGTAGTCTCTTAAAAACTTCTGAAAACGCTTCTGAAAATCACCGGAGCGAGACTCACCACAATTCGTACTTCAGAAAAGACAGGGAAAAAAGAACGCATGTAAAATTCGCAACAGTCAGGGGAAGCCCTAAACTCGCCATGTTTGTCCTACACGAATTGGGAGGGAGCCTCAGTTTGTGACGAAAAAACGCAAAGACAAACACTGGGGGGAAAAGAGACAATGCATTAGCCGAACTAACGAGGGAAAAAAGAAAAATTCCCGAAAAAGGGGGCGGGTGAGCTGATTTAGAGCTCCCCGCCACTTGAAGGGGGAAGAAAAGAAAGAGAAGAGGATTTTTCCATAGAAAGGCCTCGCCGGGGGTGCAGTCCGAAAACCCCTCGGGGGGGGCGCCTCCAGAAAGCTCGAAGATCTCATAAGGCTAAAATAGGAGAGAATGTGGATGCAAGGGGAGTCCATAAAAAAAAGGGACAAAAAAAGGAAAAGACTGAGACGATTAAACGAAAAAAAAGACGGGACGATTAACAGGAAGAAGGAGTCCCCTTTGTAACGGGCAAGCGGAAAACCGCAGATGGAAAAAAAGAAACAGGGACTCAAAGGACAGCGCAAGAAAGGAAGAAAACAGGGCCTCGCACCATTAATGTGGGAGGGAAAGACGGTGGGAAGGGACCTCAGAACCGGAACTCCTGTTACTAAAATCAAGTGGCAGCAGGCACCAGCCCGGGCAAGTCTGTAAAAACACAGGGTGTGTCCCCTCAAGATGCGAACTGGAAATCGCAAAGAAGGAAGAAAAGCTTCGGGGCAAAAGGAACTCTTTCACAAAAAAAGAAAACATTGTGCAGGAGAAGTGGGAGGAAGAAAGATAAGTATGATCGACAAAAAACAAAAAAGGAGAGGAAGGGAACTATATGTTGCGCTGTACCTGGTCGGAGCAAGACGCCGGCCCAAACTTGACCGGCTTTGGTTAAGGGTCTAGTGACACCAACTGCAGAAAGTCTCGTTCCAATCGCTCTTTCCCGGTTCGAAAAAAAGGACACGCAGGGGGACAAAAAAAAGACAAAGCGGGGGTCTTTTATCAGAGGGGAGAGGGCGAAAGACGGGAACGTATGGATCGCACTTGTGAACGTCAGAGTTCCCTTCGCCGGGAAACGGACCAAAAAAAAAAAAAAAAAGGGAACTCAACCCACAAGCACGGGGAGGCTGAAATCCCAGAAAGGAAAAGGACGGGCGCGAAATGAGGAAACCGCAACCGGTCACTTTCGAAAAGAAGGCGGGGAAAAAGAATCCGGAAGCCGGGGGAACAGAACTACACAAAAAAGAGAAGAAAAGACATATCGGGGGGGGGTAGAGGACCAAGCTTTTCGGGCTGGTTTGGGGGCCACAGAAGGAGGGACTTCCAAATGACGCCACGTTGTTGTTCGAGTCTCGCGGCTGCTCAAAGGGATCAAGGGAGCCTGCAGAAGCGGGCGCTCCCAAGAACACCTCTCTCCACCGGCCGTAAATAAAATAAAAACCAGAAAAAAAAAACCTGGCTCTCGGAAGAAAATGACCCCGCCAGGATGAAACGGGGGGGACACAAAAAAAAAGAATGTCCCGTCGACATTGAAGGGTGGAGGCAGTGCGATCCTCGATCGACAATATTAAGAAAGAGGGCTCAAAAGGTCTACAACGAAAAGGGACACAGGGAAAAAAACACAACAAGAACCCAAAGAGGAAGGGGGGGACTAAAGAAGAAACTAGGGGGCGGTTTCCCATAGCGGTTCCATCGGGGTGCGAAAAGGAAGTCTGGTGGCAAATACAAAAACGAAAATGATACCGGTTGAAACAAGGAGGACAGGTGTGAACAGACAGAAAGTCCAAATAAAAAGCACCCGACGTCAAAAGGGGGTGTCCAAAAAGAGGAAACGAGAGAGGAAAAAATATTAATAGGTCAAAACGCCGTAAAAGAAGGTTGGGTGCGAACCCGTGAATGGGTCTGTGGGACGCAACCGTAATTTTACCTCTGAAACCAGACAGATTACCCAGGGCGCCTGGAGGGAAGAAAAGTCCGTGTGAGTGACACAAAGAGAAGGGGAAAAGGGTCCACACCACCAAAAATTGCCCCCCTACTAAAGATGACACAAACCGGTTCTGAACCGGAGAAAATGGTACCCCCACCCGGAGCAAACATATCTGGAAAAAAAGGTGCCCGGGGGGGAATAACTTTCAAAAGAACAAAGGGCGCTGGGGGTGGAGAAGGACCTACCAGAGCTCGTGTTCTCCCCAAAATCAGGGGGACACCTTGGGTGGAAGAAAATAGGGGGAAAAACCCGTAACCCTTTTTGCCAAACAAATCCGCCAAAAAAGGAGCCTGGAAAGAGTGCCCCTGCAACGATTCCGGGAACCGAACAGTCACCCTAAACTGGGATACTCTAGTACGCGGGAAGTAACTGGGCTACGGACTTTGCTGAGAGGGTATCAAACTAAGTTTGTTTCTATGAGAAAATGAGACAGAAAAACCATTTCTGGGGGGGTCTCCTTTTTTTTGAAAAAAACCATCCTCCAAAAAGTAACTGAAAGGTAGAGAAAAAGGGGAAAGATCCCACAAGAAAATATCAGCCTTGTATTGCACAAAAAAGACCTCAACAGTAAAAAAAGTAAAAATATTTTAAGGGTGACATGAGGAGAAGGGGGGGAGGAAAAGCATTAAAAGATCATATCCCTTGAAGAAAAAACAAAAAATGTATGATCTGGACGATGGGAGAACCGCAAAAAAAACTAAAATAGGGGGCATAACACTTCCTCAAGGGAAGGCCCCGGCCGCGGCTTAGAGGAAGATTACGAGGATCGGCTGGGAAGGACATTTCATTGGATAAGAGGGACACTTTGTAAGATAAATGGTTCGAACTGCAAAAACTTAGCCACAACCATATAGGGGAGGGGAGGGGTGTGAGGGGATGGGCCGAAAACGAAACTCTCGAACGGACAAGGACGGGGGGGTTTGTTGCGAGGGGGAGGACCAAAAACCTTAAAACAAAAAAGGACGGGACGCGACTGTGTACTTATATCCTATGGACGTCAGAAACAAAAAAAGAGAAAAAAAAAAGGTCTTACAGGGAGATGAAAGGAAAGCAAGGATCAAGAGATCGGCAGTCAAGTGGGGGGTCCATGAAAAAGAACCGAAAAAACCGGAAATAAAAAGCGGGTACAACGGTACTCAGACCGACACCAAAGAACCAGTCAGCCTGCAAGCGACGGAAAGGACTGGATGTAGCTGGGCTGGAACCTTGGGAAAAAAAAAGCAACAAGTAGGGGATTTAGACAAAAGGACCCAAAGGTAGCCCTTGGGAAAAGAGATAATTGGGGCAGGGAATTGTTTGAACTAGCGGGAGCGAACGCAGGGGTGTTGGGGATCAAGAAATGCCAGAATATCGCGGGTGCCAACGCGAGAGTGTCCGTAAAATCAGAAATGAGGGACAAACACCTTGGGACAATTACGAAAACAAGACCACTACTCCATAAAAAACGGAAGGAAGACCGTATAGTGGACAACGAAGGGTTCGCGCCTTAAAGGAGCAAAAGGGGCAGCAACAAAAAGGGAAAAAAGTCGGGAAAATGGAAACAAGGAAAAAAAGGACGGGAGCAAAGACGCTGAATGGAGGGAACAGACACGACCTAATGGGGAAAGATTACACCCATTGACAAAGGGGTTTAAGAGATAAGTTCAGCATCAGGGTGCGGACTGGAAGGGTGTAACTCAGCGAGATTTTGTGGGGACAGTCCGAAACTCTCAAAGTCGACCAGAGTTCGTCATGGAAAAAAAAACACGCTTCAGAGATTAAGTAGGAAAGCACAAAAAAGCATCCCTCTTAGCGGAAGGGTCGCCGGGCCCTAGCAGTGAAAAATTTGTGTTGCAAAAAAACCCCTGGGGGGGGCGCTTTGATAGGGTGGAACGGGATCCCTCGAACGAGGAGGAAAAAGACCAAAATATTGGAAAAATGTTTAGGGGGTCATGGGGGGCCGAGGGGGGGGGAACTCTACACACACACCCCATCCCAACCCCTACGGGTGGGGGTCATCGGGGAGAAGCCGATAGGCTCACAATGGGGTTCGAGGTGCCAAAGAAAGGGGGGATATCGGGGGTGAAAGGGAAGAACGCTGAGTTGCGTAACCAAGGGGAGAGGGAATGGGGGAAAAAGGAAAAACACAGGCACCATTCAACAAATTGGGGAGGTGGAAAAGAGAAGGACCCTTAGTAGGGGGGACCCGACATGTGGGGAAAAAGTCAATGGGGGGGGCCCCTACCATTCACAATCCTCAGCGAGGAAAAGTGGAGGTATGAAGATGTTAGGGAGGGGAACCAAAAGGCCAAAAAAGTTTATCTCAGGGGGTCTGAAAAAGAAGAAGACCAAGCGCTAAACAGAATTTGGAAAAAGGGGAGAATCTTCAAAGAAACGGGGGGGGGGTGAAGGAGAGTCTAGTAAAAAAAAAAGTTTTAACGGCCGATAAGCGCTATGGACTGCAAAAATGGCGAAAAGGGGGGGGGGGAAAACTGCTGGGCCCAAAACGGGGGAACCCCCTTCACTGCAGGTATGAAAGTGTGAACGGAACAGGTAAATAGGGATAAGGGGCAAATGAGGCAAAAAAAGTTAATCCATCGGGTTGACACTGGGTCTCGGGGTCAAAAAAAAAGAACAATTTTTGCGGAAGGTTGGGCCTCCAGTTAGTGGAGGAAAGCATAATAACGCGAGGCAATCGTATGAGAGGGAAAACCCGAAACAAAATAGGGCCAATCGTGGAGGTGGGACGCCGTCAAGGGATAAACGAAAAGGACCCACGGAGGGGGGATAAGAGGGTGGCCACAGGGCAACAAAGTTGCCCAACCACACTAAAGAGAAAAAAAAATACAACAAAACAACCAACTAAATAACGCAGGATTACATAGGGGAATTTAATATCCGAGTCGCCCAAAATTTCCACTCGCCACTTAAGGGGAGACCAGCCACCAGACGGAGTGGGTTCTCAAAAGAACAGGAGAAGAACCCTGGGCAAGTAAAATGGCTTGAATAAAGAGGGGGGGGGACGATCGGACTCCGCACCAAGATGTCATTGGGGAAGCGGTTTGAAACCAAACCGGAAGGGAAAGAGAGACCCCTTGCCAAACGGCTGAAACAACAACACAATCAGGAGGAAAGAGGCAAAAAAAGGGAAGACTCACCAATGAGGTAAGGTGAGACTCTACCGTGGCAAGGTGTCGTAGAAAACTCGGGAACTGACGGGCACGACTCTAAAATAGGGTGCTCAAACGAAAAGGGAAAAACGGGGGAATTGAAAAAAAGACTACTTTGGGATACTTGATCCTGAAAGGCGAAATAAAAAGGAATCACTGAAGAGGGGGACATGGAAGTTTTGATCGAAGGGGCCGCCCGGAGGGCATCAAGCTCCGAGAGGGGGGCAGGAAAATCTTGGCCCGGCACATCAAACGGAAAACGGCGGGCCTCTAGTAGAGGTTGGCCCAACAAGTCAAAAGGAAAAAGGGCCAAAAAATCGCGTAGGGAACGGAAAAAGAACAAACTACAAGATAATAAACGGAAAGCACAGGAGGAAGGATGTTCTGGTCTGTCAAGGGCGGATCAAAACCCAGGGTAGGTGTTCAGGACCTTTGGGGGCCAAAGGGGGAACCGTCCACCAGATAAAAGCAAAGGGGGGGAAGGTATGTACGCATCGAAAACCAAGTAAATAGTGGGCTTTAGGGGGGTGAAACCGAAAATGATTAAGGGGGCGACCGAGAGGACTGGCGTGTGAAACTCAAAGAGCAAATCACCAAAACTGTCAGAGGAATCTAAAGGTGTCTAAAAAAAAACCACCGACAGAGATGTTGTGTCCAGGGGGGCGAATGGGGGGCAGGGAAACCCCTTCGGGACCCCCGGGGGCTAAAAAATTAAGGGGGGAAAGGGGGCCTCGAAAAGGATTGAGACGCTCCGCCGGCAAAGCTTGAGGAGGGGGAAGTTTCAAACAACGGGGGTGAGGTGAGACAGAGGGGGGACGACCATCGTAAGAAAAGGAAGCAGGGGCGGGTCAGGGAGGGAGGAAGGGGTGGTTTTTCAAGCAAAGGGAAAAAGAAAGCAGCACTGGAGGAAAATTGCCTAAAAACGAGGAGATCATTTCAAAGGTGCAAGCAGCGCCTACGGGCGGTGCAAAGGGAAAAATACTATCACCCGACC
>Ga0179593_1732359_pt1 | contig 19720 bp, 30 predicted proteins | sample CZODoug2_1_08_16_FD_185931 | JGI IMG/M metagenome (GOLD analysis project Ga0179593, IMG submission 185931) | Vadose zone soil fungal communities from Angelo Coast Range Reserve, California, USA - CZODoug2_1_08_16fungal (PacBio error correction) | ecosystem: Environmental > Terrestrial > Soil >...
AAAGGGGGTCAGGCCCGGTCATCCACTCAAGTCAAAAGCCACACTTCCAAAAAAAAAAAAAACTGAATGAAAGGAAGGCGACACACGCTTTTCGCCCAGCCCCACCCCAACCCGCTACTTTCGTGAGAAAAATCCGGCGGTGAAAAACAAAAAAAAAAAAAGCGGAAAATTCCAAGAATCGACTTTGCGTCATGTCGCGAGGGGACATTCGCAAACACTTCCCCCAAAAAAAAAAACTAGAGGCCAAAAAAAAAAAAAAACCAATCGTAGAAAGCTCTAGGCAAGCTAGCGGCTGCCGCACGGGGAAAAAAAAAAGAAACCAGGAGCTTGTTTGGGGGGCCGCCAATGGCCTGGCGGGCTGAGGGCCGGCCCAAAAAAAAAAAAATCAATGAAGTGGTCTTTGGTCAAATGACCCGGGCTTGGGCCATTGATCTTCTCTTCCAGTTGTTTGCTGTTTTTCTTGTGGGGGTTGTGCAAAGGAAAATCTCCCTCTTCGGTTAGCCCCGCCACGAAGACGTTTTTGTGCGCCCGGAAAGACACTGGGTTATGAACGAGGAAAAACAAAAAAGAGGGTGCTTGTTCAGACATAACTGGGCTGGACGGGGGGGTCCACGAACGAGAAAATTAGTGGTCCGCGGAAAGGAGTGATCCCTGCCAAAGCCCCACAGATCCCGATCTAAACCTCCACGAGGGGGTACACGGGATTGTACAAAACAAGGCGGAAAAAAAAGGGAAACTCACGAAAATGAAAACTGGGGACCCGGGTAAACGAAGGCCACTTTCAACGCGGGGGGCGCTAAAAGCCCAGGCGGTCGTTAAAAGAAAAAATAAGTGCGGAACATAACTGTCGCAAGGAGAAAGGACACGCTTGGTTGGGGGGCATGTTCCACGCGAAAATAAAAAACGATCATTTGGGAAAAACCGTGGGACAAACCCTGCGGCCTTTAGGACACAGGTCACGAAACCGCGAAACGCGAAAACTGCATGGAAGCATCGGCCAGTTTTGTTTGAAAAAGAGGTGAAATCACCGTGGCCAAAGAACAATCCCCGGAAGGGTTGCAAGCAGAATTCCTTGTGGAAAGGCCGCCTGTGGGGAATTGGCTTTGTGGCTCAAACACGAAAAAAGGGTTCGGGGAATGGGGGGAAAAATGGTAAAATAGGTGCAGATGACGTGGTAGGGCACCCTTTGCATCCGCCCATAACAGAAAGTCCTGGCGGAGAAGAAAAAACTTCGAACCAATTTTCGAAAGAAACCAGGGAATTCACGGAATCCCCGCTCAAGCGGAGAAACAGGGCCGCCTGAGAAGGAAAAAGCGGACGAGTCTTCTTTGGGAGGGGACGCAAAAAGAAAACATTTTTAGGAGCAAGAGGATGGCCGAAGGGATGGAAGGGGCCTTCTGGAACCAAGCTCGAAGGAACGAGAAGCGAAAAAAAAAGAGAAGAGGAAAGAATCTGCCCCGCGGAGAAATCCGCGCGGTTCCCGAGGGGCCAAGAAATCCGAATTCGCCCACGGGCCCGGGGTGCAGGTGCGATAGAAAAAAAAACGAGCGCAAAAAAGCTTCCAAGAAGAAGAAAAAATAGTAGACAGAAGCAACGCCAAAGGTGAATGGCGCCAACAGGCCAACCGATCCAGACGCACCAAGGTGGGGTAAAATAAAAACGGGGAGGTGGGAGGGAAGTGGAGTGGAGAGGGGAATGGGAGAAGGGAGGGGGAAGAGCGGCGAACAGTGTGAATCTGCAAGAGTTCAAAAGGGAGAGGACATGCGAGTTGGAAAGGGGGGAGGTGAAAAAATGGGAAGCGATACGTGGAGACCAAGGAGGGAGAGTGGGTACTATTGGGGCAGACATAGGGTGGAGGGGCGGGGAAAGAGGGTAGACGGGGAGTGGGAGCATAAAGGTGGGGGGAGGGGGAGGGGGGTAGACCTAGGGGGGGGGGCGGGGGAAAGGAAGAGAGGGGGATAGAGAAGAAGGGTCCGCGTATAAAACGTTCCGGGGGTTCGAATCTCTCCGGGCTGAGGGGACACTATGGCCAGCAGCCAGGGAACACGGGGCGAACGCTTGGGGAGGGTGAAAAGAGCCGTAGGTGATATCAGAACCAAAAAAAGAAAAAGGGGAAATCAGCCTCTCTAGCGTGTAAACCAGAAGGGCCGTAGGAAGCGTGGGAGAGGAAATAAGGTGTTGTCAAAAAAAAGAAGATATAAGGCGTCAAAACAGGACCTTCCTCGACTATCACGAGTAGACGAGGTATAGTAAGCTGAAATTAGGAAGCGATCCCTAACTCAAAAGAATCGAAGGAGAAACTTTTATTCGAAACAGGAAAGTTCGCGTGCCTTGAAAGTGGGCGGAAACGCGTTCAAGGGAGAAAAAGAAGGACCTTTGGGCAGTCAATGGGGGAGGCAGGTAGTTTTTGCCGCGGGACGAAAAAATCACATGGGAAAGGGAAAAAATAAGAGGAGCCACAAAAGGGGAAAGAGCTTGCGCTTTTTTGGACAAGAAACAAAAGACGGGCCTTTTCAGGGGAATGAAAGGTGGGGCAAAAGAAAAAAAAGTCGGTGTGGGGGGACGATCGAGTCCGCAAAAAAGAAAAAAGCGGACAGTCCGCCGGCCCTGGCACTGGGGGGAATGAAAGTGTCCATCCAAAACCGTGTCAAGGACCGCGTGGGCCCATACGTCCGAAGAAAAGCGGCGACGAGTCGGTGGGCACCGAATGGAAAAAAAAGCTCAAGAGGAGAATAAACAAACTCTTTTTTGGGGGGACGCTCGGTCGGAAAAAAAAGAAACTGGCGGTAGCAAGGGTTGAAAACGGATCGGGCTCGACAAGAGGGTCCGTTGGAGGGAAGGGGGTCACTTTAATCGATTAGTGGAAGAGATATGATCAAAAGGAACTGGGGGAAAAGAGAGTAGATAGGGGGAAAAAAAGACATCAAAAGGGAAAGATCCAAAGTCCATCACAACTCCGCTTCCAGTTGGAAAGCAAAATTAATGAACGAACCTCGCCCCCCACAAAAAAAACAAAAAAGTTTTTGAAAAGGGGAAAAGTCAGGTCTTCGATGTCTCATAGAAAAAAGAGTCTAAAAAGCAGATAGGGGAAAGGAGGAGGGCCCAAATAGTGTGCGATGAGCCGTCGGCCTGGAAAGGAAAAGCAGCAAAAAAAAAAAAAAAAAAAACCCGACTGGCCCTCACCCCCCCGGAAAGAGTTAGGACGACTCACGGGGGAAAAAAAATTTGAACTGCATGACCTAGGGCGTAGGTGGGAACGAAAAAAATTCACCTGGTTGGGCACCTGATGGCGTTCCTCGGAGGAGAGCCACCCTAAAGGGCAAAAAAACACGTTCCCCAACCACATCTCCTGCTAGGACCCCCTTTTTGGGCCAAAGGCCGGAAAATTTGAGGGCAAAACACTTCCGAAAAGCAGCCGAAGTTGTTTTGTTTGGGGGGGGGGGGACGTCGGCTGAGGAAGTAAGTAGCTGGGAAAAACACCACCCGATAATTCAACCTTAGGAAGAAGAGGGGAATAAAAGCCAAAAATGTTGGCCATTGTTTGAACGCATGGGGGGGGGGTGGGGGGGGAAAAGTCTTGTGGGTGGGGGGAAGGAAAAACAACAATGGAAAAAACCGTAGGAAAAAAAAGGGTCCGGGCGAGCGGCAAAGTCCCCCATGCCCACACGGACAAACCGAGGAAAAAGGGGATGGACAGGGCTGAGTTTCAAACAATGGGAACCAATTGGTGCGGGAGGAATCAAAACCGAAAGGAAAAGGGCCAAATTTGCTCAAGGACCGGGTCCGTCCGCGCTGGCGCAAAAAAACAAGAGAAGGAAACGAGGAAAAATCAACGACAATTGAAAAAGCCCAAAAAAGCCCCCGGTAGAAAGCGGGCAGAAATCGACGCCGAAGGGGAGGGGGTGGCAAAAGTTGTTCAAAAAACTGAAAAAAGAAGCTAAGGGAGGGTGGCCGCTTCCAAGGGAGGCGGGTGAGGGGAGAGGGGAGCCGGAGCCTTAGTCGCAGAATTTTCGTTCCAAAAACAGAGCAAACTGAAAAAAAAGCCGGAAGAAGACGTCCAGAGAGGAGAACCAGAACCGAAAGGGGGACAGGCAGCCTTCAGAGAATCAGGGCCTCGTGGCCAGGATTGAAGTGGCGAGAGCAAAACTATTAAAAAAAAAGGCGCTGGGGGCAAGTCGAGCTTTGGATCACAGATCCGGTTGGAACCACACACTGCGTTCGGCCAGGAAGCCTTTAGAAAAGGGGAACGCAAAAGACAGACGGCTTCATGCCGGGGGTGAAAAAGTCAATCCGCCTCCAACAGCAAAAGGGGGGGTGTTTTTTGGGTGTTTGTTTTGGTTTGGTGTGTTTTGGGGGGGGGACCCTCAAGTCAGGCAATGGGTTCCATCAGCTTGGGTGAAACAGGGGGGGAAAACCGGTCACAAAGGGGGAGGGGAAAAAGGGGTTTGACGAAATTGTTGCTACTCGAAAAGGACGGCCTCAGGAGATCTTTGTGAGGTGGGCGCCGTTGCACAATGAGGGCCAAAAAAACAAGCTGCATTCCAAAACTAAAAAGAGGGTAAACATTCGCCCGCCCTGACACATGTCGCCATTTTGAGGACCAACCTCGAACATCCAGCTGGGGAAAAATCACAAGACATCCAGGATGAACCAAAAAGCGCCGTGTCAAAGTTGCACTCTTGCTTGTCATTGGGGAGCCGCCTTTCTGAAAAAGGAAAAGACCGGGAAAGAAATCCACCGTTTCCTCGGGGATGACATTTGTCGAACATGGGGATCGAAGCAAAAGGCTTTAACCTGTGGGAGACATACGTCAAAATTTGCGAGTAAAACGCCAGATGGGGGACGTGGTTTCAGCCTTTTCGTGAGTTTCGGGTCTTGAGTACCTAAGACTGACAAGGGAGACGCAAGAATGGGCGGGGGGGGGGAACAAAAGGACAAAGATCCTTACCTCGGAAAGATTGGGTCCTTGAACGCAGCCCGTCGGACCCAAGAGGAGTTTGGAAAAAAGAGACCGAGAAGGGGCAAGGTGGGACGACATACAATGAATTGGAAGTGGCACCTGTTCTGCTGCAAAAATGGAAGCACGGGTGACGCCGTCAAGATGAGAAAAATAGGGGGGAGTACGGTGAAATAATCCAGAAGTTAAAAAAAACCACTGCAGAAATTCCTCGGACGTCGACCCAAGTAATACAGGTCCGGCGAGGCTTCAAAAAAAAAAGGGGACAGAAAAAAAATTCTGGGGGGACGTCGTGTCCATAGGGTCAAAGACTTGAGCTAACCTAAGAAAAAAAAATGAAAAAACTGAAAGTGGTATAAAAAAGAAGGAAGAAAAGACGATAAGGGACCAACAGAAAAAACAAACTCCAATGAAAAAAAATGGGGCAAAGGGAATTGATCAGGTATAAAAGGGGGGGGGGAATTGGGATAATGTACAAATCTGAGGTTACTGGAAGCGGGCGCTAAGGGCACCCAGCGCATTTGCAAAGCAAAAAAAAAAAAAGGGGCAAATAACCGTCACAAAGAAGAGGCAATTGGGCCTAGGAGCAGGGGGGGAATACCGCAAAAAGAAGGGGCATACACGGCGTTGTGCGGGAAGTGTTTGGGGGGGGGGGGAGAGGGGGGTTCCAAGCTAAAAGAACGGACGCTGCCGTGACAGCGTGGGGGGAGAGCCGAATGGGGTAGACGGAAAGAAATAATCGTTCTTTGCAAACTAGAGGCAGAATCTGGTCGCCTCAAATCCGTGAAGTAGAAAGAAAATGGGGGGTGAGCGCCGTAAAAGTCGAAAAAGAAGAAAGTAACAAAAAAAAGCAATAGAACTAAACAACAAACACTTGATTAGGGAGGGGGAAAAGGAGCCCCAAAACGGGTTACCCTCAGGATAGGAGAGAGTTCCAAAAAAACGAAAACTAAGAAACCCCCCTCCCCCCCCCCCTTTCCAAACAAATTCAGAAAAGGACTACAATGGAATCAAAGTTGAGTGTTCTTGCACGGGGAGAAAAAAAAGAGGGGGGAAGCTGACAGGACACTAAAAAAAGAAGGCGTGAGGTGTCAGGCGCCTTGCAAAACGGCAAAAAAAGGCGCCCAAAAGGCTGCTCATCGGTCGTACTAAACGGGACAATGAAAAAAACGGATCAGGCTGCAAGGCTACCGGGAGGAACCAAATTGGGGAGGCAAGCCGGCTGGGAGGGGGTTAGGGGATCCCTTTAAAAAAACTTACAAAAAAAGTTGAAAGACTTTCCACAATTGCAGGCGGAAAATTAACCACGATAGTAAGCGGAAAAAGAGGAGGTTGGATTCGTAGGGGAATGAGAGAAGCCCCGCAGCGGATGCTGGATTTGGGCGGAGAGACTTTGGGGAAAAAAAGGGGGGAAAGAAAAAGACCGAATATTTGGGAGTTGTCAGAAGTACTGTATGAAATGGGGTGGACCAAACTAAAAGAGTCAGGGGGAGGGCCTCAGCGACAAGGGATTGTAAATGTTTCTACAGAAGGCGAGCGATCAAACGAAGCGCACCAGTTGAAGGGGGGGACTAAAAAAGAAAAGGAAAGGCACGAAAAGAATGGGGTCAAAGGGGGAAGCTTGCCACTCTAAAAAACCAGGGGGGGTCAACGACTGCCCGTTTCCGAAAGGGGGGGAGGGAGAAAATAAGAAAGGGAAGGTTTTCAAACGGCAGTGTGAGTTGAAAGAACTTGGGGAAGGTAAAAAAGAGCAAACGTCCCACTACATTGGGGAAAAGAGTTGGGAAAAATCGAGAAGAAAAATCGGTTCCTGAATTGAAAAGAAGGAAGTAGAAACAGGAACGGCAAACCGGGTCCGCACACAAGGAGGAGGAACTCAAGGTGTTGACACGAAGAGAAAATAAAAAGATAAAAGAGTCCAACGCGTGGTTCATCCGGCAGGGGGGGGGGCTGTACAGTCTAAACACAAGAACTGGCGAGTTCGTGTGGAAACCAAAAGGACTACATCGGGAGGGAACTGAAATGGGGGAAAAAGTTGCAGAGTGGCAATGTAGAGTGAAAGGCGCCGCCTTCCCTCAATACGAACTAAATAGAAAGGAGCGAAAAATTTCCGTCACCCAAACAATGTTTCGAATACGAAAAAGGAAAAAGTTTACCGCGGGGAGTCACACAAAGGAACTTCCGCAAGGGAAAAGTTCGGGAAAGGCGGGTGCGGAGGGCGTCTGTTGGTGTCCAAGAAAAGGAAGCCGAAGGGGTGCTGGGTAAAAAGAGAGCCGAATTGAGGCGAGAAAACGAGGCGAGATTCCCAAGAATAAAAAAAAAACATCGAAAAGATTGGGTCAGTAATCAGGGGGGGGGAGAGGCTCGGAGGGCCGATGGGTGCCGCCAGAAGCGGGGAAGAAACGAAAAGGAGTTGGGGGATTTGGGACTCACGAAAAAAGAAAAGAAACGCATGGCCGACCTCGAGCAACAGCCTAAAGTTGAGAGGTCGGAAACAGAAGGGCAGACCCGAGGCCAACCACGTGAAAAAAGGAAACTCGGAGCAAGGAGGGGGGAGAAAAGTGCTCAAAGGAAAAACCTTAAAGGAGAAAGGGGGCCCGGGCCCTTGTTTCAAGGGCAACACGGATAGACGGCAGAATGCCGGTCAATCCAAGGAGCTGGGGGAAACACGGAGCGAATCACCGGGGAGGGTAAAAAAGGTAAAAAAAGCGTAATCAAGAAAAACCAGAAGCTCGGGGGAAACAGCCTTCAACATGCCCCGATGGGGGAAAGTTTGAAGGAGAGGACTTTTTGCGGGGGTTGAGACAGTTGAAGAAACCAAAGGAAAACGAAGGGTGCCTCACAATAACCAGAACAATAATAAAAAAAAAAAGGGGCTGGTCAAAAGGCCAAACGTGAGAGGCACGAGTAGAAGAAGGGCTTACGGGCCATAAAACAATCACCGAGCCGACCAAGGAAGGACCTTAGATGCTTGAAGTTGCGGGGAAGAGAACAGTAGTGAAGCGAAGGGGGTGGATAGCCTGAGAACTGGGGGGGGGAAGGGCATGCGGAGGGTTCAGTCTTCCGCGCCAAGCAAAAAAAAAGGAAAAAACCCGGTCCCGATGAACGCACAGGTAAAGTGGACTCATTGCACGCCTACAGGGTTAAGGAAAGGGACAAATCAATTCTCCTGGAGGGGAGGGGGAGGAGAGCTGCCAAGGAAAGCTTCGGAAAGCCAAAAAAAAGAAAACTAATGGGCGGGCTGCCAGGGAAGTGGGGGGAAAGAAAAAAAGCTGCGAAACAGAAAAGACAAACCGAGGGGTCACTCGGTCCGGCACCAGAAGACGCGGGGACTATCCTTAAACAAAGCAAAAGGAAGCGGGAAGACGCGCGAATCACTAGGGAAGGTAAAAAATGGTTGGGTGTGGGTTTGTGGCGGAGAGCGTGGAGAAGACGGGTAAGGAGTTAAAAGATGGGAAGACCAAGAAATGGAACGGGGACGGTTTGGAAACGGGATGGGCAAATATAGAGAACGCAAACCCCCCAAAAAAAAGTCGGCAAAAAAAGAGAGAATACAAAAAAATCGCCAACCATCGAAGAAGGGAAAAACAGGAAAGGGTGCCCAGTGAAAAAAACAAAAAAAAGGGGGAACCCGCGGCACTTGGCTACTTCCCACTTAAAAAAGGAAAAAAACGGAGGCCAAAAAAACACAAAAACCAAAAAAAGCGTTGAAAGTACGGCAAAAAGCGTAATTCTGAGGGAAGTCACCGCAAACGATCGTCGCGAGAGAAGGGGGAGGCCGACTCCGGGGGAGGAGGAAAGCTCGCGCGGATACAAGCAGCAAAGGACAACCAATTCAAAGGGTTTGTGGGTTTGGGGGGGGGGGTTTGGGGGCCCCGAATCAACGAGGAAAAAGAGGGGGGATCGCCGCCCAAAAACACTCACGGAGACAAGATGCATGTAAACGGGGAACCGGGTTGGGGTGCCAAGAAGAGCACTGGCCCTTTAAAAGAGGAAAGGGTGACCTTGGTGGAGGGACAAAGAAGGCGTAACATGCACCCTCCGAGAGGCACGGAGGACCCAATAGGAAATGCCCAACCTTGAAACCCCAGGCGCAGACAAGACTTCAAAAAACATGGAAGGGGGGAGGAAAACGACTCGCTGATTAAGTGAAAAATGCGTACCAGGACAAGAAAAGAATAGTAAGCCTTCTATCGCCGAAAGGCAAGGGAAGGAAAGTGAATGGTGGGGTGTACAACAAGTGGGGATTAAAATTGCTGGTCTTGTGGGCAAAGGGAGGCCGGAAAAAATAACGCAAAAAACGTCCGCGGGCCCCCCACCAATGTTCAAAAAGGAAGCTGCACTTTAAACTGTGGGGAGGGGAACCCGGAGGGGGGGGCGGCTGAATAAGAACGACGTAAAAACAAAAAACAATTGTGCTTCCCCGGACGCAAGGAACTACCTTCCACTCCCGTGAGCCTTGCCGTGCCCGAGAGAGAACCGGGCGCTGACCCCTCAAGCGCTCAAGAACATCCCCAAAACATTCCAAAAGAAGAAAGAATTACATCGACGTGGGCACGAGGGGACTGGGTACGGGTTGCTAACTTGGGGCAGCGGGGAGGGCCGCTTCAATGGGCGGGAGGGGTGCTGGGTAAGAGGCTCTCAGGGGAAAATGGAAAGGACGGAGCTTTGGGGGGCACTTACTTGGGAAAACACACAAAAAAAACAAGCCCAACGTCCCAAGGTGGGTGAAGGAGGGGACCAAATCGGAGGCACTCGCAGGAGAAGGAGCATTCTAGAACTTAGAAAACTTGAATCAAACTTTTTCCAGGTATTGTGGTGTTGAAGGGTCGCACTGGATTCGCCGTGGCATCCAGACGCGTTGGTCGTCCACGAAAGGGACTAAAAGTGGCCCATCTGCTGGGTTCACACTTTTCGACAACAAAGGAGGAGGAAGGACACGACACATACCAAAAAACAGAAGGCTTTTTTTGGGACTACTCAAAGGCCGGCAGCGGCCATAGTTGAGAGGGGGACCCCGCGAATGTAAAAGCAAGGGGTCAAAAAGGGGAACGGTGGCGACGACACAAAAGGTTTGGGGTCCGGATGTTGCCGGTTGATTCAAACAAGGCGGCAAGGTTCGTAAGGGGGGACCGGGGCAGGCGCTGACAAGGAGACCATAGAACTGAACGAAAAAAATAGTCGGGAAAAATAAAAAAAACCTGAGGAGGACATGGTTGGAACGTCAAAAAACGAATAAACTCCTCATCGAAAAAAAAAAAAAAAAACAGGAACAAGGCAGGGGAACGATCGGGAGCAATTTAAAAAAAAGGACCCCCCTGTCCATCCAAAAGGGTCGGGGGAAAAAGCCGTATTCTTCATCGCCCCGGTCGAGTTGGAGACCAAGATGTGGAGTTCCCAGTCAAAAACACCCCGGGGAACGGGGGGGAAAACGGTTGTCAAAAAAAAAAGAAAGCAGGAAATGCGGAACTTGACGCCCGAAAATGGGGGGACGGGTCTAGGGGCCGGAAAAAAGTTTAAGGATGCGAACGTTGGGGAAGAAAACCAGGGAGACCAAGAGGAAAATAATTTTCAGGCGTTCCTTTGTGGGGACGTCTTGTCTCCAGGAGGGCCAAGGGGAAGACAGCAGGGGGGTTCGGGGGGGGGAACAAGAAGAGAAAGCGGCCAAACACGGTGCTTGGGAAAAGAAAAAGAAAAGGGGGATCCGGGAAGCAAGTGGTCAGTGGGAAAGATCGAGAACAGAAAGGGGGGTGCGAAAGATTGAAACCGAGGGGGTAGAGGGGAAACCGAGAAACCCTATCCGGGCACGAAAAAACAGGGGGAATTAACACGGACAAAGAAACAGCCGGGTGGCCCGAACAACCCTAACTGACAGTACGGACGCAAAACAAGACCAAAACTAGTACGGGTGCGTTTTCACATAAACCAGTGGCCTTAGAAAGAAAAGGGAAAAAAAGGAACAATTCCTTCGATGAACGTATAAAGGGAGGGAAGACTAAGGAAGCCTCAGACACAGCGGAAAGTGAAAGAAAAAAAGGCGACGATCCGTGTAAAACAAAATGGAAAGGAACTTTGGTTGGGAAAGAACCAGGGCAAGCTTGCTGGTCAAAGGGAGGAAAATCCCAGCAGACTGCGAAAGAAAGGGGCAACTGAGAACGCCCAGTGACGGGAAGCAAATCATCAAAAATTACGGCCGTGAGAAAATACAAAAAAATTAGCCATCGTCTTGTTTGCGAGGGGGTTTGTTGGAAGAAGAAACTCCAGGAAGCAACTCGTCTGACCCAACATTCGGGTGCCGGGGGTCGTGGCAACGAAATGGGTGCACGCTTGGTTGTGGGAAAAAAAGAAGCCACGAAGCCGAAATGCGTCTTTGGGGAGAAAGGCGTGGGCTGCCGCACGATAGGAAGGGTGGGGTCGCGGTTGTGCTTTAGAAGGGGTCCAAAAAAAGGAAGACCTGGCCATAAATCGCGACTAAAAAACACAACGGGAGAGTGAGGGAAGAAAAAGGTCCCGGGGGGAAAAAAAAAGGAGAAAAAACGCAAAGGGAGCACGGCAACGAAAGGAAATCCCCGAGAACAGGCTAAAGATACTGACGAGAAAAAAGACCTCTCCAACTCCGAAAACAAAAGAGAAAAAATGTTCTTCGGGGAGAAAATCTGCGGGGAAAAAAACCCAAAAAAACTAATGAAACGTCCCAGCAGACTGGGAGGGACAACCTAAAAGGGGGGCACGTAATCACCACACGTCAACGAAAAAAAGCCACACGAGGGGGATCTTCCGGCGTGGGCAAATTTCCATCGAGGGGGAAGACGGGCCGCTGACCCCCTGGATTCAAGGGAACCGTTGCTACAAAAAAAAAAAAAAAAGGGAATCGGAGCGGGAAATGAAAAACTAAAGGAAGCCTTCCAGTGGAGCCAAAAAAAGAGTGGCGTGACAAGCAAAGTAAAAGGTAGGGGGAGCCTGCGTGGGGGTGAAACTTGTGGGGGGAGCAAGGGGTTTTCGTGGGAAGGCGTAAGGGGTAGCTGCGGGGGAAGCCAGCTCCAAAAAAAAAACAAAAAAGGGTGTTGGGTCGGATCGTACACTGAAAGTGGGAAAGAACGACCGAAGATGGGGGGGACTGGGGCAAACCTTAAGGAGAAGGGGTGGTCATAAAACTAGAGAGAGATAAAAGGTGCCGGAGAGGGGACAGGTGCAACGGACCGAAATCTCCGAGCACGCCCCGATCGAAAAGGGACAGTGGACTGATTTCCGTGGGGAGATTAAGAAAAAGAGGTTTGATCTTGCCAGGAATGGAAAGGGGCTTGGGTTCAAAAAAGGAAACTGCACCTTGCCACCCCCGAGTCCCTGAGAAAAAAATGGAGAGAGCTGAAAAGGGGGTGTAAAGAAAAAAGCATTATTGCGGAATTAACTTGTTCCACGGAAAGATAACTTCAAACCCAATCTTGGATCAAAGAGCCAAATAAACAAGAAAAAAAGGGGGGCGTAACATTTCACAAGCAGTCTGCCAAGAGACATAAAGGGGTACCCCAGCTAAGGGGTCAGAAAAACAAAGAAACTGGACTAGGGGGGAAATAATAAAAAAGGTGGCCATCGAAGCCGATGGGAACACCCGCTGGGGGAAGACGAACACCCAGAACTGACCCGGGGGCAGGTTCATGCCGATTGGGACCGGTTGCGGGCCCCGGGGACTTGGAAACAACAAAAGAAACATTGGGAGGGGGGGGAGAAAAGGGGGTTGCAAAGAGGTCGGGACTCAAAAGTGCCCAGGGGGAAAGACCCAAAAAGAAAGAAACACAGCTAGCGGAAAAAAAGTGGGAATTGCCAAAGTTCCGGTAAAAAAAGGGAACGACAGTTGATGGAACGCTGGGGATCAAAAAAAAAAGCAACGGCAGCACATGGGGACGGCCGTGAAAGGGCAAAAAAGGGGGCTGCAAGCTTGGGGGACCGCAAGGTAAAGCCGAACGACAGGTAAGAACTAAAGTTAAAAAAAGAATATGGCCGACACTGGCGGAGAAAGGGGGATTAAGCTCAGAGGAGGAGCAGCCTAACCTCCAGGACACTAAAAGACTTTTCGCGGGGGGGAAGAATAATGCAACTAAAAAAAAGAAAGGAAGATTTTGGGGGGCTCCACAAAGACGGGCAGAAGTCAGCAAAAACGGAAACGGTGGTGTGACAGTGCGCTCAAACGAAAAATCAAACCGCCGAAAAACTAGATAAAAAAAGGAAGGGGCCAGAAAGCGGCCCCTCCGCCGCTGGGAAAAAAAAAAACAGCACCCGGGAAGACAAGTTAGGGAACGCGGGAGGCCAGAGGATGAAAAGTAGGCGCCAACGAGGTCAAAAGGAAGGGAGGACCTTTTTCAAGGTCCAAAAAAAGGTTGCTCACGGGGGGGAGAGGCAAAAAAGAGGCATAAAAAGGGCGAGGGGGAAAGGGGGAATGTATTCAAAAAGTGAAGAACTTACGTTCGGGGGGTAAGAATCGAACGGACCCCACATCGTCCAACGAGACACCGTAAGCTCCCGTCGTAAAATGGGCAGAGGGACTTGGGTGTGCACGGAAGGGGGGAAGGGGGGGGTACCTACGGTGTGGTCGAAAATAAGAAAAACTTGGACTCAAAACACAGAAGGCCCACGAGACTACTCTAAAAGGACTCAAGGAAATGAGAGTTAGGCGGGGGAAATGAAAAATGACAGAAGAACAAAAAGCAAACGAATAATCGGCAAGATGCGGGTGGGGTAAGGTCCAAGGGGGGGGAAAAGGCAATTGGCTCAAGGGGAGGGGCTAGCCCGGAAGATGAGGAAGGGGACAGGTTAGGTGCCATAGGCAGAAAAAACGGAGGAACGAATTTGAAAAAAGGTTCCACAGAAAGGAAGAAACAAAAGGGGAGTAAAGGGGCGGGTTTTTGACACCTACGAACTGGGTAAAAATACGGGGGGCAAAAATTCTAAAAGGGGGGGGGGGGGAAACTAAGGTCAAATCCTAAAGCGACTAAGGTAAAAAAAAGTAAAAAAACCGGGAGAAAAAGGTCAAAAATGGGAGGACTAAGACACAAGCGCAAAAGCTAAGAAAAAGGGGGCCCACAAGCTCAGAAAAAAAAGGAAAAAGAAAGTCGCCCTCCGCAAGGGGCTTAAAAATATAGGGGAAGGTAAAAAGAAAGACAAGCCAATAAAGACGCGATCTCGAGACTGAAGCAGTGGTTGGTTTTGTGTTGGCTGGAAGAGGGCAGGGGAAAAAAAATATGCTGGTGGAAATGAAATGTGGGAGAAAAATTGAAAAAAAGGAAGGTGGCCAACTTTTAGACATGGGTGCGGGGAAAAAGAAAGAACTCAGAAAAAAAAAAAAAATCGGAGGGGGGAAAAAAGAGGAAAGATAGGAAAAAAAAAAAGAATGAAGGGGAAGTGGCCAACCAGGCAGGGTGCCAAAGGGGTCACCCGATAGGAAAGGCGGCTGGAAAAGAGGATTTATTTCCGACCAGGCCCTGAAGCCAAAAAAAAAAAAAATTTAAAAGGGGAGAAAAGGTCAAGTCATCGAAATGGATAAAGAGAAGCGTCGCCGAAAGAGCGCAAAAAGGATTGGGGAAGGCAAAAATATTTTAGAATATATAAAGGGGGAAAAGTTGTACAAAATCAGCCCCTCCAGGGGCAGAAAAAAAAAAAGGAAATTGTGCAAAAGACAACCGCCTATTCGTCGCGAAGAGAGGGAAACAGCCCTGGGGGGGGAAAAAGAAAAGGCAAGCTCATGAATAGGGACGTGGGGGGAAAAAAAAAAAGAGGAATCTCATTGCAACTTGCAGCAAAGGGCAGTTTTCGTACCAAGCAAAAAAAAAATGCACCTACGCATCATGCAACCGCCAACGTCAAAAAAAAGGAAAAAGACTTAAGTGAACAGGGGAGGGGGGACCGCAGTTACTGCCCTGGGCACAAGCCTTCAAAAAAGGGGTCGGAAAAATAAAAAGGGTGGGAATTTCTGCCAGCACACCGAAAGATGTCAAATATCCGGCTCGCCGCTAGGCGAAAGGGCAAATGTGGGAAAAGGTAATTATTGCATGGGCTGGGGGAAACCTAACACGGCTCGAACGACAGACCTAGGCCACCGAAGGGGGAAAAAAACGAGAGCGACGGGGGACACGGTAGGTGCCCTTGCGATGGTAGAAGAGACGCCCATCGAAAAACGAAGGCACAAACACAGGTGTGCAAAAGTCAAAAATCAACCCCCGTCCGAACCGGGGAATCAGGGATTCATCGCAAGAGGGAGAAAAAAAACATGAAATACGCCCATTAGAAAGCCCCCCCCCTTGAAAAAAAATTTAGAGCAGAAAAAAATCCCGAAAGCTCAGGAACAACAAGGGTTTGGGACTCTTTTTCTGACTAGGGGGGCAGGTAAGATTGTCGAAAAAGCAAGGGCGGCCGGGGTGCTGGAGTTGAAAAAGGAGTCGGAAGGGAGGAATTTGTAGGCGGACTCGTGGGAGAGACACTGAAAGCGCCGTCCGCTGCTGGATTCACACAAGAAAACGTGAGGGGAACTCGGGATAAAAGTAAGCATTCCCTGGGTCCTAGTGAAAAATCTGTGAGTCTGAAAAAGGTCGGTCCTTCGACGGGAGGTACGAGCTGCTCAATAACCGAGGGGGGTAAAAAAAAAATCCGGCCAGAAGTTCGGGAAAAAGACGTGGGAACAAACAATGTCCACTTGCGGCGTTCCGATAAAGAGGAAGACCTCCAGGCCACGGGAGGGGTGGTGTTTGGGTGGGAGGGGAGGTTTTTTGTTTCAAAGGGACAATCAAAAGGACGGCATTGGGGGAGTTAAGCAGGGAGGGGGGGGGGAATCAACCGCGGAATGTCAACGTGGGGGGGGGAGGAATGGTTTAAGAGGGAAAAAAGTTTCCATTTCTGGAGCGTAGAAAAAAAAAAAAAAAGTTTTAGGCAAATAAAACTTGGGGACGGGGTCAGGGACGAACAGGCAATGCTGAAAGAAGGGAAGGGGAAAGCCAACAATTCGCCCTAAACGCATGTAAAAAAAATTTGGAGAAGAAAAGCGAAAGCGGCAGCACAAGGCAAGCCAGGAGGGAAGGAAGCATCTTGAGACGCATGTGGCAACGAGTGTGGTAAAAGAAAAGGAGGGGGGGGGCCAATGGCAGTATTCCGCAAGCGCCCGTTCAAGGGGTGGAGGTAACGAAACTGGGGTTTCACTTGTCTAAAAAAACGTGAAAAAATGAAAAGAAAAAAAGTTTGGCAGCACGAATCCGGAAGGGGGGGGACTGTTGGACAGCAAAAGGTAGGGGGAGTGCACGGAAGGCAAGGTGTATAAGGTCCATGCCCACTTCATGCAAGGTTGACCAACCGAAAAAGAGGGGGGCAGTTGACTTTAGGCTCCAGGTATGAAAAGTAGTTTGGGGGTGGTGGAACATCGACGATCAAAAAAGAAAAAAGAAAAAAAAGGAGTAAATAAAAAAAGGCTGGGTAACGGTGCTCGGGGAAAATGAGAAATAAGACCCTGGGAGAGAGGTCCCGAAAAAAACCTCGGAAGGGAGGGAGAAAAACCTCCCGGCCCTCAGATGGCAGTATGCGAAAAACAAACCACCAACCGTAAACATTAAGGTGGACAGGCAACACAAGGCAAACAGGCTGGGGAAGTTCCTAGGTGAAGAAAAGGGCATACGTCTAAGATCTAAAATCCGATTAGCGGCTGGGGGGGGGGGAGAATGAAGAAGTACGCCTATCCTCAAACAAAAAAAAAAAAGAACTAGCCACCATAGCGACGGGAGCAAGGAAGTTCAAACCGGGACCCAGGGGGGAAAAACCTTTCAAGCTCTGAAAGTAAAGCGGAAAACAAGAAAAGACAAGACGGCAAAAAAAAAAAACCAGGACAAGACTTTAGCATCAACCGAAGAAGTTAAATTGGAGAAGTAGACTTTCGATCAGAGATGAGAAAAAGCGCCGTTGTGGTTGGAGGGAAAGAAAAAGCGCGACAAAGACTCAGTTAAAAAAAAAGGTGAAGTCGGAGAAAAAAAAAAGGGTTGGACGCCCCGATTTTTTCTACCGAAAGCACTGAAGCTGAGTTAAAAAACGGGGGAAGCACTACGTTTTTGGAAAGCAAAAAAAAACGAGTCGGGGAAGACGACGGAAACGTGGTGCTTGCAGCGACCCTTAGGCCAACGGCCGATCTCTAAAAAGAAACAACGGAGGAAGGCGAGGTCCAGGGCCGTCTGAACAGCACGGCAGAAAGGGGAGCCTCTGGACAAAAAAGTCGAGCTACAGCGGATCGAGCGAAAAACGATAAGAAAAAAGCCGGGAAAGCTGGGGCTTTCCTTCGTGAAAAGGGTTCCCCAAAGAAAATTCAACAAAAACGAACGTCTGCCTTACGAGAAGAAGCGGAGAAAAAAAAAAACGAATCCAAAAAAGGGGGGGGGGGGGGGCCTGGAGACAGCTGGAAAAAAGATTCAAGGAAAAAAAGAAGGCAAAGACGTTGCCGCTTACCCGTTGATGAGAAAAAAAAAACTTGAGAAGCTGCTGCTTCAAGGGGGGAAACCATCCAACTTAAGCCGGGCAAGAGGTAAAAAAAGGGGAAGGGGCTTTAAAAAACGAGTCGGCTATCCAGTGAAGAAGGGTTGCGCTGGGGGGAGTGGCGAAAGGGGAGGGAGCTACGTTATACCCCGCAGCCGAAGAAAATCGTCTTTGTCGCTCTGTGGGGGAAAAAAAAGGGGGACTGGGGAGGACCGATGAAGAAACGGAGGGTGCACTTTGGGGGGAGAAGGTAAAGAGGAGAGGGTCGCACACGGAACATCACAGAGGGCTTCCAAGGGACCAAGAACTGAAAGCAGCCCCTACGAACGACGGGAAGCACCCGGGGAAAAACAGTTGCAGGGGAGAAAAACGTAAGGCACTGGAAGGTGGCTGACGAGGGCTATAAAAGTCAAAGACAATGCCACTCCTTTAAAATCTCGGAGGCGAAAAAAAGGGGGGAAAAGAGGACGGGATATCCCAGTCCGAGGGGCGAAAAGAAGAATTGTTCGGAATTTGTAACAAAAACAACTAGAGGGGAAGGATGGGGCTCGGGAAGCAGAAGGGGGCGCGAGAGGGGGGAAAACACAAACAAGCCGAGTCAGGACACCGAGGACGAGAAGGTCGGGGACCCTAAGAGATGAACAGAAAGGGCGAAAACCAGCTGGGGGGGGGAGGTGTTGAAAACAAAATGGGTCTTGTATTGGGGAGGCCGGTAACTGACGTGTGCGACCCCCAAACGAAAATGCAGGGAGGGGGCCTGGGTAACTGGAACGGGATCAATGAAAAATATTGAGTGAAGCTCCAACAAGGAAAAGAGCAAAGTCGCCTGCAAAAGAGGGGCCAAGGAAAAACAAATGTTCTCAAAACATTAAAAAAAGAGGAAAAGAGATAGAACCCGCCAATCATCCAGCAACAGGAAAAGGCCGGGAAATGGAAGAGACCAGGATCTTCTTGGAGTCCGCCCAGGGACGAAGGGGGGCAGAGAGGTAAGCATATTGGAAAAAAGGGAGTTCAGGGCAAGATGCCAAAGATCATGAAAGCCAAGGTAAAAAAACAAAAAAACGAAATGGAGCCAAAGAAGAGGGGGAAAATGCTCGAAGGAAGGCGGGTGGACGATGCCCAGTCTATCCTTGAATGAAAAAAAAAGACCGAGGGTTTGTGAAGTGTGCCGCCTCAGAAACGCAAAAAACAACTTCAAAAAGGGAAATAAAGAAAAAAAGCAGAAGGCACGCCGCCCTGAAGAAAAAAAACGCAAAAAGCCGATTAAAAAAGAAAAAAAACCCAATGGGAAGTGAGGTTATATTATCTAAGCCCAGAAATCACCTTGACAAAAAGGTCAGATGTGGGGGGGGAAAAGCGCTGATGAGGGCTATGCACTGGAAGAAAGGAAAAAGGACTTACTTTAGGGAAAGCAAAGTTGGGGGTGCCGGAGAGCCGTCCAGTTCAAGCGACCCAACAACCAATAACGAAAAAAAAAATCAAGTACATAGTCAGCCAATGAAAAACATCGGGGGTGTTTGGGCAAGGGGAAAGATCGAAAAAGGGGCCCGACGGGTGTGATAACAAGAAAAACAAAACTTGGAGAAAAAAGAACCAGTTAAAACCCGCGAAGGAGCAGTAAGAAAAAATTATCGGAGGGGGGCTGTGGAAAAACGGAAAAATGAACCCGGCGAAACAAAAAGAATAATCGCAGGCGGGATGGGGGGCTGGGGACCAGCATGCCAAGACGGCTGGAAGGGGGGGACTAATCCTGAAAGAGGGAAAAGGCTGGGTAAAACAAAGTATGCAAAGGAAAACAAAAAAAAAAAATGCATTTTTTCAAAAGGAAAAAAAGCAAAGAAAAAGGGGATGTCTCTGGGGGGCAAAAATAATGGTCATGTCATTGCAAGATTGCAAAATGGGAGCCAAAAGGGGGAACTTTGGAAAAAAAAAGAAAAAAAGGGGCCGCCTCAGCACGGGGAGTCGTGGGCCAGGAGAAGGGGAATTTGGGGGGGGAAACCAGGGGGGAATAACCCGCCAAAAAAAAAAATAACATCACGGAAAAAAAGCTGGGAAAGTCGGCACGCACAAGAGGGGCGAAGACTAGAGTTGGAGACGAAAAGGGGGGGCTAACAATAGCGAACATGCAAAAAACGCTTTTGGGGGGGGTCTCACAGGGGCGGGGGGGTGAAAAGGGAATCTCCTGCTTAAGGGCCTAACCAAATCTCGGCTCAAAAAAAAGAAAAAGGGGGCCAACGGGAAGGGAACAACTTGAGCGAAGTCTGA
>Ga0179593_1739160_pt1 | contig 19720 bp, 21 predicted proteins | sample CZODoug2_1_08_16_FD_185931 | JGI IMG/M metagenome (GOLD analysis project Ga0179593, IMG submission 185931) | Vadose zone soil fungal communities from Angelo Coast Range Reserve, California, USA - CZODoug2_1_08_16fungal (PacBio error correction) | ecosystem: Environmental > Terrestrial > Soil >...
GGGGAAAATCCGATGATCCCTACGATAGGCCAGGCCAATCATAGTCGGGTAACGCCTTAGCAATTTACAATCACAAAGATTTTCAGAAGAAAAACAAGGGGAGTGCGTGTCTTTTCGGAATGGCTCCACGTTAAACCCGAACTCCTTCGGCTCATGGCCGTGGAAGTCCAAAAGACCGGATAAAGCGACCGCGGAGGTCGGGAATGGCGACTGGGTAGAAAAGACCGCCTGGCGGCACTTCTAGTCGATCAAGTTTGAATTCGAAGTTGCAGTGGGCATCGATGGAAGAAGGGAATCACTCAGGCGAAAGGAGAGATGGCAGATAGCGGAGAAGAGGATCTTGCAGTGCGCGAACGCCATCAAAGTCGGCCGTGCCGCTCCGAGAAATTAAGAAAGAGGGAAGCTCGATAAGCGACGAGGGGGGGAAGGGCCCGATGAAGAAAAAAAATGGCGAAATCAGGAAAATGAGATGGAAAAAGGGAAACGTTTCGTACTAAAGAGGTCTGTCTCTCGAAAAAACTCGTGCGCTTCTCATCGATCGACAGGTCCTGGCCATGAAGGAAATTCCCGATCCGCATCGGAGAAAAACGGAGAGAAGAGATTCAAGGAGGGGGGAAAGAGTTCCAAAAAAACCCCAAAAGGAAGCCTAGAGCTCAGGCTCTCGATGCGACGCGTATTGACCCTTAGAAAAATTCTTCTTCGAAAAAGGGGAGAGAGAGCTACCAGAGAAGGGACGGCCGGAAGGAGAAGGATTTAAGAAGTCGGGCGAATTCTTCGAGCAAGGACGGAGGACTCGAGAATAAGCGGCCGCGCCCGGCCAGATCGGGGGCGAGGGGGAAGGGGAACTCCTCACGAATCGCTCAGGAGGAGGGGATATCCAGGGGAGATCAACGAAAAAAAGGGAAAGTTGGAAAATCTGATAGACCTTCATCGGAATCAGCGAAGGGGTCCGATATCGTTAAAAGAAAGGCGGAGGGACGTGAGACGAGGAAAATAACGAGCTCAAGCAAGACCGAAGGAGGATAGAGACGTGAAAGCATGGGGGCGGGGAAGTCAGCCGGCCCATGAGCCGAAGGATGGTACGTTTGAAGGGGACTCCAAGGATAAGGGCGCATCGGCCGGAGGGTCTCTTCGGTTTCTGCACTCACGGAAACCGTTGAATGAGTCAGCGAGGGAAAGGGAGGGAGGTCGCAGCGGCAGAAGGGGAGGAATAAGGGAAGGATGGCGCCAGAGATCGATGATGAGTGGAAGGTCTCCAGCTCGATCGCGCGTATGTTCAACCTCGAGGTCGTCCTTGAAGAGACTTGGGGGATACAAAACGTCGTTTTCGAGACAGGCTCCGCGCTAAGGCTGGCATTAAACTGGGGTAGGCGCGGTCGGTCTGCCGTAAGCCCTTCCGCAGAGGAGAATTGAGGCAGGGTAGGCAAAAAAAAAAAAACACAAAAAAAAAAAAACCCCCGCGGAAAGTTCACTCTAAAGCAGATCCTACCGAAATCTGGGGCCACGCGTTCGCCTCGTGCTCTGAGGAAAAAAAGAACTTTAACGGCGAGAGGCAAACAGCTTTCCCGAGCAAAGAGCTCCTTTTCATCGACGGTGTTCCAGCGACCACTCCATGTCGCTTCCAGGGGGAAAGCAGTTTGCTCGAGAGGACGCCGAGGTATGGAAGCGTGCCGCAAGGGCCACTTTGCGGGAGGTCTTCCTGAGCGCTTCGCTAATCAGAGGCGTTATCTTCCGAACGCATCTTCCGAGTAAGACGTCTCCGAAAGCTTGCGGACCAAAGCTCATCCACCAGCGCAGTACAAATCGTTGACCGGAATGTTTGCAACACGCGAAGTCCTTGAAAAAGACCCATCGGAGCCCCGGGAAAGGGTGAGAAAGGCCCCCGTGTGCCGTGTTATGCCGTAACAGTTTGGAACCTCGGGGGGAAACGAAGAGGATTCAGAGTCTCAAAAGGCATGGGCCACTTTGTATGAAACGGAAGACCTTCCGCCATAAGGCGCAAAGCAGGAAGCAATGAATCTATTGCCCCCGGGATTAAAGGAGGCAGGCGAGGAGCAAGCAGAGCTACTTGCGCCAGGAGAGTGCCCCGCTCCTCGCGCGATGGTTGTACAGCTCTTCTGCGATGTTCCGCGGCGAGGACGCATTAATAAAAGGGGGGGGGAAGGGGCTACTGACCGAAAAAAACCCTCGTCCACGACGCGGGGGGGCGTACTCAGAGGACAGGAAGGGGAAGTCGGACCGCTGATTTCAAAAAGACGACCTGTCTGGGGGAAAAAGAGGTGTCAGTCATAAAGAAACTCGCTCGATCCGGGATTGTGGTAGGGAGATGGCTGAAATATGTGGTACCTCATCCCTCCAGTTTCCATACCGGTCAAGTCTGCCTAGAGCTCATTCGCTTCGGAAAGCAATGTCGCGGAACACTTACGGTGGAAAAAATAGCGCAGAATATTCAATAGGAGACAAGAGACGTCAAAAAGAAAGGCAAGCGGAGATTTTCGAGCGCGCGCTGCCTTTTCAGCCTGGGATGACGGAAGATACAGTTTTCTTAGAGAAGAGGGGGATTCCACGCGCGACTGATTAGAGAAGAAAAAAAAACTTAGGAGAGAGAATCAGTCGAAAGTGGAGGTAAAAAAGCGCGTCGCCATGGTTAACTCAAGGACTGAACTCGCGCCGCCGAAGGAAATCGAGTGTCCCGGGGCGAGAACGACGTGGCTCTGGTCAAAGGGGAGCTCTCGGGGCCGAAAAGCGTACTTAAAAAGAGGGGGGAAAAAGAAGGCAAAGGAAATGGGGTACAGGAGAGAATGCAACTTTTGGGAAAGAAAAAATTGCGGGGCCGGCTTATTGCAAATTAGGCTTCTGAAAACATGTGGAAAAAAAAAACATCAGCATAAGGGGGGGCATCAGAAGGGGGACGAGAAAAGAAAGGAGAAAAAATTACACTGAAAAAAGGGAAATTCACCAGTCGGAGGCTAAATCCTCGTTCATCACTATCCGACGGTACCGGAACTGGACCGAGATTGAAATGACGGACCAAAAATAGCGGAGGGTGAACGAACGGGAAAGTCAGCAAAGGGGACATACGCAATGACGTTAACTACGGACATCGCAGACTTATCAGTGCCCGCGAAAAATAAAAGAGAAATCGAGATCAGGAAAATGAAGGAATCTTTCTGATGGAAAAGAAGGAACAAAGTCGAAGAAAGAAGCATTGCAAATGGCTGGAACTTCAAAAAAGAGTTTGAAATTCCAAGGGGGAGGTAGCGAGGGGAGAGTTTGAGCCCACTTGGCCTCAAAGTTATTCGCGGAGGAGGGTAAGAAACAGGGGGAGAGGGGGGAGCCCGAGGTGACCAAAGCAGGGGGAACAACTGGGAAAAAAAGGTTTCAAATCTGAAGACCCACAAGGAAATCGGTTGAAGGACGGAGCACCCAAGACAGAAGGGGAATCAAGGAACCAAGAGAGCACGCACGACACTCGTGGCATTAGAAGATGCACGCGTGTTTTCCAAAATAAGGTAGGGGGGTTAGGAAGTCAAGGGGTAGGGGGGGTGTGGCGAAAACAATGGGGGACCGCGATACCGGGGACCGGCCTAAGAGCAGTCTCTTAAGACGCTCAATAGGAAGAGAAGACGCGGAATAAGGAAAAAAAAAAGCCCAAAAGGGAAATCTCCTGAGGGCAGTATCTTAAAAGCAGGACATCGGCTGACTCTTCTGAAAACAACAGCCCTTCGCGACGTGGATGGAGAGAGAAAGGGGGGGGCAGGGAAAAACTGCAGGAGAAAATCGGGAAACAAACCGTATCGCGACTTACTCTTCGGCCGATGAACGGCAGTAAAATCTTCGTCAAAAAACTAAAAAAAGGGGAATTAGAAGAAACGTCCGAAGGGTAATCTGCGAGAGAGATTTAAAGGAGGACAGAAAAAAAAAAGTAGACTAACTCTTAAGATCTAGCTTAACCTAAAAAACACTACTCACCGGGAAGATCCATCGATGCCCTCGGAGGCAGACCATCAGGAAAGGGGGAGGTGTGGAGAGACAAGAAGAAGCGAAGGACGAATCAAAAGTTTAGGGACGAACATCCTAGGGATCTAGCTGGCGAATGTTCTACATCATCAGAGAAACACTCGAAAAAGTCCCGAAACGGAAAGAGGAAAGAAAAGAAGGGGGAAGAATCGCTCGTATGTAGGGGACACCGGGGAGGGTGAAGGGTCTTTCAGACTGATAAACCGACTATTAGAGCGAATTAAGGGGCGAGTTGGTAGGAAGAGAGATCCAGAGAAGGAAAACAATCCTAAGAAAGGGGAAACTTAGAAATCGAACGAACCGATCAATCCGCTTAACCGAACTCTCCGCAGAATTTCTAGTGATCTGTACTGGAATGCGCGGCTCCGGAAGAATTCGGGGAGACAAGGGAGGAGGGGGATTGGGGAGGGCAGGGTCGTTCATCTATTTCCGATCACTGAAAAAGCCGAAGCGGGAAAGGGAGCCTCATAAGGGATAGAAAGGGGAGAGGGGGAAGTCTTCGTCAGTAAACCAGGACGCCGCCGCGCTGCCTCGTCTCGGGGACCGAGGTTAAAAAGGGAAGCCTAGGGGGGAAAATTCTAGAAAAAGGAATCGGAGAGGAAAGGTCGAAATCCCACAGCATCCCGTGAAATCATGGTTCTAGAGCGATAACGTGGACGAAGAAGCCATCTTGCTAGAGAAAGGAGGAAGAGGTAAGGGGGGGGCCATCAAAAATTTATCCGCAATCGACTTCAAAAAAAAGGGGGGGTGGGGGGAAGGATAGGAAGAGAGAAGATAAAGGTATACGAGAGAATCGCTCTCGACGCTCGATGTCCTTAGCACCCACGGCTTCTTCGTCCAACAAAAGCTCTAAAGAAAAAAAAGGCCGGAAAAAGTGCGGGAGGAAAGGGAAACGCCCATGACAAGTCAACTTAGGGTCGAGCCGCTTCACGTAGGAAGAGAATGTCGCGGGAAGCGCACGGCCAAGGAAAGTAGAAAAGGGAGCCTCACGACGAAAGGCCTGGGATTAAAAAAAGCAAACAACGACCGGCCTAGGCGAGGGCGAGGGCGATTCCGAGCGGCAAATTCGTTCCATCTCGCGAACTCGAGAGAAGGGAAGAGAGCGGCACGAAAGGAGACAACCGAGAAAGAAGAAAGTGCAGGAGAAAACACCGCGGAGTGATAAGGACGAATACTTGTACTTAAGGACCATGAGCCTCAGGGTCCCGGTGGAGATAGTGGAGCGAGAAGAGAAAGAAGGGGGAACATAGATCGGCTAATTGGGACGTTCTGCACAACGTTCAAGACGGTGTGAAGAGAAAGGCCTATGGTGAGGGAAAGAAAAAAATTGGTGTGTGGGGGGGGGGGGGGGGGCAGAAGGGGGGTAAGCAGGGAGGGGGGTCGAAAAGTCGATCGGCTAAGGTCAGGCAAAGAGCCAGCTCGAGACGGGATTCCGCCCAAGCCCGATGATGCGGCAACTTGAGAAACGGCGCTGGGCCACAAGAAGGGCGGGGGCTAGAAAGATATAGCTTTTGATTTGTCTTGTGAGAAGGTCGCCGGGGGGAGAACGAGGAAAGGAAAAGGAGAGCGTCTCTGAGCAAGCATCTCGGACTGCCGGACGGCCACGCGTCTAGCTCGGAGGGGCTGAAAGGAAAAGAACTTGAAGGCTGGTCGGGGAGAAGGCTAGCTTCTGAGAAGCGGACGCGCCGAAAAAGTGGGTCGCGGATCGGCCAGCTCCAGGTCGTCTGAAGGGCAGCGGTGCGGTCAAAAAAGAGGTCCGGGATGCGGCAGGATCCGTGGGAAGGTCTTTGGCGGCGGATGGCTGTCCTGCTGAGGATTAAACTCGAAATGGGAAGACGCTTAAAATCAAGGACTCCTCGGCAAGACAATTGCGTTTGGGCCCCCATACCACAAAGACCGAGGAGGACTTGAGAAAGGGGAGACCAGATCAGGACCCGTTTACGAGAGGGCTTAACGACAAAGGAGGTTGGGCGGCGCCGCGCAGCGGGTAACCCCGCGATTACCCGGGTCGGGTGGGTGCGGGAACGAGGGACCCCGCTTTGTTGGGGAACCACGTAGCATTGTGTAACAGTGGAAAAAAAGCTCACTGCATCGCAAAGAGAGGGCAACACCACGCAGCGGACTCACTTGAGGAAAAGTTGGCTCAAAACAAAAAATCACGAAGAAGGGGAAATCAAACAAGGAAATTATTGACAAAATTGAGTGAAAGCCGATGCTGCTATAATCATCACGCGAGAACAAATTCTTCGAGGTCTTCTCAAAAAGAGACCACTCAGGAAAGCTCCTCGAGCGAGGGTGAGGGCAAGAAGCTCGATTCGGGTTCATCGCGTCGAGACGCCAGGCTTACGGGAGAAAAAGGGGAGTTCATAATGGCAAAAACTAGAGACTGACCGATCCAGACGGAGGATGCACAAAAAAAAAGCTTCGACAATGCATTATTTCTGACCAAGCTACCTGGTCTTGTAATAATTGTAGGACGTCGCATCCCGGGGAGAGCGACTAAAGGAGAGATGACGGAAATGGTGAAGGGGGCATCAACCTTATCCATTTTCAAAGCGCGGCCTTTTTCAGAGGCGAGAGGCTCAGTGCCTCGAGCTGTAAGACATGGGGCGGAAGGGATGGGAGGGCAGCGGCCGATAGACAACGCCAAAAAACAAACCACAGAGGCGTCGCGAAGGAAAAACTGGAGATTTTCAGTCGGCGGCGCTCGCCTTGTCTTTAGACGAGAGGGAAACGGAGAGAAAGCTGCAATTTGGAAAGAAAAGGTTCGCAGGAAAAGCCCAAGGGGAAGATAGAACGAAAATTATAGATCGTCTCGAAAAGGAAGAGATCGTCCTCCATTTGTTCGTCATTACCAGGCGCGCAGAGCATACAATCGCATAAGCGACGGGAGGTTCGAATCAGGAGAGGACTACTACGAAAGAGAACAAAACCTTGGAAGCGACTTTACAAGAGACACTGAGCCAGATAAGCAAGAGGACAAAGGGCCGAATGGAATATAATGCACGACGCGACATACCATGGCCATTTTTCAAGAAGGGGGAGCGAGTCGAGAAGGAAAGTATGAGACTGACCAAGTCAACCAAAGACCAGGTCAGACGTTTCTAAATCAGAAAAACAGACTAATGTACCGGATAGAGAGTCCCCAAAATAAGGAGTACGTGTACGATCGGGGAGCGCAGGAGCGATGAACAAACGGGGGGCCCGTACTTAGTAACTAGGCTCATGACGAGACAGAAATCATGAATGGCAGCACCCAGCCGCGCGAGGAGCGGGGAAAGGAGGGGCCTACGGGGGCGCAGTAGCTCGAAAATGGTCGCGGAAGCATACACGTCGAATCAGCTCAGGGGAAGGAAGCGTAACCGCTTGGAATACGAAATTCGTCCAGATTGGAGTTCCCTGCTTTGCAATGATGGCGGGAGAGGGGGAGCCAAGGAAAAAAGTGAAGAGGGGGGGGAAGAGGGGGAAAGGAAGAGGAAGGTTCAACAAGGCGTTCACCTGGGGACTCATGTTCAATCTCCCCTCAAAAGGGGTTGCAGAAGACCCAAGACATTGTAAGAAGCGGGGAACGGAGGAAGACCCCCAACTCTGTCTGGGTCAGAAGTACGGTCCACTCGTGTTTGGACAACATACTGGAAACTACTGGCAAAAAAAAGGAGGATTACAACCAAGCAAGGGAAGGGGGGAGTAAAAGGAGAGCCTGAAAACTCTACAAGGGATGCCGTTGGGGCGACGAGGAAAAAATCCGAAAAAGTAAACCTAAAAAGCTCTCTCAAAAGTGCAGAGGAAGAAAACGAGGTCAAACCGAGTCGACTTGCTATCAAACTCTTCAGGCGCTACATGGAGAAGACTAGAGCGAAAAACAAACCTTCTAGCGGGAATGTAAAAGAGCTGCAGGGGCGCGAGGGAAGGGGGAGGGGCTTCCGAGGAAACTTGGCGAGAAAAAGATGAGAACGCGCCGGGGCCTCACGGACGACGATGCCAAGGTATCTGCTGCGGGAAAAGATTAAAAAAAAAAGATCAAGAAAAACGAAACCGGCGATAAGACTTAAGAAAAAAACACGGGAGACAGAACATCTACATCAACCGAAGCGGTCCACGGATGAGAGAAGGCCATCGAAAAAAAGAAAGTGGCGGATACCTAAATCGACAGGGACTCATCAATAGGGTGCTCGATTGGTAACACGAAATAAAATGTGTCTACAGAGAATGGAGACGCGCCTGGCGAGCCTCCTGTCCGCTTGAATACCTACCAAAAACAGGAGAGCCCGACAGAGATGGAAGAAGTCAAAACGCGTGGATTGAGAGCGTTCATAAAAAGACATACAGAAGAATCGATGCAAGGGGGGGGAAAAGGGTAAACTGTGGGGAGATGCGGTGCAAGGTAAAGACCCGTAAAAAGATGAGGCTCATTTCCGGTTAGTGGAGGGGCAAAGGTGGGGGGGGGGGGAGGGGGGAGGGTGGGAGGGGGAGAAGTGGGGAGGAGAAAGAAGTCCCCGTCAAGAAGGCATAAAGAGAGTAAACGAAGAGAAGGTCGTCCCAAATGGCATCATGGTGGTAGGGGGGGTCGTTTCCCCTTTGGAGCACGTCGCGTAAGCGCCAATCTTGCACAAGGGAAAGTCCTGCGAAAGAGGGGAGGAGAATCTGGAGGAGAAGGAAAGAAAAGGAGAAAGAAACGGTCGTGATTTCATGTCCGCTCATCACGGATATCGATTGACGAAGAGGATGATCGATGAGAGGGCATCAGAGAGTTGAAGAGAAGGAACATGGGAGCCTACGGAGAAATTAGTCTATAATCGGGGTCATCGCCCGACGTTCAAGGGCGTTTCTATCCTTCGAAGGGATCCGAAAGAGAAGTAGAAACCTACGGGGGAGATAGGGGAAATTCGCTTCGGCTAAATAGCGTGAGCTCGAGTAGCCGGTCAAGAGAAAGGCACCTTGAATCTCAAAAAAAAAAAAGGATGATATAGAGGGGAGGAAAAAAAGGTGACTTGTCTTTCCCGACCGAAGAAAGACGGGAATCGGGAGCAAACGCGAGAGGTAAGTTTCGATCCGACCATGATTCGGGGTCACTGCCTTAGTAGTGGGCGGAGATTTGACAAAGAATCTGAGAACCGGGAAAAAGGAGGGAGTGAAGAGTGAGGGGCCGGAGGAGAGAGCCAAATGATCTTCTATATGGGGAGGAGTTCCTGAAGAACGATCATCTCCGGGATTCGAATTAGACAAGGGGAAGTCCCATAGAGAGAGGACTTACTTAAAGGAAAATATATGAAAAGGAAATAGGAAAAGTCATGCTATCGCTCGCATTTAAAGTATCGGGGCACGAATGAGACGGCTACGATCTCCAGGAGGAAGTACAAGGAAGAGGGAAGGGTTGAGGAAAGTCTGGGGCGGTTTACTGTCCACTCCCATGATCCTCGAGTGTTCCCGGTTGATAGCGTGGGGAGCTCAGACACCAGAAAAGTCCGCAAAGAGGGACCACACTCAGGTCTCGTTTGACTCTTGCACTAACTCTGACCATTAAAGAGCCGGGGGGGAGAAAAAAGAGGCGAAGCCTGGTGAAAGGTCGAGAGGGAAGGGGAGAGGAATCTTACAGGGGAATTTCTTCCAGGCGGTCGTCGATGGGATTAGGGGCAGAAAAAAAAGGGGAAAGCTTATGGGAGTCCAAGAGGAGGAACCAGGACTTCTCTTTTCAAATCGACCACAGAAAATTCTTTAGGGAAGATCCTGCAGAAAAGGAAAAGGAATTGCTGGGTCGAACAGGGAAGTTCGCGAGAATTCCTAAGATACTTTTCAATGTTCGAGCGTGAGAGGCTCTGTCAGATTCTGCAATCCTGTGAGAATGAAAGGGCCAAGGAAGAGCGTGCTGCGGCGCCACGATCCTCTCGTACTTGCCTGCATCAGCCGCCGAGAATTCGGAGAGGGGAACTCTCGCAGGGGGGGCACAGGCGCTCAGGGGGGAAGAGAAAGTCGCGCTAGGAAGAGGGGGGAAGAGAGGAGCAGGTATTCAAGTATCTGGGGCGTGTCCGCTCGTCAGACCAGGCTATAGTGGGCCTTTGGAGGGGGGGGGAGGGATGGCTGACCTTGGAGAAAAAAAAAAGCTTTCCGGAAGAGCATCAGGGGAGGAAGGCGCAGGTAAGCGGCCGACGGGAAATCAGTCCGCTTTCGTGTGGGGAGACCCATACCCCAAAGATCAACGGACTTGAAAGAAGACGAAGGAGCCTAGGGGGGAAAAATGCGTCCAGTCCTAAGAAAGAGGGGGTGAGGAAGAGCGAGCGGGAAATCGATTACCCGTAGAGGGTTGGTGTTGCGTGAAGGCCCCCCTTTGCCGTGTGGGTGTCAGGATAAAGGTATTGGGCAAAAGCAGGCCTCGCAAAAAGGGGCATGAAAAAAAACAGCGTCGCGACCCCTTTGATAAGGGTGGGGTCCTCAAACGGTTCCGCCATAAAGGGACAAAGCAGAAAAAAAGGGAGGGGAACTAATCTGGGGACGGGGAGGGAAACTCAGAAAGGAGTGAACAGCAGCACGAGATAAGACCAATCTCGAGCTCCTGGCGAAAGCTCTGGAGGGGACCCAACTCCTCGGGCGGCGGGGGAGGGGGGAGTAAGCGGGAGGATAGGGGGAAGGCGGGGGAGGGAGAAGAAAGCGTTTTTTTGTAATCCCCCCGGGGGCATGCATCGAAATGCCGAAAAAAAGAGGGAAGTGAAAGCGTCTAGGGGGGGGAAGTATAGAAGTCCGTACGAATTTCTGACCGAAGGCGAACCAGACGAGTCTGGTTGAACAGAAAGTTGGGGAACCGTCTAAGGAGGAGAGGACTCCCGGAAAAAAGAATTGAATGGGAGGGGGCTTAAGGGGAGGAAAAACATGTCTAGTTTTAAAAAATACCCTGGGGGGGAAAAAAAATTTTTTTGCCATCATAAGGCCTTTGGCAGAGGCTGCCTAGCCAGTGAACGAGACTGGACGCGCTCAGGGGCGCCAAAAGAACGAGACGAGCAGGGAAAAAGCGGAAACAGGGGGGGAGGAGAAAAAAACCCGGAGCGAGATTTCTTCGCGCGCCTGGTCCAGCCTTGAAACGAGAGACCCTGGCAAAGAGCAGACGGCCAGGGTTGAGGAAGAAAGGAGAGAGGTTCAGAAAGGGAAGGGAGACTCACCCCCTGAGGGAGGGAAAAGGGAGGAGGCAGAAGAGGGGGGCAGGAAAAAAATCGATCGTCTCGAAATTGAAGCTGTCGAGTACAAGTTTCTATAGGGAAAAAGAAGCAGAAGAAGGAAGGGACTCAAGGAGAGAGGGCGTAGCGAGGGGCCGAAGAGGGCCGACTGCGGATGATCGCTAAAAATCCGTTACCGTTCATCGGTTCTGGTAACAAGAGAAAAACTGACTCTAGGAAAAGAGAAGAGGCCTGAGGGGAAGGGGAGAGTTACGGGGAAAACCACTGGGACAGCCAAGAGAACTCAGCTTGGGGGGACATTCATCCTTCCGTTAATCGGAGATAATCTAAGAATTATACTGAAAAAATGATGATCAAAAAACCCGTCTCGGGTCAACGGGGTCAAGAATGACTGGAGAGGATGAAAAATCAGGCAGTACTTTTACGATTCGGACGCGCATTCTTCGATTCAACCCAATTGAAAAAGTCAATCAATCGAAGGGAAGAGGTTTCAGGGGAGCGACACCGAAAACGAGGATCTGGGACTCCGGTCGTCAGAAAGAATCATGGCTGGCCGCGTGGCAGGTCAGGGGCGAGGAGCACCGAACTCGGCACCGGCTTTGTTCACTAAGGAGCATAGTAAAAGGCTTTGGAAGATGACGAGTGGGACCAGTGGAAGAAGGTCGCGACCTTTAGAACTGTGGTTTGCATGCCAGAAAATTTTCTATTAAGAAGGAAGAGAGGAGGTCCCAAAGGGGGAGAAATCAGGGGGGAAATCGACCAACACAAAAAAAAAAGAGGTATTCAAAAAAAACAAAAAAGGAAATGTAATCGTCGGTTTACCCCGCGAGAGTCGCGACCAGCAAACAGACGGTGGGATAAGGAGAGGGAACAACCACACTGAGCAAGGGGAAGTTGACACTCCTCGAGGACAGTTCTTTCTGTGTCAAACCGTGGAAGTCAGAGGAATAACGTGAAGGGAAAGAGAATTCAGGAAAGGGACCAGCTGGCTTAAATCCGGGAAGAAGCCCTCTCACTCAAAAAAGAAGTCCCCGATAGGCAGAGCTGGGGAGTCCTCCGAATAAGAAGCTAAAGAGGGGGGGGGGGGGGGGGGGGGGGGGGGGGGGGGGGGGGGGGGGGGGGGGGGGGGGGGTTGTGGTTGGGGTGGGGGGGGGGGGGGGGGGGGGGGGGGAACATTGGAGGAAATAGGGAAACCCGTCTATGCGAAGAAAAGGAGCTGCATGTCGCGCGACGGGAAGCCAGCGGAAAGGGACATAAGGCCCAAGTGGAGAGTGGAAAAAGCAAGTAAAGGACGAACTCGTTTGCCTGCCGAACGGCCGATATGCCCGGAAGATGAGGGGGGACTGAAAAGAGCGACAGGATTGGGAAAAGTCCTCACTGAATCGGAAAGGCAGACCCTCTCCAATCATCATAAACGAGAAGAAGATTCAGGGGAGGAAGAAAAGAGGAGGGAAGGGGTTCTTCTTCCCAGCGTTCTAAAGGAAAGAAGAGGTGCTGAAGAAAGACTCAGGGCTAAGGCACCTCATCATCAAGACGCCTTTCTCATCCAGGTCCGGCCTTCAAAAGCCCTACAGGCCAGCACATTGCCAAGCAAAAGATGGGACGAAAAAGAGTCTGATCGAATGAAGTAAAGAACATAATACGAGGCCCAAACACCCATGAAGGAAGGGGCGGGGCGGTGTCGAGCAACGAGTAAATAAGGGATAAGGGCCTTCTTAGCCGCACCAGCTACGAGGCGTCCTCATCACGCACGGGGCGGGGTGAGACAGGACAAAGAAATAGAGAGGGATCGCCTGGGGGAAACGGAAGAAGTCGAAAAGTATCGTGCAATTCGAGACGAGAGATGATGAAGGTACGATGTTGGGGTGGAAAGAAGGGGGGGGGGAAACGGAGGAAAGGAGGGATGGGGAGGGAGGGCCGCATCACATTGATAAGCGTCCTGGACTTCTTCTACGAGGCGATATCGTGCAAGGTACGACGGAACCGCGAGAAAAGGGAATCAGCGGAGGGGAAAGATGGAACTAGAGAAAGTAAAGGGAGTCAAGGATTGTCGACAGCCTTCTCACTTGCGAAAACGGCCGTGGTCCTAATAATGAGAGAAAAGAAAAACGAAGAAAGGAACTTTCGCCCAATAAGGATAGGCGCGGCGAAGAGCTCGAGTACGGGACCTATCAAATTCACGATCACATCTAGAAAACAACAAAAAAGGAAAGAAAAAAAGGGAAGGGAGTGAAGGCCCTGATACTCGAGCGCTCCTCGGCGCCTCTCGATGTCCGTAGATCCGAGCTTGTCGGAAACTCAGAGAAGGGATGGGAAGCGGGGTGCAGTGCGAGTAGGAAAACTCCCTTTAAAGTCGGCGATTCCGGAGGGGGTAAGGTAAGGGAGAACCGGCGCGGAAAAATGCGGCGAGATGGCGTCGTGTCCTGAAAAGATCAGAGGAAGAAAGGGGAAACAAGGGAGGTCGTAAAGAAAACTAAGAGTTAGAAGGGTTCCTGAGGGCATCTGAAGCTGCAAATGCTTCAGAGAAGAGGGATGGGGAACTAAGGAGGGGGAAGGACGACCGTGCAGACCGTATCTCATCGCATGATTCCTTCTATAAAGAACTGGCTACCTCACGAGTGAGAGATGGGTGGAAAGTAGATGGTGAGGGAGAAAGGCGGCAAATTAGGGGGGAGCGAGCCCTCTCTAATAAACCTCATCCCTGCCTTGCTCGCAAAGAGGGGGATCTGTCAGGTACCGTCTTTAAAAGGGGATCTTAGAGAAGGGCGCCGGCGAAAAAGGAGGCTGGAGAGAGGATGGCAAGGCGACGGTATGGATCGTAAGAAAAAGGAAAAATATGATGTGAGGGCCGTGTTCGTCATGATTATTCTACTCAGGGAGAAAATAGAGTCGGAGGAAGGCCCCTACGGATCGCAATTTAGGTAGTCCGTTGTCAGAGATGAAAACGTTTGCGGGGAATCAACAGGGAAGGATGATCGCTAGGTTATGGGGGATTGACTGAGGGCTGGTCTCCTTTCGCGGGATTCCTCTTTCTATAAGTCAGCAGGGTGCAGGGGAAAGCTTAGAGTCATCAGAAGAAGAACAAGGATGGAACGCGTTCAGACGCTGGATGCTTCGTCCCAAAGCAGATAGTACGGGCGCCGAGGGCTCGTACAGGATTACCAGCAAGGGCAGAAAAAATTCCGTCGCTCTCTTTTTTGAACGGCGATCGGGACAGCTCCATTAGACCTTACGCTATCAGGAGAGGGGGGGCCCACGGGGGCGGAACTCTAGAGGAGACCAGACTCGTTGGGCCGTTTCTTGGCGTAGAGGATGGGGCTTCGGATTGGAAAGCTAAAGGAAAGTAGGAAGAAGCTCAACTTCTTCTCTTCCGACTAAACTACAGTCGCAATCCTGCGGGTGCGACCCAGAAAAAGACGGTAAGGAAAAAAAGGCAAATTTAAAAAAAGTTGATGGTGGGAAACGCGTGACGTCCACGACCCTAAGAGTTTTCTGGGTGCTGAGAAAAAAAATGCGTGGATTACCCAGGGGAGGGTTGTGAACTGGGGGGACAACGAGGGATTTGGGGATGTCGATGAATGAGGAAACAGGTTTAAAAGGGGGGAAAAGCCGAGCTTGGCTTCCAACAAATAGGGCAGCACGACAACTCACGGGGGGGAATGGGGATAAGACTGCCGCCATCACCGCAAAGCAGCTCAACTCTGGACGAATCTTATGAACAGCCGGGGTCCGAGTGACGGGAAGACGGGAGGAGGAAGAATCCAGCAATTCAGCCGAGCTCCTGCCCCGCTCGGCTAGTGGAACTCTCCTCAGCGCGAGGGGGTCGCGCCAAAGGAAAGCTCGTCGAGGGGACGCTAGAAAAGAATCCACCGGGGGGAAGAAACAGAGGAGAGCAAGCTCGGGTACGCGGCGAATTTGGACGGACTCCGAGTCCCCGCCGTGGGGGGGGAAGGAGGAGTGGAAGCCGAGACGACAAGGGCATGCAGACTTACTGCGCTTCAAAGAACGGGACTGAAAAACGCATCTGACATAGGGCTTATGAAGATGGCTGAAACCGGTTTTCATCAGCCCAGAAAGGGGGCGCGGCCTGGGCAGAGGGGCCTAGTAGAGAGGAAGATGGACCATCGTCGCAGGGGAGAATAAAATCAATCGAGTAGTAAGCTCAGGAAAGGATCCTCTGCGGACAAGAGAGCGTCGAGCTCCCGGTACAATCGGGTTGCTTCGTCTCTCGGGGTCAGCCTTGATACGAGTCGACCATGAAGAAGAAAAATTCTGAAATTGGTTCGAATTCAGAAAAACAAGAGGATAAAAGGAGAAGAAAAAGGAAAAAGGGGAATTCAGTCAGGTCTCGTCTCGAAGACATTGAGCTACGTCGCCATGGTCGAAGGGTCTCAATTCTGACCAGGCGCGCGCCGCCGAATAAATCTCCAAGTGCTCGAAAGGAAAGACGGCGGTCGAAAAAAAGACGAAAAGGAGCGAGTGATCAGAGAAAAAACAGACCGTGGTCAATCGACAACTGCTGACAGCTCGAACAAGCCTGCATCAGAGGAAAAAATGTCAAGGGGAACGAAAGGTCAGAAAGAAACCATAGAAGGGGAGTTTTTTAGCTCCTGGGGGTCAAAAAAGAGAGTCGAGAAGAACGAAAGGACAATTCTTCTCAGAAAAAAGGAGTGAAAAAGCCTAACCCAGACGTACCGGAAGAGGAGGAAGGAAGCCGCGTACGTGTACAAGAGGCGCTCATTCGGGATTTCCCACTGGGGGATCCCCTCCGGCGAAATAGAATCAAGAAAGGAATTGGAGAGTGACGGCAACAACCGAGCGAGGGGGAAGGTGGAACGCTCTAGCCTATCTTGCGCATAGCTGAATAAAGGGGGGAGAGGCTTGAAATGAAGGGAAAGGTCGATATAGTCCTGCTTCACAGCACCTTATGGGGAAGGAATCTCGTCCACAATTTGAGTTTCACGGAGGAAGAAGAGGCTCTTTTGCCCAGGGGTTTACCATCAATGAGGCACGTGCGTGTTTGTTCATGCTCTGGACCTGTAATCAAAAAAAGGGGCTGTTCACGGGGTAGAACGGGAGAAGGGGGGAGGGGGAGGGGGGAGAAGGGAAAGGGATGGGGGAATATGGGGAAAAGGGAGGTATATTAAGGGAGGTGGGAAATGGAGTGAGCATGTTTACGAGGTGTAAGGGAGACCGCGGGAACGCCTGCCAGGTCAGGGGGCCTAGAAGACGGGGAATACCCGACAGAACGGTATCAGAGGGTTTACCAACCACTCAGGACAAAAAGACAAAGCTGATGTCAGAAGGGACTTCACGAACAAGAAGGTCCAAGGACCTGGTCTTGGGATCACGACGCTTCCGGTCCTTTACTGGGTCGAACACGCAAGCGATTAAGGTCTGAAGCTTAGGGAAGCAAGGATGCAGGCGGGAAAAGAGGAAGACCGGAAAAAGGCCACTCCCTCTACTAGCCAAAGAAAAGAACGATCTCCTTTCGATCCGAGAGGCAACGCCAACGCAGATCTACGCAACATGTCGAATTTGAGGGCGATCTCCGCAGCAAAAATGGGAAAGACTATTGACCTGACCCGGCGTAAGCGTCTGAACGTCTGCTTCAAGTCGAGACTGTGGTCGCATAAGCAAGGAGGGGACTAGAAGGAATAGGCTCAAGGAGATTGGGACGCTCTTCACTAAAATTCGAACCTTGATGAACTCTCGACTCATTAATCGGATCTAAAAGAGGCGGAAATCGAAAGGAACTATCAAGAGGCGAGGGGGGGGAAATGGAAAACGACCGTGTCGTGGATCTGCCCAGCGAAATCGAAAAGCATCATACGGGGAACGAGATCGACGGCGAAAGGTAGCGACCTCATCATCGACTAAATGCGCCATCATCCTTTCCGGCTGAGATCCTACCGGTCGAACAATGCAAAAGGAGCTGGAAAAAAAAAGGAAGAGGAAAAGAAAAGAGAAGAAGCTGTGCGTAAAGACGATAAAAGAGGAATAAAGGGGAAAAAAAGCTGCGTGTTTCGTTGACATCTGTCTCAATCTTCCACAGAAATCCTGCGGCTGGGAGGAAGCCAAGGGAAGAAACGGAATCCAAAAAAGGTGAGGAACCGAGGGGCATCATGGCGAGGGAGAATCTTTCTGGATCTAACTCCGGGGTCCGCGCCGCCGAAACGTGACACGATAAGAGGAAAGGGTCGGAGAAAGAAGTCGCAGGAAAAACCCCAACAAAAAAGCGAGGCTGTCGGGAGAGGAAGCTCAAAGATGTTATCGGGTGTGTGGCCTTCTCAGAGAGGATTAAGCTTAAACCATCGGGAACCGTGAGGCCCGTGCGGAGAGGACTACGAGTCGGAGAAAAAAAAAGCTCGAAGTCATCGCCTATTAAAGGCGTGGGAGAATGAAGTCTCACGGCCAGCCACGTGCAAGGCCGATCATGTCTAGAGAGACTAATCCCAAGGCGGAGCGAGATCGAGGGGGTAGAAGGCCAGAATCAAATTACCCTCCTCATCTCTCCAAAAAACTTATTAGTAGAAAGAGAGAAAAATTTCTTAGGACTTGGGAAAGGAAAGATAAGAGGAAGAGAGGAAAGGTGAGCCGTATGAGTCGACGGGGAGAGGTAACACGTTCTCGTCTCTACCATGATTCTTATTGACTCCTTCTTGCAGTGCGAATTGTCGACAAAGACTAAAGGAAGTCTCATCGAAGAGCCGCGAAAGGAAGAGCGGAGATGGCTAGGGGCCTGCACGATCAAGAAAGAGCGAAGTCCAATCGATGATTGATTGACCGTCCATCGCCATCAAGACCTCTCTCGGGGAACAGAAATTAGGCAAAAAAGCAATTGAAGCGATAGAAGGAGCGGGAAGATAGAGTGGACGGGAGGCGCGGTAGAGAGTTCGCATCCATAAGTCTCCCCTCACATTATTCCTGCGAGGCGCCGAGAACTGCCTTAAGTTAGTAAGCCGACCCATAGCACCAGGATTTAAGGTGAAGAGGGGGGGGGGAAAAGGGGTACGAAACGCAGCCCCTAGCGCATCTCCTCGGCATCTCGGAGGGAAATTCTGCGGAAATCAGGGAAAAAACGTCCATCAGGGGCGTACGAGCGCGCCAGAGAAGCGGGACAGATGGCGCAGGCGTGGAGAAAAGATGATGAGGTACAGACTCTGTCGCAGCTTCGAGGAGGTTCAAGCGCGCAAAATGATGCGGAAGACGGGGCTCGCCACCGTACACGGTCAGGTTCGACAGACGACGGGGAGGTTGAGGTTGAGTGAGACGGTAGCTCCTTTTCGCGCCGAGGACGCTTCGAGACGTTTCAAGTTCGCAGAGCGGGAGGACAAAAAAAAAAGGAAACAAGATCGGCAATCGAAAAGGGACCACGCGTTCGAGCTCGGAAGGCTGCTGCGCCACGAACCTCTTACTGGCCGGCAGGCCGCCGAGAACGCAAGACGCGAGAAAAACAGCATCGGGGTCTTACTCACATGTCGCGGAGTCAGCGGGGTGGGGGGGAGGAGAGCGTCGCAGAGGTCGAGTGCTCGGAAGAAGAAGAAGTGGCCGATTGGGTAGCAGTCTTCCGTCTTTCAGTCACGTTGAGGAATCCTTTAGCGGCGCAGGCAGGCACGTCCCGGAAAGGAAGAAAGAGCTTTCGGGGGGAAAACAGAAAAGGGGCTGACGTGAGAAAGAGCAAAAGCCAGTAGTGACCGTAGGAACACGCGTGACGCTTCTCCTGACCCATAATTGTACCACGGGGAGAGGAGGGGGGAAAAAACCGTATTGACGGGGGGAGGGCCGGTTGTGGGGGGAGGTAAGAGGGAAAAGGGGTAGGGGGGAAAATCCGCGCTGGAGTCCTCGCACAGAGGCAGCACCCCCACTAAAGCGTCTCACTCATATTGGATGTGCAAATGACGATAAAATCAACGAGCAAAGGAAAAACAAGGGAAGAAAAGAGTGCCCAGCCGTGTGCCTGGAACAAGCTTTCTAGCATATCGAGCTGTGAGAGGCCATCAAAACGCGATCCCAATACTCTCGAATGAAGGGAGAGGGAGAAAGAAAAAGGAACGTCTGGTCGAAAAAAAGGAAATCTAGGAGCTATGTTTCATCGAGCTATGACCTCCATTCTACTGGTAAGGGCATGGCCTGTAAGAAGAAACTCTGATGGGAGGCAGGAGGATTGGAAAGGAAAGATGAGTCGAAAGACCTGGTCTTTTTTAAAGTGTTCAGTCTCCTTCCGCAGATTCTGACTCTCTCCCAGGATGCTGAAATCGGACGGGCTGAGGGGTGGGTGGGAGGGGTAAACAGCCTGCCCTGCCCAGCAGGCCTTCATGAGGAGAGAAGGATAGGGAAAATCGGAAAGGTCCATTCGCTGACACTGGAATGGTGTCGCGCTCATCGCGCAGTAGGACATCGACGCTAGAGGACAGAGCTCTGCGACAAGACTGAGCAAGGAAATTTTCCTTCAGGAAAAAGGGACCTGGGAATAAGTAGGGAGAGAGCAGCTTCATTTGAAAAGAAGGGGGTCGAAGAAGCCCGACTGATGA
>Ga0179593_1553621_pt1 | contig 19719 bp, 21 predicted proteins | sample CZODoug2_1_08_16_FD_185931 | JGI IMG/M metagenome (GOLD analysis project Ga0179593, IMG submission 185931) | Vadose zone soil fungal communities from Angelo Coast Range Reserve, California, USA - CZODoug2_1_08_16fungal (PacBio error correction) | ecosystem: Environmental > Terrestrial > Soil >...
GCCCTCCGAAAAAAAAAAAAAGCACGGTTTTTCCGCCAGAAGGGGGGGTCCCCCACGTAGATTATCAAGCAGACGGGAGACTCGTAAAGGGGAAAAGGTTATCCCCGTTAAACGGAAAAGCCGCGGAGAAATTAAGGGCATTGGTGAGGAAGGGGGAAAAGAAAGAGCAAGAAGAGCGGCACCGGGGCGGGGGGAGAAAGGGAGGATGGCCGGATACGCCAAAAAGAAAGAGGCTCATCTGGTAAAACCTCCCGCGATGTTTAGGCACAGACGAGAAGGGAAGAAAAAGGGAGGACAGAGGAAGGACGACCATCAGGGCCACGAGGCAGGAAAAAAAAACGTTGCCTTTAGAGAAAAAAAAAAAGATGGGATAGAGCACGGGGTGTCATCCCGTGGGGGGGAAAGGGAGAAAGCGACTTAAAAAGAAAAAGGAGTCATGGCCTGGTCTGTCAGAAAAAAAAAGTACGAGTGTGGATGAAAGCGGGGTGCTGGAAGGAGGGGGGAAGCTTAAGCAGAAGTATGCGGCCCAGGGAGCGACCGCCCGAGAAGGCGAAGCTATCGTTTCGAGGGAGGGGAAGGAAAAATCTCGTAGAAGAAGCGGGAGGGACTTCTTCCTACTCTCTAGGGGAAGACGTGAATCCCGCCCGTAAAGCAAACCGGACATCCTAACGGCTAAGAAGGCGAGGGAGTCGTAACTCGAGAGGGAAGACTTTTCTAGAAGGGCCCCGTATCCGCGCGACGTAAGTGAACTCGCCTCCGTAGCGGAAAATAAGGAGGAGGGAAGGAGGAGGGTGTTCCTGGGCCTATTACACGCTAAGTCTTGGTGGGGTTTGTCGGGGGGAGCAGGCGCCGGCCAGGAAGAGGGGCTACATTTCGAAGAGGAAGAAAGAGATCGACCTCCCTCCGGGTGGTCAGGGGGCACCCCCGTCGTAAAAAAAGGGGGGTCATCCCACCAAACTAACGTTGGTCTTCTTCGGATGGGGGTCTTTTCGGAGAAAAGGAGGGGAAGAAAAAGGGGAACGATATCTTATTTGTATAGGAGAAAAAATGTACATCTCCTCGGCCGACACGCCTTACTCGAGACGGAAAGGAAGGGGGGAAGGAGGTCGGGGACATCAAGGGGGCGCCCCAAAGAGGGATGCTATATCCACCTGAGAGGGAAAGGGGGACGATATTGTATAAAGCCCTTTACTTGGTAAATCTCTCTCAAAAAAGGGAGTAAAAATAGATATTATTTAAAGGGAGGTACCGGGAGGGAAAAGTTCTTCTTGAAGAGATCCCCTCCCTCCTAGAAAAAAAAAGGGAACCCCTTTCTACTCTCTTGTTTTACGTTACTGAGGGGCCCCCCCACGGCAGCCTCTTCCGAAGGAACAGAAAGTTTATTCCTCTCTAGAGGACTCTAAAACTCACTACAACTAAGATCGAGGAAAAGGGACCAAGCCCCAGGTCGCCTACAATAACCTATCTAAAAAAAAGAAAGTCTTTCTTGTGAGAGAGTACGGAGAAGGGCGATCACGTTCGGAGGTTCGAGATAACTTCTTATCAAAAGAAGTCTAACCTGGTAAAAACATCATGATTTACTGGAAAACTACATCAACATCCCCAAGAAATACTAGAAAGCCTGAGGGGGAAAAAAAAAAAGTGAATAGGCGTCACCAGGATTCGGGGAGCAGGAGATGCCTCGGAAGGGGGGTCACCGCTTATCGCGATGAAAACCAAAAATTGGGTGTTCACCAAATTCGGGGACCGCGGCAGGAATGACTCAAAGGGAAGGATTTTTGGAGGCACATTAGGGAATAACTCTGGGGAAGGAGCATCGAGGGGGGGGTTCCTCGCTTCCAAAAACATCTTTCAGGCTTGGAGGTTTCTTGAGGGGGGAATTTTCGAGGAGGCTCCCGTGTCTTTATCACTGAGGGAGAGGAGGGGGGGGAAGCGACGCGAGCGGCGTGGCAAAAAACCTCTTCTTCTCGAGAAGGCGGAATGGCACCGTAACAATCTGCCGAGGAGAGAGGGAGAAAAGAGGAGCGGGCGCGTCGCAATCACCTGGGCGAGGAAGCGGAGCTACTACAGAGGCACCGTACTGACCAAAGAGAAAGCGGGAAGAAAAAAAAAAAAGTAGTGACGCGCGTCGCTGACTTCTGACCGCCCAGCCAGAAAGAGAAAAAAATTTTACTTCTCGAAAGGAAAACACGGGATTCACCAAATAAGAGGGCTCGTAAAGAAGGGGGGAGGAAGGACCCCGGAAAGAAAAAGCTCCTTTGCAAGGGAGGATGTTCGTCCTTCTCGGCGCGCGGGATCTTCACGAGGAAAGAACAATCGCGGAGTCTTACCATATGAGGCAAAAAAAAGAAGGGCCCCTTTTTCCTGCCCTCGACCTCAAGACCGACAAGGGGAAGAGGTCGCAGTCGGACCTCGGAGTCCCCTCTAAAAGGGAAACTTCTTCTTCTAAAACTAAGGCGCCCGTAGGAAAAGGGGGTTCCCGGGGATCAAAAAGAAAAGAAAAAAGCGTCCTCTTGCGCCCCTGGAAGGAAAGGAAAGGATCTACTTGGGGAAGAGAACCTTCCTAAAGGGAAAGAAGACCTTGCTGGGGGGTGTTTCGACCTTAAAAGGGGGGAGTAGGGAGAAGAAGGGGCGATACGCACCCTGCCGGTTCACGCGCGGAAAAAAAGCCCAGTTCGGCCCGGAAAAAAAGACGGTGCGATTAGAAGAGAGTCTCGAAAAGGGAGTCCGGCGCCGCATGGATGGCACAGGGGAAAATCTATGTATCTATATCTTGTCGTCGAAAGGCAGATCGATCTGCGACCGAAGGGAAGGGGGAGAGGGAGTGATCGACCTCTCTTTTCCACTGACGGGAGGAAGCGCATTTCTTCATTTACCAATCGTGGGAAGGAGAACGCTTCTTCAAAGAATAGCGGAAAAGCGTGGGTTGCGATAAAGGAAAAAGCGCCCGCGCCCAACACGGAGTGGGAAAGAAAAAAAAGACAAAAAACTTCTCGTGCTCTAAAGAAGACCTTTTGCGAGGAGGGGAAGAAAAAAGAGGGTCCATTTCTCGCCGGCCGCGAGGGAAAAAAAGGGAAAAAGAAGAACGAGTCTTCTCACCCGTCGTCAAAAAAGGGACGTGTACCTTCCTTAAGGCGGAGGGGGAAAGGCCTCGGAAAAAAGAAGAGGAAGGACGCCTTTTTCGAGAAGGAATTTTCTTCTCAAAACGAGGCAACAGGGGGTTGACGCAGGGGGGGGGAAAAGGGGCACGCGGCTCCGGAAAAAAAATCCCCGAAGAAGCCGAAACAAAGGGGGGCGGGAGGACCCCCCGAGAGGGGAAAAAAAAACCCAAGAAAAAGGGGGACTCCTCTGAAAGAAAGATCATTCCACAGTTAAGGTGTCTCCGAAAAAGGCCGGCGGCCCATCTTGAGCGGGGGGAATGAACTCCTGTTCGGGAAAAGAAGCCATTCTTGCTTCCGAGGGGGGGGGGTCCCAAGGAAAAAGGTACCTTCGGCCCGGGAAAAGAGGGGGGCCCTCCGCCTCATCCGTTTACGAAAAGACCGGGGCGTTCTCTCTTCGTGGGAAAGAAAGAGCTCTGCAAGAGAAAGTGTCAGCTCTTGACGGGGAAGGAGGAAAAGGGTCTTCTATTGGAAAGGCAGGCCTAGGCCTAGAGCCGAGACGGAGTTTTAGCTTTTTCACTTAAGGCGTTGGAAAACCTCCCGAAGTTTACTCTCTCGGGGAGAGGGAAAAACCTCCTCACTTATTTGAAGGGGAAATCTCTGAGGTCTCTCCGGGAGTTCATGGATCGACGGGTTTAAAATTCTGCCGGGCGAGGAGTAAGGGATCTTAAGAAACAAAGACCGAACTGATTTCGGGGGATCATGCTATAGGCTTTTGTTTCTGGTCAGATCCTCTCCGGAATAAAACAACAACTTATTATTATTACAGTATTATAGGCTCTCACGAAAAAGAAATTAAATCACAGGGTTCCTACATAAAAAAGAACCTTCCTTCCCTAAAAAGCCCCTTAGGAAAATATCTGCCCGTCGAGAAAGAGAATCACGAGAAAATGGAGTTCTTCTGCGGACCAAAAAGAAAAAGGACGCCACTAAGGCGAGGCGAAGAAGGAGTCTTCTCCCCAATCGAGAAATCCTGCAACGTCCAGCTTCCCGGTCGAAAAAAAGAGGGGGATACCCCACCCAAAGAGGAAAACCGTTTCTCTGAGGGCGTACACGGAGAAAGCGGTCCCGTTCCTCAGTAAAGAGCTGGAAGAAGGAGGAACCCTCCTTTGAGTTATGAAGGGGAGGGAGGCCTATTTCGAAAAGAAGTCGTCACTCTAAGGAAAGGAAGAAAAAAGCACTAGTAGCTTCGGGGGGAAGCTAGGGTTTCCTCACTCCAAAAAGCGTGGTCGAGGGGAAAAAACGCCGTTTAGGCGTGAGAAAAAAAGGGGAAATACGCCTCTCAAACCGGGGCCTAGAAGAAAAAAACAGGTAAAAAAATGACACGGGAAAGGAGGAAACTCTCTCCTCTTAAAAAGAAAAAAAAAAAAAGGCCTTCCCCTCCCGTGCAGTCGCACGGGAAAAAAGGGGGGAAAAAAAAAAACGCCCGGGTGAAGCCTCGAAAAGAAAAAGAAAACGATTTCTCCTCTATGTCCGGAGGAGAGGTCCTCTGGCGAAAGCAGGCGCCAAGAGGGAAAGAGCGTAAGATCGTCTTCTATCGCGGAGATACGAAAAAAAAAATGGACGCTCTCCGCTCGAAAAAAGAGCGTTTCTTCAAATCGACGAGACTGTGGGGAAAACCAGAAAAAGATTTTTCCCTGGAAATGCGTTGGGGGAAACCCCCCCCGACCGAAAAAAAGAAAAAAAAGGCACGCTAGTTTCTCTAGCTACTAGACCTGGCCAAAGAAGAAGGAGTCTGCGCTCTCTCTGCAGAAGAAAAAAAAGAGATCTCCTCTAGTCCGGGGAAAATCTTCCACCATCGGCGCCTAAAAAAGGGGAAAAGAAGGGAGATACTTCTTCGTTATAACAAAAAGGAAAAAAAGGGGAAGTTTTATTCACTGCAAAAAAAAGAGAAATCTCGCCTTTAACCCGTAAAGGGGGAAGGGAAGCGGCGTATTCCTCCTCCAAAGGGAGAAGAAAAACAGGTTCACCGACAGCACGGAGGGGGGGGGGGGGTTTCCCCCACTTAAAAGCTCTATTCATAAAAACTCTTTACTCGAATCTTAGAAAGTGGGGAAAACTTGGAACACTTCCGAAAAAGTACTCTTATAGAGGTAATCATTTGGAAAGGGGGAAAAGACGAATGTCCGCCTCACAGAAGAGCGAAAAAAGTGTCGGTGAGTTGCGGTAGGAGAGCTCCGGACCAGTGAGGGGGGCTGCTCATAGGAACCGCAAGTGAGGCACAGTACTAAAGGGGATGTAACGAGAAAAAAAGAAGCGCAGAAAACAAAGAGGGGAAAGGAAATGATCTTTAATTTCAGGAAGGGGGGCCACCATTATGGAGGGAGGGAGAAAGGGGGAAATTGGTGATTGCCCGGAAAGAAAAAAGGGAAGACCAGTCCCGGCGGCGTCATGGAAAGAGAGGTCATAGTCCGCTTAGAGTAAGAGGGTGCGAGGGGAAAGAGAAGAGGTGCCGAAAGGGTCGTGCGAAGGTCTGAAATAAGAAAGCCCGGCCGTGAGGCTGAAGGGGAAGATCTGGAAAAGATGTGAATCCCGACTAAGAAAAAGAAGGAAAAAAGGGTTTGTTCGTTCTGAAGAACTGCTGGGAGGCGTCCATTAAGAGAAAAGATCCCTCCCAGGGAAGAAGAAAAAACCTGCCATCGAAAAGGGGGGGAGCGGGATCGGAACTCGTAATGAGAAGTACCAAAGGAGGGAAGGTGATATCCCCTTAGTAAGAGAAAGGAGGGGAAAAAAAGCTCCTCCAGTTAATCCTCTTATCTCGAAATAAATAGGGGGGAAGGGAAGAAGGAAAAAACAGAGAAGGTCTAAATTCCTAGGGTGGTGGTGGGGTGACGGAAGCAGGGAGCCTCCAGTAAGGAAGAGTGTACGACATGTCTCCTAATTGGTCTAAACGCAGGGGGAAAAGAAATGCCCTCCGGGGAAGACCCTTCGACGAAGATCCGTTTGTGGGAAGCAAGCCGACGGGGAGAGGCTTAGAGATAGTTTCTGGAAAAGGGACCCACCGTCACATCTCTGAAGGGGGGGGAACCCCCTTTTCCCAAGAAGAAGGGGGAAAGACCGGAAAAGGAAGGTCTGAAGGTTCGACAGGAAAAAGCCCCCCCAGAGAGAAGTTGCTCGAAGAAGGATGGCGTCGTGACGAGGGATAAGAGGAAAAGAATGGTACATCTCCGAAAAGAAGACAACACGTTATTATATAAATAGAGAGATATGGAAGAAGGTGCTGACCTGAGGATCCCTAGAGAAACGTACCCGGATCCTCTCCGTTGAGGACCATGGTAAGGTCACTCTGCGGGTTGAGGATTCTTTCAAAAAGTGATTTCCTCTCCCCTGAAGGTGCGAGGTCGTAAGGAGGACGATCTTTCCCAGAAGGAATCTCTATTAAACTGCTTGGGAGGGGAGGGAGACCGTCTGCGCTAGATGATTTTTGTTCGAGGGAGAGTACTACAAACTACTGAGGATCGGTACGGGGAAGAAAAAGGGAGAATCCAAGACTCTATCTATAAGTAGAAAACTCCTCTCCCAACTAAAAAAACGCCTTCTCTACTGCTGATGGGGCCCTATATATGAGATGTGATTGAAGGATACACGTGCGAGGCACTCCTCGGCGAAATGTCGTAAAAAAGAGATGTACTTAAGAGGGAAGGAAGCAACATCGCCACACTACTCCGTCTCAGAGGAATATCGCTTCCAAAAAGATAAGGGGGGAAGGGGATCCTCCTCTTGTTCCAAGACTTCTGATCGGGGAAGAGGCCTCCGGACAAGGTAGAACTCACCGGGAGAAAGGTAGGTAAAAGATAGGTTTCCTCTTCCCTCTCGAAAGAGTTCTTATTTCACGGACTCGGAAACTGTTCGGGAGCAAAAAAAAGTAAGAATGACTCGCTACTATCGGAGGGGAAAGGAAAGGAAACCCCAAGAATGAAGAAAGGAGCTTTGTTGCTTATTGCAAGCGAACCTGCTCGTAGAATAGTCTCGGGAAGGGAGGGAATCAACCTGGGGGGGGGGAGTACTTCGCGAAAAGGAAGTCGGAAACAACGGACTTCAAAAAAGGCCTCCCCAGAGAAAGGGTGAAAAGGCCGAGAGAGGAACCTCCCATTCAAATGAAGAGTCTACTTTTACAGAAGGGGCCTTTCCGATAGAAACAATTGATAGGGAAGATCTATCCCATCATGTGTGGGAGAAAAGAAGGGAACCCCTTCCCCTGGGGGGAACTCTCCTTGGGAAAAAATGCGGGCCGCTGTGTTAAGGTCCTTAGTCGCCTTTTGCGGAATAGGAAGAGAGTCTGTTCCTCAAAAGAGAGGGGGGGGGGGGGAGGACCATAGAGAGAAGAAAACATCCCTTAATGAAACTGGAAAAAAGTCGTAAAGGGAAAGAAGACTACCTAAAGAAAGAAGAACTTTTCCTCTGTGGTCTGGGGGCTGACCAAAAGGGGGGGAACCTTAAAAAAAAGGGAAAATGAGGTCTAACTTCTTCTCCGAGGCGGAAAAGGGAGTCCGGTGGTAAAGTAAAGGGAAAAAAAGCTTACGCTTGGGGTCTCCGTCGGAAAGATCACGTTTTGACCAACTAGAAAAGAAGGAGTTCTTTGCGGGGGGAAAAGGGGGGAGTGTTTTGTGAGGATAGTCTTCCTGTTATGATGCCAGGTCCCAAGGGCGATACGGCACAAGAGGAAAAAAAGAAGGACGGCGAGCGCACAGGGGAAAAAAGGAAGAAAATCATCTCTACTGTTTCGAGTAAAAAAAAAAGCGCACATTTCATGCAAGAAGCCGCCTGGGAAAAAAAGGACCCCGACTATATCGCGGAGGAAAATCTCGTCAGAATGAAAAAGAGATCTCTACAAGGGGAATTTTTTTCGTTTGAAAACTGGAAGCTCGGAAAGGAAAAAAAGCCGACCGACTTTTTAACCACCGACACAGGGATCGAGAGTGGACCATTATCTTAAAAGACCCTCTCTCTCCAAGAAAAGAAGGGGGGCGATCCCCTCCGAGGGAGAAAGAAAAGAGTTTATGATTCTCCTCGAAAGGAAGAGAAAGAATGATGAATACCTGTGAAAGTACGGCGAAAGAAGAGGTCCATTTTTCGCCGGAAGGGGGAAGGAAGCTTCCCTACTAGGCTTCACAAAGAAAGAAAGGGTCCTTTACCTTCCGGAATGAGGTGGAAGAAGAGGGAACCCCTATCTCGAGGGGAGGAAAAGCTCTCCGTGGGAAAAATCTTAAGGGAAGAAAATTTCTTCTCAAGGAACCTGGGCCTCATTTGATCTATTCATGGGGCAAGAAAATCCCCTTCTTGTCTGAAAAAGAGAGGATGATACCCCCTCTAGTTGACACCAACCCTATATACGAGTGAAAGGGGGTAAGGCTTCAAGGATTGCCCGCTTGACACGAGAAAGGGGAGGCCTCATTCAAAGAAGGGAGGAAGTCCTACTCCATGCGGGATGAAAGGAGGTTCCCAAGGCCATCATCTGAGTGTGCCGGGAGACGATGGCCCTCCCCCTGAGAAAGGGAACGGCCGCGCCGCACGAAAAAGAAAGGAGTGGGGTCGATCACGGGGAGAAAAGGGGGGAGGTGTCTTATCCCGAGAAGGGGGGAGCCTACCCGGAAATTCTTTTGGGAGGGAAGAGGGGAGGAGTTCCTCGACGAAGGGGGGGGGAGGAAGGGGAAAGACTCTCTTTCTTCCGGGAAAAAGGGGGGGGTTTTTATTTGAATCTAGTTCTCGGGGGAAAAAAGAGGACCTTGGAGAGGGAAAAAGAGGCCCGGGCTCCTGCGATTCAGAGAAAAAAAAAAAAGGATTTCACAATCGTGCGTGGAGAGGAGAGGAAGAAGGGAAAAAAACAAACTGATTATTATTAAAAAAGAGAAAGAGTAGGGACGAACAAACTCCTCGCTGAATAAAAGGGACGAATCGCATTATCCTTCCGGACGATGAACTAATAAAAGGAGAAGAGACCACGAGAAAAAGGAAGAAAGGGGGAGAGACTATAAATCTCTAGCCAATGGGGGGAGAGGGAAAACGGAGGGAATTCCCACTTACGCCACGCGGCGAGGAAAAGGGCGCCCCATCTCTCATTAGCCGCCAAAACGAGCCTTCCCTTTCGGAAAAGAAAGAAAAAAAGAACGGAGCGCAGTCCCCCGGAGGAAAGGAAAAAAAAGATCTGGGTCACGTGGAAGGGACTTTCCAGAAAAAAGGAGCGCATCTAAAGAGGGGAGGAAGACGCCATTGAATGGGCCGCCCCCCTTTTTAAAAAAAAAGCCATGAGGGGGAAAGAAGAAAACCCTCCTGTTCATTATAGAAAAAGGGAACGATTATCTTCGGTGGGGTCCACATCTAATGTTTCGGACACCCAAAAAGGGAGGGGGGGGAGAAGAAAAGGGAAGAACACTCCGGGATTCTTGGAAAAAGAGAGAAAAGTAACTCCTCGCTCCACCGGGGTAAAGAGGTGAAAAAACGTTCTTTCGAAAAAAAAATTCTCTGACTCGAGAAAGGTTCCCTAGGGGGAAAAACAGAAAGGTCCTCAGGTCCACGAGAGGGGGGAGGCCTGTGAAGAAGAAGCGCTTACGGAGGGAAGACATCTCTGACGGAAAAAAATTGACCTCGGTGATCTGGAGCCGAACGCAAAAAGGACTCTTCCTCGAAGGAGCGGCGAGGGGAAACTTCACTCCGGTTGGGGGGAAAGACACGAGAAAAAAAACGCGTGTTCGTAGGAGAAGAAGGAGGGGAATCCTCGCCCTGAAAGGAAGGATTGGGCCCTGATCAAAAAGAAGGGGTGGACCAAAAAAGGGGAAAGGTCACGCGAGGAGAAAAAACTGAAGCCCCACAGTACGGAAAGTCAAGCTAGAGAAAAGACGCGATCACGAGATAGAAGCTATGCAGGGGGGGGCCCCGATCAAGAGGAAAGCTCCGTGAAATTCAAATAAAAAGGAACGGGAGGACGTTCTCCTCCAAAGATCTTTTATTGAGACGCCACTGGAGATAAAAGAGGGACTCTTCGCAGGAAAAAAGAAAGGGGGGGGTACTCCCTCGTTAGGCCCAAAAATAGGAAGAAACAACCCCATCAACGGTGTAAGAAAAAGCTAGGGGGTGGGAACCCCACTTCATATCCCTCGAGGATTTCTCACGGCTGGGTAAGGAGACCTTTATCCCCGTGAAAGAAAAGGAAACTACTGTCAAGAAGAAAGGGATAATAAGTTCTAAGCGTGGGGTTCTATTGAAGGGGAAGAGAAAGAAGAGATCTCGGCAAAAGACCAAAAAAGGGGAGGTTATTGGAAAGTCTATACACGCGATAGGGAAGAGTAGGTTTCTGCTCATAGGGGGGACGCCGCAAGGGAGATTTTTATTGAAGACGGAGAGGGGATGGAGAATTCTCCCTCTCATGAAAGGAAAAAGGAAAAGGAACTCTTTCCCATGAGCGGGGACATTTTTCAAGTCAGGAAGAAGAAAAACCATTATTTTATAAAAGAAAGGGCTTATTTGTGTCAGGAAAAGGGGGTGATTTCCTCTGACGGCTCGCGCCGTAACCGGGTAAAGAAGGAAAGAGATGGAGGGAGATGGGCGGGAAAAAGGAGAAGCCGAGCGTCACGAAGTGGAGAAAAAAAAGTGTGCCTGGAAGGAGGGGCCGAGAAAAGGGGAGTCGCTAATATGGAAGTGTTTCTCGCGGAGGAAGAAGGTCGCGAAGTGCTCCGAGAAAAGAGGGAGAGGGAAATCCCCCACGCTCGAGAAGACAGGGGGGTTGCAGGGGGAGAAGGGAAAAAGAGAGCTCGTCGCGTCCATAGAGAAAGAAAGGGGGGGAATCCCCGACCATTTATAATCTTCCCCCCAAAAAGAAAAGGAAGAAGAGAGATTACGGTCCGCGGGAAAGAAAGGATTGCTCAGGACCAGAAAAAAAAGGGTCCCCGTAGTCACACTAACGCTGAAGGGGAAAAAAAAAGCCGTAGTCGGAAAAACTCGAGAAGGGGGGGCTGTGGGTGGGGGGCCACCGGCCGCTTCCAAGGCGCTCGGTCGGAGGGGGTTTGTTGATTTTGACTGGGAGAGAGCCGGCCATTCCTCAGGGAAAAAAGGTGTAGCGACGGGGGGAAAAAGAAGGGCGTGCTCGCCGTGGAAAAAGCCGCAACCTTTGGGGGGATAGGAAGAAGGGAGAACGGATGCAGGGGAAAAGAAAGAATCCCTTACGTTGGGGAGGGATCTCATCTATGGGGGGTCCGGCTACAGGAAAATAAACCTCCCGAAAAAGAGGAGGGGGAAAAGAGAAACCCAAGGTCCAAGGGCCTCGGCACAATCACGCCGGAATCTCTCTAAAGGAATCTTCTTACCGTGGGTTCCCTCAAGGGAAAAAAAATTCTCTCATCTACCGGCTAAGAAAGAAAGGATAGGGATGTCTGGAGTCTTTCAGAAAGGGAGCCCGGGACTTGTAAGTCTCGACGCGATGGCGCGAGGAAGGGGAGTCAGGATTTAAAGGAGATATGGGCAGAAGAGGAAAAAGAGCATGAAAGAACGATCTTAAATAGAGAAATGAGGGGTGATGGCGTTTCTACAGGAAAGGAAACAGCCCCCCGAAGGCGATACTTCTCCGAGGGGGAAGGAGGGTTGACCAGTGAACGAAGAGGGGGGGGGCAGTGTCCCTGCGAGCTCCATCTCTTCGTGAACCTACGCACGGATTGACAGCAATGAATAGGTGTTGGAAGAAAAAAGGGATCGCGGATAGAGGGGCGAGGGGGAGGATGGGGAGCATAGTGGGTCTGGTGAGGGAGGAAGAGGGGAGTTGTTCGATGCCCCCTGGGACCGCGTTCAGAAGCCGACTGAGAATCCTTCTTCATCGGGGGGGCTTCCGAGTCGAGGAAGGCTTTCTCCGTGCGGGGAGAACTGTGCCCCGGATTTTTGGTGGGTAGATATCTCCCAACTAAAACGTCGGCGGAGGAATGAGGTTTTCCCAGCAGGTGAAGGGAAAAGGACCTATCTCTACTAAAAAAAAGAGGGCTTTTTGCGGGAGAAAAGAGTTCTCCGGGAGGGAAATTTCGGGAAAAAATTCTAATAAAAGGGGAGGAACCTGCGTTCTCCCTGGCGGAAAAAAAAAGGAGGAGTGTCTCGAGAAAAGAACCACCACTACTAACTGCGCGCAAGAAGGCATCTTCTGCACCAAGGAAGGGAAAATCCTCTTCTTTTCCGCTACGGAAGAGGAAAGCTTCCTCGGTAGCGGAGAGTTATAGATCCGTAAAAGAAGAAATATCTGTTCCGCTTCCCCGCTCATCTAGAAGCAGTCGGAAAAAGGGAAGGGGCTGCTAAAAAAAAAGGGAGATTCATGAGCGACGAGCGCGTGTCATACTAAAACGGAAAAAAAGAAAAAGGGGGGAGGGGAATGGAAAACGAGAACTATCTGCTCTTAGAAGGAGAGAGGGGGAAGAAAGGAAAAAAGATTTCATCCTTCGCTACGAAGGAAAGATTGCACCCAGACAGAAAACCCGAGGGAAGAGGCACCATTCTTCGCGAAAAATTGGAAGAGCCCAGAGGGACGGCCGACTGGGAAAGTACGGTATAAGGAGAAAAGGGATTCACAGAAGGGAGAGAGGGAAAATAGGGGTTTCGATCCAAGAAACCCCTCCCATGAAGAGCAATCTAAGGGGAGAGATGGTCGGCTTCTCTGGGAGAAAAGGGGGATTGGAGAGGCGCGTCTTCAGGGGGGGGGGAAAGGGGGGGGGAAAGGGGGGCGGGTGGCGGGGAGGGGGGGGGGGGAGGGGGAAGAGATATTAGCAGCCACAGGACTGAATCCCCTTTCCGGAGGGGAGACGGAAAAGTCAGCCGACACGGGAAGAGATTCTGTAGCGGACCTCGGGGAAAAAAAGGAAAAAAGAAACATTCTTCGAACTTCATTAAATGATAGAAAGAAAAAAAGGAGTGTCGGCCGTGTTCCCTTGGATCAAGGGGGAGAAAGGGAAGGAAAGGGCGAAGTCTTCCTCTCGAGCTCTACGGGGGGGAAAACGAAAGAGAAAGGAAAAACCTGGCTGGGTTTGTTGTCGTAGGGAGTGCTCGGGAGAGAGTCTTCTCGGCTTCCTCTCGGGGAGAAAAGGAAAGAAAAAACAGCAGGAGAAAGGAAACTGTACGGGTCACGGCGCGAGGCGGCGCTAAAAAAAACGTTCCCCCCAAAAGGGGGAAATGACTCCCGATCGCGAAGAGTATAACTCAGCCGTAATCAGACAAGAGGCATTCCTTCTAAGAGGAGGGGGAATCTCAGGGACCCCTTCCTCTATTATCATAGAGGAGCTGAAAAAGAAGAGCTACTCCTTCCTTTGGGAAAAGGAGGGAAGGAGTCCGTAACTCTCCTTGCCAAGGAAAGAAAGGGGGGTCACAACACTCATTTATTCCTTTACCCAGGGGGGAAAAAAAAGCTGATACCCAAAGGCCAGAATACAAAAAAAAATAGAATCTTTTTTGGTCGAGAAAGAGAGAAGGAACCACCCTAGTGAGAAAAAAAAAAGACGACTCGTGCCGCTCTTATGGAAGCTACGGGAGAAAGGTAAGGAAAAAATAAGGGTAAGAACTCTGTCCAGTTTTCTCCGGAAGAGGAGGAAAAAGAAAGAGGGGAAGACTCTCTTCACCCGAGTAACCAACGGGTCCCGTGACCTGCGTGAGAAAGGGTGAAAAGGTAACCCCGAGCTCGCGAAGAGAAAAAAGGGAAAAAAAAAAAAAAGAAAGGAGTCCTTTCGTCTACGACAAAAAAAGGGGGGAAAGGATTCTTACGGGCCGCGGGCAGAACAAAAAAAGGGGAGGAACTAAAAAAAAAAAGGGGGGGGAGGAGGAACCCCTCTGATGTCCGGAGAGAAAACCACTCAGAATCCCAGGGAAAAGGGGGGGACGACCTTTCCCAGGAGAGGGGGAAAGATTTACCACTCCTTTCTAAAGCCGAGTCTCCTGGCTGGAACGGAACGTCAAGAAGGAAGGCGACGTTTTCCGCAATTCAATCGTTAACGCCTAAAAAAGTTAAGGGATTTCGAGTTCCTTAGAAAAGGGGACTTAAGCAAAAAGTCACTTTTTGGCGAGGAGAAGGGGGGGTTCTATCTGGGGAGGGAAGGAGGAAGGAGGGGTTTACTTGGCTTCCAGAAAGGAGATTTTTTCTCCTGAACACTAGAGAGAAAAAAGTAAAAGGGTTTCTTAAGAAGGAGTTGTCCTCGCAAAAAAAAAACAGTGTACTCGCATCTGTTCCTCAGGCTCCTCCTTTATGGAAAAAGGCTTCTGGGAGAAAGAAGAAAATCCTTTTAGAGGGGCAGCTCGAAATGCCTGCTATTAGAAACCCAGGGGGGTAAATTCATGGGGGGCCTGCAAAGGGCGAAGGGACGCGCCTCTCTCTAAAAAAAGGGGAAAAGAGATGAATATGCTAAACCAGAAGGGGAAAAAGGAAATGTTTTTCCGAAGAAAAAGAGGGGAAAGGGGGAAGGATATTTCCATAAAAAGAAAAATAGCATCCCCTAGACTCCCTTCAAGAACTTAGAAGAGAAAGGGGGAGGGAAAAAGGAGGCGTCTATTACCTCTCCGGCCAAAGAAAGAAAAGAGGCTCTCGTCTTTCGGCGCCCCATGGGAAAGGGACCTCCCCGGAAAAGCTTCCCGGGAGAAGGAGATGCGACAAAAAGAAAGGCCTCCCCGTGCTTCGAACGGAAGTAAAAGAAAAAGCAGGAAAAGGGAAAGGCCCGAGAGGGAAGGAACGCTCGCATCCACTGTAAGTCGGAAGGAATCATTTAGTGGAATCTAAACAATTTCTCCAAGGGAAGGGGAAACGTGCAGAGAAGGGCATGAGAAGGAAACACGGGGCTAGAAAAATTTGGGTTTCGGGGATCCCCTCGAGGGGGATCTGGGAATCCCACGGCAGGGGGCTGGAATTGGGGGGAGCGTACAAGGAAAAAGGGGATCGGGAGCCGGATCCAGTACCTCGCGAGAGGGAAGGAAAATTGCACTCGGAGTAGTGAGACTAAAAAGGAAGGGCGTGCGGGGTCTAAACCAGAAAGAAAGATGCCGCTCTCTCCGGGGGAAAAGGGAGGTCTTTCCCCTCCTAGGGACACAACGGCAGTGAGAGGGAAATTTTTTGAAGAAGGGGGAATCCTCGGAGTAAAGCGTACAGAGGGGGGCCTCCAGAGAGGAGTTCAAGGAAAAAAAATTCCATAAAACAACAGAGAGAAAAAAAAAAAAGAAGAAGGGAAAGTCAGACCATGGGGGGGAGTGTGAGGTACGTGAAGTTGAAAATTGCTTTGTTGTGGGGGAGGAAATAGAGGGACGTGGGATTTCATAACTTGAATGGACTGGAAAAAAAGGAACATTTCTTCCCGGAATTGGACGGTCTCGACATGTGAGCTTCTCGAAGGGGATCTCGTCAGAGAAGAGAAGGATGGGGGAGAGGCTCCCCCTCTTCACGGAGAGAAAAAAGGGGGGGGGAAGATATGCAGATCTCGGTTTATCAAGAGGGAATTTCCACATTTGTTCCGGAATAAAGGGAAGGGGTTACCCCCGTAGGGAAGGGAGGGAGCGAGGGGGGTGACTTATCGGAAACGACCCAGGGAAAAGGGAAGAGCTCTCTATCTTGTACAGAGAGAGATCGAAAGAGAGAAGAGGGCCTTTTTCCTAATCGGAGAGAGGCGGAAGAAATCACCTCGGGGAAGGGGAGAAAAGTCGTTCTACTCGGCAAGTCCAAAGGAAGAACGTGCCGCCAAGGAGAACTCAAAGAGGCCCTCTCGACGAGAACCCCTTAGGGGAGGGCCAGTCTTTACTTGAAAGAAGGACAAACAGAATCCTAGAAACAACAAAAGAAAAGGACCGCCATCACGTCGAGGGTATAGGTCCCCCAAGGGGGAAAAGGGCAACTTCTCCCTCGTTACGCGTAAAGAGAAAGGGGGAACGGGAAAAAGGAAGCCCTTACGGGCTAAGGGGGAAAAAACATGGGTTCGATGTAAGGAGAAATCAAGGACGACTCAGAAAAAAAAGGGGTGCGTTCGTCTGTCGAAGGACAGAAGGGGGAGTAAAAAGGATGTTTCTGAGGAAGGTCCCCTCCTAAGGGGGATACTTACTATTCCGAGGTAAAGAAAGAGCCCCTCTCAGGAAAAGGGGGGAGGGGATTCCCATTATCTTTAATTGGAGTTAAGGGTCAAGGGGGGAGACATTATTTTATCGGAAAAGAGACCCTTGGGGGGAAGAGTAAACGCTACCTTCCCATTCGTCATTAAATAATTTAAGAGGGAGTCCTCTCCTTCTTCACGAAGGGGGAGATTTTATATCGGGGTGGATAAGTGAGGTGCCCCAGCAGGGGTGAGAGAATAGGGTCTTAAAAGAGGACCGCTTCTCTCCTGAGAGAGGGGAATATCCTCCTGTTGATGCTCTCCGGGGAGAAGGCGAAGGGAGGAGAGTGCCATCCTCCACGAGAGAAGAGAGGTTTTTGCCGTCTTTCAGGGAGGAAACGCGGGCCGAGTCCATTAATATCACAAGTGTGATAATCAACATGTATAATCTCCAAGGAAAGGAAGAAGGGGAATCTTCTCTATTGAAAAGAAGAGAACTGAGAAATTTCTCATGGAAAGAGGAAGGGGGGGAAAGATACCCTTAGTAAGAGAAGACTAGGGAAGTAGAGAGGGATTGAGCGACCTAATCTTTTTAAGGGGGTCCTCTTACTCATATGAAAGCGCTCAGGGGGGGTTTTTAGGGGGGAGGGAAGAGGCGCCGCCCAATTCCAAAAAGGGGGGTCGTTTTACTACATGTAACGCAGAGAGTCTAAAAAGAAAGACCTCCTTTTATCGGGCCCCTCTAAAGGGGAGAGGTGTCATCCCCAGCCAGAGCTTGGGAGGAGGGGGGCTTTTCTTCTACCTGCTTTTTACACAATTAAAGAGAATAGATTTTTAGGGAGAAAAAAAGAGGGGGGAAGGCTCCGCTTCCCTAAACCTTACGAAAAAGAAGAGAGCGTCTTAGGAGAGGGGGAGAAGTACACTCCCCCACGCCTATAGAAAAAGGGCTTCAGAGAAAGGAGAGTTAACTACTCTTCTCCGCAGGAAAAACGTGTACTTTTAAAGAGCTCTCCAAAACCCCCGGGAGGAGTCGTGAAAATCTCTTCTAGTGTACCAGGTGGACCGTTAGGCCGAGGAATTCTTCAGGAAGCTTGCTTCGGCCCGCAGCCCCTCGCCGAAGGAGACGGGTTTCGAGCCAGTCGAGGTAAGAGAGGTTCCTGATTTCCGTCGCAAAAGGAGTCAAGGAAAAGGCTGAGCGAGCGTCGGGGAGGGGGAGACTCTGTCGGGGTGGAGTAAGGAGGGAAAGGAGAAGAGACCGGGACTTTTTCCCAGCGGTAGAGAAAGATAAAGAAGAGAAGGAGCCAACTTAGGAGGGGATTACAACTCCTCACTTTTCAAGAAACTTGAAAGAAGGAGCTGTAGAAAAAGACTTCTTCTACCTTTCTTACAAGACAAGAAGAAAAAAAAGGGAAGAAGAAGGGGAAAAAAGATCCCCCAACACGAAAAAAGAGTCATCTCTTCACCATCTCGGGGGGAGGGGGGGGAGAAGAGGACTTGGTAAAAAAGTTCACTTCCTCGTCGCGGACAAGGGGGAAAGAGAAGAAAGGGGTACTTATTTCATCTCTATTGAAAGAAAAAAGCATCTTCTGTTCGGATGGGGCCGCGTGGAAAGAGACCTGGGCTGGAAAAGAAAAGAGGGGAAGTAAGTTTACTCTACTATCGCGTGGAGGAAAGGGGAAAGAACCCCTCTTCTTCTCGAGAGTGGGAAGAGGAAGTCTCCTCGTCTCGTGCAGAGGGGGACATAAACCTGTTCTGTCATCCTCTCGGGCTTCTTACTACTAGGAGGGAAACAAAAAGAAAAGAGCACACTTCTTGACGCAAAAAAGGGGGAAGCCTGCCCTGAACCTAACGCCGGGAAAGGGGAGAATTCTGCCAATGTTCCATAAGAAAAAAAAACGTGGCTCCGATCCCATCATGGGAGGCTCAAAAAAGAAACGGGAAACCGCTCTGGGCACGGGAAAGGGGAGAAGGCGCGGGCGCAAAGGCGGCCTCGTCTTGCATTTGAGAAAGAAAGGAAAGGGGCGGACCATAATTATCAGACAAGAAGAAAAAAAAGCCTGTTTCCGGAGGGAAAGAAACGCGACCTCCCTCCACCGTAAACTAAGATCTCTTCGTGAAGAAGGGGTCCTTCCCCTCGACCCCATTATTAAATCTTCTACTCGGAAAAGAAAAAAAAAAAAAGGGTACCGGGGCTCACGGTCGCCGCGTACGCGTACGCGGGAGAAAGGGGGGGGGAAGAGAGAGAGCTCGTGGGGGAACCACTGATCCCTCCGAAAAAAAAATGCTGGGGGGGTTGAGGTCTAAGGGGGAAAAAAGGAGGAGTTCCTACGAGGGGGAAAAAAAAAAAAGGGAAAAGGGTTCACAAAAGAAAGCCCATTGGCTGCCCTTGACTATCCGGGATACCGAAGGGAAAACGAATTCCTTCCGAGGAAGGGCATTCAGGCAAAGGATGTCCGATTCCGGGACCCACGCCGAGGGGGGAAGGAGTTGAAAGAGGAAAAAGGAAGACGCTACTCCGTCACTGGGGGGGGGAGAGAGAGAAGAGAGGGGCCACTTCCGAAAGAAGGGGTACAAAAAAATGCATTACCATCGGACAGAAGAGAAGGGTAACCAAAAAACCGCGCTCCGAAATACTAACTCTTTGGGGGGGAGGGAGGGGAAAAGCTCTTTCGACGAGAAAAAAAAAAGTAGTTTAGGATCCCCGGGGGAGAGGAGGGGCTCTCTCTCTGGGCGAAGGAGGAATACCGGGGAAAAGAGGAAAAAAGAGACCGCGTTTCCAGTTTTAAAGGAAAGAAGGGGGGAAAGAAGAAAAGAAAAAAGTACTCTTCCCTCGAGCTAAAAAAAAGGATCACGCACCCAGGTCCCAGGAACGGCCGCCTAGGGGGGGGAAAGAAAGAGGGACCCCGAGCTCGCGGAAGAAAGAGAAAAAGAATGTTTTCGAAGAAAGGGAAGTACCTTTTCTTCTACGGAACCAGGGAAGAGGGGGGGAAGAGCTTACGTTCCGCGCGAAAAAAGAAGAAGAGGGGAGGAAATACCCACTCCGTGGCGGAAAAAAAAGGCTATTGTCCTCCAAACCTAATCTCCTAGGAAGGGGGGAGAAGGGAAAGAGGCCCCCTAGAGGAAAAATTCCCCACTACTGGAAGAGTAGGAATTCATCCTTTCTTAAGTAAAGAAAGGGGAGGGTATTCTCTAGTGTTCGTAAAAAAGGTCTTTAACTGAACGCTTCCCAGGGGACCAAGAAGACTGTTTATCCAAATAATCCCTTGGCGGAGGGGGGAAGGGGGGATTGTTTTCTCTCGGCTGGGGTTTCGACAGGTGAGTAAGAGTACTGCCCTGTCTCTATTGGAAAGGGGGGAGAGGAATCCGAAGGAAGATACGTTTAAGAAAAAAGTCCCTCGACTCCTCCCTCCAGAGAGATTCTTTCTCGTGGAAAAGGGGGGGGGACTGGGGGAGTCTCGTTTATTCTCCAAGGGGAAGGGGAAGAATGACTGGAAGGAAGGGCGTCTTCACAAAACCTGGGAAATTTCAAAGGGGAGGGG
>Ga0179593_1429978_pt1 | contig 19712 bp, 23 predicted proteins | sample CZODoug2_1_08_16_FD_185931 | JGI IMG/M metagenome (GOLD analysis project Ga0179593, IMG submission 185931) | Vadose zone soil fungal communities from Angelo Coast Range Reserve, California, USA - CZODoug2_1_08_16fungal (PacBio error correction) | ecosystem: Environmental > Terrestrial > Soil >...
GTGTAAAAAAACAAAGCGGAAAAATTCCGAACGACCGGACCGGAGCACGAGCAAAAGGTTCGGTCGCCTGAAGGAAATTAGCTCACGGCGCACCCGGCGAAAAAACCTGGAAGAATCCCGTGCCAAAAAAACGTCTGACGAAGGATCACGGGGGAGGAAAGGAAAAAAAACAGCTGCTACGCAAGGCAGTTCGCGGTATGCGGGAGAAAAAAGACCGCTGGGGGGTGGGCGGGACAGGTAACCTGTACGAAAGGAACCTGATCCCCGGGTATTGGGGGGAAAAACAGAATCTAATCATCCGCAGAGAGAAATAATCGAATAAAGTCAAAACCTCGGGGAAAAGATCGACTCATAAAGCCGGACAAGTGGGAGAAATATCTGGTCAGGGCGGTGGAAGCAGGGGCAGCCAGGAGTTTCGGCAACATCGGCTGAAGGAAAGGGTTGGGACTCTTTAGGCCTGCGCAGAGACAGGATGACGGCTGGGAAAAGACATTCCGTGAAAACATAACCAAGGGTGAAGAAACGGGGAGACTAAAAACGAGGCGCCGGGCTGAGGTATTTAAAAAACGCCTGAGGCATAGATTGCAACGAGCCATCGCAGCCAAAACCCGCCCAAATAAAAAGGTATGGGCCAGGTATAGGGGAGATGACGATGTAAAAATAACGTGCTCACGGTTAAACAGGTGTACAGGACGTCGGGCAGGTAATAAGCCAAAGAGGGCCGGGCCTGGTGTTTGGAATGTTGATCCTAACGGCACACAAGGAAAAAGACGCAGGCCAAACCGCCTGCCGCAGGCGAATGAGAAAGCGTGGGGGCGAGGGAGGTCCTGAAAAGTAAATCAGGACAGGCAAGGGAGGGACAGCCCGAAACAAAGAGAGGTTTGAGGGGGTGGCTCCTGCTAAAATTCCACGAGGAGGGGTCAAATCGCCACATAGGTCTAATTTCTTGTCTAGTGGGGGGACAGTGCTTCAATAAGTTTATGGATCATAAAAGCAGGTCAACCTAGTAAGGCGGGAGGAAGTCAAAGCGTGGCGACATAGTTAGAGGTGAAATTGCAGAAGTCACGGGGGGGTTAAAAAGCCGGCCACCGAAAACTAAGGCCAACTCCAACCGCACCAACCCCACACCCCGCGATCCCCCCCGCCCTTCCTGAAGGCCGGGTCCTACCGGAGTGGTGCCGTGGTGAGGATGTCGGGGGCGCAGCAAACGGCGCGATTGCTGCCGCGGGGGAGCGTTAGGACGCCTTTAGCGAAAAGCAACAAAGCGGCGTACTCCCACGCCCGCGTTCGGGTATGACCGAGGGGGCCCCATCTGGGGGGGAAACCGGAGCAATCGTACAGGAGAACATTTACAACAGTTGGGGCTAAGCCCATTTAGGCCATAAGAAAGAGAGAAAATCTGCTGAACTCATGAACCATTTATCGGGGATACAACGTCGGGCCGCGTTTAGGAAGGCCTCTTTAAGTCAAAAAGAGACGGAAAAAGATATAAGGTCGGAAAAAAAAAAAACACAGGAGGCGGAATACGCGGGGGTTTGACAGGGCGATATTTAGGGAAAAAAGTGTTGAGATGGTCGGGTGCGGCTAATTGCAAGCAGAACCTGATCGGAGGAAAAACAAACCCTCGAAGGCCTGTAAACACCGAGCCGGGATTCGTCGGTTGGCAAAGCTCGCACAGAAAAGGAGACGGGGTGGAAAATTCAAGTCGGAACGAAACAGTTTTGATTACACGGCGGGGAAGGGGCGTCACCAAACAACGCTATCAAAACGAGGAGTAACTTCAATGAAAAGGGCTAAAACTTGTCAAAACTTGCGGTTTAAAAAACCCACGAAGATCACCCATGTTATCGGGGGCCAACCGCAATGCGGCAAAAAGCTAAACAGAAAATCGGGTCAACAGGCCATACAGTCCGCAAAGGATAGACTCGTACAGGGGCGATCACTGAATAAAAAAAAAAGTACGAGTGGCAGAGAGGTAAGTGGCCTTGGGGAGCGAACGGGATGTTGCTGCTAAAAGCGGGGGAGTCCCTAACAAGGCTTACGGGGAGCGCAAAACAAGATCTACGGAAAAAAAAAACCAGAAAACGGCCTTAGAGTCAGGTGGGATGGCGGGGGACTCAAACGAGGAGAAAAAATAGGCCGCCGGAGAGCATTGGCACACCGGGGGAAACTTGGGGGGGCTTACAAAACTCTACTTGTCAAACGATGGAAAAAACCGTCTAAGGCAGAAGCTCAGAGGAAAGAGAGTATTCTCAGAAACGCTACGCAAATGGGAAAACGCGCTGGGGGGCAAGGCAAAAAAGACGAGTCAATTCTCAAAAAACGACGCAACGAGAGAGAACGGAAAAAAAGCAGGTTCAACCCCGAAGAAGGAGACCGGGCTGAGTCCTAAAGAAGGGAGGCGTGACCGATCGCGAGGCCAACGGAAAGCGGCAAAGGGGGCCAGGATCGCCGCTGGACTGGAGAAAAGAGGTTTTCTGGAGCGAAGACCGTGAAGAGGGGCCCGCAAAAGAGAGCGTGCAGAGCAGTATGATTCCGGCTGGTCGGTGAAAGGGTCAGAGAAGAGGGATGTTTCGAAACGCCATTCAAGAATCTGAAAACATCTGAGGAAGTTCATCAAGGAAAACGAAGACCTGGCTGATCTCCCAGTAGGGGGAAAGGCAAGATCAAAAAAAAAAAAAAGGATTAGTATTATAAAAGAGAAGGAAAACCATCAGCAGAAAGGCGGGGGAGGGGGAACTCAACAGACGAGGGAGCACTAAAGGGAAAGGGACCTTTATTGTCGCACGCCTCGAGGCATCAAAAAAGGGGGCAACCGCACCAGAAGAACAAAGACCTGATGAAAACGTAGGGGAAGGGAAGTCGGGAACCGGAAGAACTTAATTAAAAAAGAGGCGCCAGACAAAAAAGTATCCTTGCCACCCGGGAAGAAATGATGGGAATCAGAGCATCCAAAGCAGACCTGAAAAAGGGGAAAAGTCCCTACGTCGACTTGACTGATTGGGTAAAAATCAGCATTCCAGGATTCTAGGGGGGGACTTAAAAACTGGAAATGTTTTCCGGGGGGACAAAATAGAGGATAAAGGGCAGAGAGGGTCTACAGGTTCTTTCGATAAGCTGACGGGGACCAAGATTCGAAAAGCGGGGGAAGATATCAGTGTTGGTAAGCAACCAACAACGGGTTTCCAATGGTTTCGGAAGCCCTCAAAACGTGTCTAAATCAAGGTGGATACCATAAAAAAAAAGAGAACTCCGTCCGGTGGGATCTGTTCAGAGATTCTTGTGTTTCTCAGCAGTTCATATTGGCAAGCTCAAAAAAGGCATAAGAACCTACTAAGGAAACAATGGAACCATAAAGGTCTGGTCCAAAGAGGAGTGCTGCTGGACAGTTATCGGGGAACGGAAAGGTGAGCTCTCGAGCACGGGGCCAGGAAAAAAAGTGATGGCAGAATAAGGAAAAACTGGAGAACGGCAGAGCAAGGGCTTTTGTAGGGTCTCACCTGGTCTGAAAAGGTTCAAAAAAAAACAGAAGAGGGCAACCCAGTGGAGGAGGGGGGAAACCGGGGGGGCCGACAAGTGGGGTCAACATACGAAGCGACGTGAGTCGAAAGGGCTGCACAAGCAGATGTCATCAGCAAAAAAAAAAAAAAGGGGGTCTCTTGAGGAAAACTAAATGACAAACGAAATAAGGGGCGGTTCTACGAGGGAAACGAGAGCAGCCTGGCGACTGGTGTAAGGAGGATTTGGGTGCTGAGGCCTAGAAGGTGAACTCGGACAGATTAGAAGCACACGCCTAAGTAAGAAACAACCACGAGTTCCCCCCCCTAAGAGAGCCACCAAAACCTCGAAAGGAAAAATCTCTACCTTCTGGAGCTGGCACTCCAAGTATATTTTCGTTGTCCCAAGGGCAGCATGACAGATCATCTCACGAATCTCACCTCGGCGCCGAAGGGGTCAAGATCCCTGGGCCCTATTAGCAGCGAACGAATCCTTTAAGAAGAAGTAGTCGGACACGAAATGGGGCAGAGCAAGCTGATCAGCCGAAACGAGACAGGAGAAAGATGAAACGGGTACGGCGCTGTGTCTCTCGGGAGAACGCCATAGGTGGGTAAGGCAGTGGGGGGACGGATGGTAGGTAGGGGACGTTGAGATCCGTAGCTCAACGCGATCGTAAAGAAAGCACCCGAAGTCTAAGGAGGCAAGAGCCCCAGACAGAGAAAACACGGGACCAACGAATTATGAGGAGGAACTTTGAAGTGCGAGTCCCAGGGCGGGGTAAGTGAAGTCCAAACTGGTTAAGTAAGAAAGCACCGGGAGAACGACCGAAGACTAAAGTTTTCCTAGAACGAAGATCGGTTGGATGGCTGTTGTATGAATAAATTAGACATTGCGACGAACGTAGAATCCGAAAAAAAATAGGGAGGGAATATTTTGACTTCTTTCAAAACGAGCGGGGGCCATGTGGAAAATCAAAAGTGTCGCCACCTACAAGTCATTGGGTTCGGGGATTTCAAGAAAGGCCGGTTACTTGGCGGATTCGCAAACAAGGACAAAAGAAAATCTTCAGGGAAGTGTGCTCGAAAGGTAACCTTCAGACGGCTTCTTAGTAAAGGCGTTTTTCAATGGGGGCAGGGGCTCAAGAGAACCATTTCCCCACGACCTGTAAACTTTCTCCTCTAAGCTGTTCCTCGTGAAGCGGCAGAAGAAGGTACATTTTGTGAGGACTAAAAGGCTTTTTCTGCTCAAAGGGTCGCACCGACCGAGAACCGGGGCCAACATAGGTTCTTTTCTCGCAGGGGCTTAGAACTCGGACGGATTGGAAGACAGAGGCTCTCAGAAAAATTACATCGCCCGGGCAGCAAGAGACGAAATTAAAGTTAGAAATTTGCGTGGACATTTGAACGTAATGGTTGTCCCAGGGTGGAAAGGATGGCAATACGTCTTAGTTCTAAAGAAGTGGGGGGGTGGGGGGGGGGGGAAAACAACAGTGGGAACCCTTTGCTAAAGGTTGTCGTCACAAGAATGTCAGGGAGTACTGAGGGTGGAACAAACGCCTAAGAAAAGAATCCCGGGGCAGAACACGCTGATGGGGAGAGTCCTAAATAGAAAAGGAGGAGAGTCTGGACAGGTGTCGCGCGAGTTCTGGAGGGACGAGGATCGCGGCAGGAGGGAGGGGGAGTCGTCATTATTATCGGCAAATGACAGGACGGCAAACACCGCTTAAGGGAGAGCTTAAATAACTGGCTGAATTAATAGAATCTGGGGGGAAGAAAAAAAACATCTAGAAGGCGTGAAGTACCCTAGGTTCAAAAACTGGTCGTACAGGTCCTGACGGGCTGGGGGCCCCATGTGAGAAAAAAATCAGCAAATGCTCTGTTCTAAATGGCGACTGTGGGGGGGAATCGTTCCCGCCGTGAAGGGCGGGGGAGCGTAATTGCGTGGCGCCATCACCACGGGGGCTGTGGAATAGTCTCACCACAAAAATAGTGCTGGTTCAAAAAAGAGATCGACAGAGAAAAACAAAGTGTAGGACCAATAATAGCCTCTAACCTCTTGCACTCGAAAATATGGTGGTGGAGGGGGTGCAGGGGATCGAAATACCGTATGAGGGGCGCAAACCGGAAAGCCACCGGTGGGGGGAACTCACTGGAAACAGCTTTTAGTAAGCCTTCTCCAGGGTGGAGGATGAAAGCACCTGCTCTACAAATCAGGCACATTGCAAGGAGTAGGAGGTTGCAGGGACAGATCTTTTTTTGAGGCGACGACAAGGTGCAAGAAAAAAAGGATGAGTTTTTTGCCGAGAAGATCGGGCGCCAATAGCAGTAGAAGCTCGGTCGAGACTCTGGGGAAAAAACAAAAGCCGATCGACTCGGATCGACCAGCAAGCTGGGCAATTCCAACTTTAATAGCATGGGAGGGGAGAGTGGAAGACGGATAACACGTGAGCCCCATCGTCTACGTGGAAAAAAAGGGAAGTGCGGGTGAGGCCCAGATCACAGGAGACATAGCGGGGGGGAAACAGGCAGGGATCCCCCGGGGCAATCAACTTGTAGAGTCGGGTAGAATAAGGGCGCTGTATTTAGGCCCTGCTCTTCTCGGCACAAGAAAAGACCACTCGAAGGCCAAACACCTCGCCCATAAGCAGGGGAAGGGGATGACAGGTTAAGAAGGGGGGATAGAAAGCCGAACCGGTACTGCGCAGGGCGGGAAAACGGTAAAATTACGAGTCAGCGACGCGGACAGAGGAGGACCAGAAGGGGGGGTGCCAGGGGGGGAGACTCTAACAGACCCCGGGAAAAAAAAATTTAACGACACGAAGAAGCATAACGTATGGGGGGCATTGTCAGGGGGGGGGGGATGGAGGTACCAAAACGTAAAATTTTCGGGGAACCTAGACGCCAAGGACGGTTTGGGGTGGAAGTGGAAAACGTAAAAAGGGGCAGCAGCGTCGGGGAACAGGGGGGACCGCATGGAGATGATCAGTTCGGCTCTTGGGCGGGGGTCTCGTAGATCGAAGGGATAGAAGGGGATGGAGAAAAACCCCCACCTATATGGAGGGCGAGCCACGTTCAGCAGCAGTCGGTCTTCGAGGGAAAGGACGTCAAAGGGTGCAACATCCGTCCCACCAGAGAGAAAACACATGGACCGGACATGCCTCCTGAAGTAGGAGTTTTTGGCCCTTTGGCTGGATGAGGTTATACCGGATAATCACGGGGGGGATTTCTTGAGCTCTATTCGTATCCTGGTAGTGAGAGGTGGGGAGAGGGTCGGGAAGGGGAGAGGACGAGGAGAAGGAGGAGGGAGAGGATTGGACGATAAAGGAGGGGCAGGAGAAAGTAATGAGGGGCCAAGGCACGCCCGCAGGCCCTCGTGACTTCACCTCGATCGTTCGCTCCCGGATTTCAGGAGGCAGCTAAGACCTCTTCTGACAGGAACAGAGGTCAGCCAGTAAAAAGCGGTTGGAAAAGCTTGGCTCAGAAAGGGGAGTGGAATAAGAATTGAAGATAAGGTAGTTCTGGATGGAGAAAGAACTCGGGCCACTAAGGGGGGGAGGAAAGCTAGAGCCTCTTGGAATAGATAGGAACTAAAGGAGTCGGCCTCCATGTAGGCAGGGGAAAGGAAAGAGAAGGTGCGACAGACGAAAGAGTATCGCATCAGGGAAGGTTTCGTGGATAGTTGCTGGTACCTGGCCGTGTTTTGGATTCCTTCTTATGTGACGCGTAAGACTGACAGAGTCAAACAGTCTCGGCGGCAAGAACCCAAGAAGTGCAGGGGTCTAAAATTAGCAAGGCTCGGGCGTGGGGGCATCGGGAATCAGAAAAGAGACAGTTCGTCGTCGACCGCAAAGGTGTAGGAACGCGTACCAGGTTCCTCCTCGGATAAAAAAGTCGGAGGGGAAAGTGAAAGGGACACGGTGCGAGAAGGGGGTTCGTAAGCAAGTATGGTTGAAAAAAACAACCAAAGCAAGAGCCCGACCCGGGGGGAAACTCGCCTGCACTATCCCTTGGACCCCAAGAGGAGATTCCTACAAAAAAGTAAAAAAAGGGGCTCGCGGAAAGTAGGAGAATCGAGGAAATCCTACAAAGGAGTGGGGGGAAGAAAGGTTGAGGTGGTTCCTTTTGTGAGAGCAGGAGGGGTATGGCGAGGAGGTCTTTTCATAGGAAAAAAGATGGGAGGGATAGAAAAATCAATCCAAAAAACAAAAAAAAAACACAAACACACAGGCGGATGCTACTGTACACACGACCACAGGCCGTGCAGCTGGGCAGGAGGGTCTGGCGAAAAGAGTAAAAAGGTGAAAGCGTGCGGGACCGAATAATCAAATTTGAAAAACAGAAAAGTTTTGGGAGGAAAAAAACTCTGAATAGTCAAGAAGGATTCGTCAGTGGCGTGGCGAGCATATAACAGAAATGGAAGATCGGAGAAGGGAAAGAGGAAGTGTGTGAGACCGGATCGGTTGGTTAAGCGGAAACCAACTCCTGGAAGGCAGAACACCAACCACCATCCCAAACGAAGAGAACTTTACTTCAGGAAGAATCACCCCTAGGAAGTTGAGGAAGTACTTCAGGACAGAGAAGTCAGAGGTACGTATCTCGATGGAAAAGAGGATGAGGGGACACTTTTGTTTGGACATTAGCAGAACGAGGGGATTGGGAGGAAAAAACGTGTTGTCTACTGGGAGAGAAGGGGGGGCTACGACGAAAATGCGCGGTGTCAGAAGACGTCAATTGGAGAGGAGGGCGGAGGCACACGGAGAGAAAAAAGAGGGTAATTGGATAGAAGAAAGGCAACTCATTGTCACGTCAAACATGGGGATTGATAAGGGAGAACCTCTAATTCTCCCTTTAATAGAATTCTTTTACTTAGAGACAGAGCAAAAAAAAAAAAGGGGAGGAGATTAAAAGAAGGGAGAAAGAGAAGGACCAAAATCACGATCATGCCAGGTACCCTGTAGGAGGTTCTGAAAGTCCCTCCTATGGGACTCCGCCTGGAGTTCAAGGGGGGGGGTAGGGGAGGAAAAAGCAGAGGAAAGAAGAGGAAAGAATAAAGGTTGTAACTGGAACTGAAGGGGTGACTCTGAAGGACTGAACCTTCGAGTCAGGAGGACACAGAGGTTATCGAAAAAAAAAATCTGATACAAGGGAAAAAAAACGGCACTGGCCTATTTTCAAAGTAGAATAGTCACCCGAAGCATAAGTGAAGTAAGAACGAGGGGGGAAAATGAGGTCTTCGGGGTGAGAAAGAAGGATGGAAAGGACTCTAGAAAAAGACTTGGGGACGAGGGGGGAGAATCGGTACAGATTGGGGGGGGGAAGAAAGGCACACCCAGGGGGAGGAGAAAGGTCCAGGGGGGGATGGATCCGGGATCCCTGTTAGGAGTAGAGGAATCAGGTAAAGAAAAAGCGACCTCCTAGGGGATACATCTTTGAATGAAAAAAGGAGATGTGAATCCCCCGGAGGTTGGATAAAGGGAAAAAAAAAACAGGTCTGCCCAGCGGACTCAGGGATCGAGAAGAGGCTGTGTCATACAAGCAACGACGTAAAGGGGACCGGTAGGAAGAGGGGGGGGATGCTTTCCTTAGAAAAATTGTGTCAAAAAGGGTAATGAAGATTGGGGGAATTATAACAAGAGAGAATAAAAACGCCAAGAAAGTTCAAAAAAAAAAGAGAGGTCAAAAAGCATTTGAGTCCTGGCTTAAAAGCTGGGGGGGAGAAGAAAATGTGAAGGAGATCCACTTTGCGACATGTTGGTAGGGAAGTCTCGGCATCAGGAAAGAACGGTTGCACTTGGAGAGCAGAAGAGTGAAGCTAGAATTAGATTATTTTGGTGAAAGACCAGAAGTTCAGGAGGGACAATTTGAGAAGCACGTTTCCATGGACTTGAGGAAAAAGGGAAAGAAGAGGGGGGGGACAAGAAAGGGGAGGAATCAACAGGGGGGGGAAGTCGACGAGAAAAAAGGAGAAAGGGGGATTGATAACGATTCACAAAAGAAAGAAACTGGCGAAGGGGGGAAAATTAAGGAGGGGTGTGGGGCAGCCGGGGATAAGGGGGGAGGATCGGTACTCTTCAACGAAACGCAGGATGAAAGAACCAAACCGGAGGGAAAAAGCAATAAGAAATAATACCAAGAGAAACAATGAAAAAAGAGCTACCTTAGGAGGCTGGCCGACAATTATAGGAGGGGTAAAGGGAAGTATTCACCTCTCGTATTGTCAAGAGGAAAGATCCAACTCTTGGGAAGGGGAACGAGATGGGGGGGGGGGACGATAATGGGAAAAGTTCCTCACACCCAATCAAATCCTTTGGATCATAAGGAGGTAGGGGAACGAAAAGGGAGGGGGAGGAAAGAGGAAATACCACCGTAGAAACTTGCGGGCCTCTATGGGGAAGGACGGGGGGGGAGAGAACTCTGGGGAGGAGGCGGGAAGCAATCTGGAAAGGGAGGGGGTAGACTTGGTTCGGAGAGGAGGAGGACTTTAGGAGATAATGAGTTTCGTATAACGTCCGAAGACGTTTTCTTGCGTCCTCCGACATGGTTAGAAAAAACTATATGACTGAGCCCTAGAGTTAAGCGCCCAAGATACCATAGCCTCACTGGAGAGTCTTATGGTGCAAGGGGGTCTCAAGGCCTTTGTCTGTGGTCGTCGTTTTTTCCTGACTAGTGCCAAAAGGGTGAAGAGCGACTACGAGTCGGAACCGCACTTTATCCTGCGTTAGGAACGGGTCGAGGACACCCTCCTGAGAGGGGGGGGGTCGCAGGGGATGTGATCACCGACCGTCTAAAACGGAGGGAGAAGAGACCTCATCTATTCGGGGGGGGGGGGGGTAATACATAGGTCTCAAGGGGGGTGGGAAAAAACTGTCGGCGGTTTAGGGTTTAAGTTCTAAGTCCAGTGCGCAACGAGAAAAACATCAGGGGGGTGTCAGGTCTGGAGACACGACTCTCAAAGGTTCTCGGGTAGGGAAGGGGAGTTTACAGAAAATGGAAAAGAAAACAAATAAACGTTCCATTATGAGAAACATTATTAGGAAGGGGGAGGCAAGGAGGGGTTGGAAGGTGTCTCAGGGTGAAATCTGAGAATTATACCCTTCAAACTAAGCACGGACCGGAAGAAAGGGAAGGGGGGTAGAGAAAATAAGGAAAACAACGGGAGGTTGCAATACGTTCTAGTGTAAGGGCAGAGGAGGGTATCCATCTGGAAGGAAAAGGAACTAGAGCAGGTATTTGTTGAGAAAGGTGGTCTGAGTAGATGCTTATGGGAAACTCTAAAGGGGAAATAGAGAGGAGAACTACATGAGTACCGGAAGCCGAGGAAAAAGAGTATGGGAAACGGGCTGAACCCTTGGTTCTTGGGGGCACGGGGTCTCCCTTACACGGGGGGGCCACGAAAGTTCAGACATGGGTATTCTTCCGGGGGTTTCATGAAGAGAAAGGAACTACTGGTCACTAAACTTTGAGGTAGAGCTAGAGGGGGGACGAACTGACGGGGGGATACTAAGGATACGTGACTCTCATAACCGTTCGATGATACAAAAGGGATTTAGGAAAGGGGGGTAAGGGCCCGTGTACTTACGGGGTCGAACGGAAAAGTGAGAAAAAGGTATATGAAGAAGTATGAAGGAGGTCTAAGACAGGTTCTGGATATTCTCAGATTATACAGAGGTTAGTTCACTCGAAAGATGGGTATTTTGACTTAGGGATGCATGGTAAGCAGAATACTAACAATCTCGGAGGGGGAAAGAATAAAGACCACTTGAAATAAAAACCGCTATTAGAGGATTGTGAATGGCATTGTTAAGAAGAGCAAGACACACCTCAGCATTGAGTCTAAATGAAGGAGGCTGAAGTGAGTACGGCTTGGGAAGAAGGGGGGGGTCAGAAATTAATAGTTGGTGGGACGCAGTGTGGAGAAGACTATCGAGCGTCGGGAAGAAGAGAGATCCGGAAAGAACTCGTGGAGACGTTTCACTCGGAAGGGAGGGGTGTATGTCTCTAATTTGCCAGGTAGACACGGGGGGAGGGAAGATGGCGCGGAAAACAAGGAGGATAAAGGGAGAAAAAAGAAGGAATGTATGAAAAACAAATGGTTCATCTCTATATAGGAACAGACGGAAAAGGAAGGCCGTCTTGTGCAAATAAAAAACTAGGGCAGGTCTGAAAGGGGTGAAAGAGAAAGAGGGGTAGGAGACAAGCGAGGCCAAAAAAATTTTTTGAAGAAGAGCCAACTGTGAAGCAAGAGGTAGTCACCGAGGACTTTCGGGTGTATATTATCGATTCAAGCTTTATAATCGAAGAAGGTATGGAAAGGAGGAGAGCCATCGCAACGGGGTTTAGTTGACGGGAAAGTACTTCGTGGGAACTGCGAAGGGGAAGGAGTCAGGCATAGATATATAAGAAAATAATCGAAGAGAGAAAAAGTATTGGAAAAAAGAATACGGTAAGGGAATCGGAGCTGATCGTTCGTAAAGAGACAGGTCTAATAAGCGTGACAGGACAAGTCCTGAGAGACGGGGGTAGCTGTTGGAGTCAGCAGTATTTCAATTCAAAGTGGTTTTAGGAAAGGAAAGGCGGAAGGGGAGAAAAAGGGGATATTAGTTAGAAGAAAGAGAAATCAGTGATGCAACTCTGGGGGGTTGCCAGGAAGGCTTATGGCAAGGGGGATCTTGCACAAGGGGGGAAGAAAAAAAGTGGGGGTAGACTTAGTAGGGCGACATTTATATGTATGGAGGGAAGAAGGGAGGGATGCGGGGTTTAAATCCTCAAGCTCGAGAAGACTCGGGAATAAGTGCGCACATAAAAAAGTGAAGAATTTATGTATACAGGTTGATTGGAGATGACTAACATCAGAATCTAGAAGGGAGAGGGAGGAAATAGGGGGCAGGGATCAATGGGGCCTGATGAAAAGCTTCGCCAGAGGAGACCGTTCGAGGTATGGGCAAGGTGGAGAGAGAAAAAAGGGGTGGGGGGGATTGTAAAAGGAATAGAAAAGGGTCTGTTTCGCATTACTACAAGGGTCGAAGGAGGAAATCTCGTGTGACAGATTGAGGTTTGAGGACTGAGGAAATCAAGAAAAAAAGGGGGACGGGGGGTCGTGCAGCCACGGAGTGAGAGGGTGGCAGACTGGCGAATCGGATAAGAAAGGATTCTAAAGGAGGGGGGTGGCACCTGTAGCTGAGTCAAAATAGGGACGGCGATGGGGATGGGAACGTATAGAGGAAAGGTTCGGAGAAAGGGGGTGAAGGGGGGAGAATTAAAAAGAAGGGACAGGCTCTATGCTGGGTGTTGATCAATATTCCCAGGGAGGGGGCGTCTTGGAGTGGATTCGAGGGCCCTTCACGGGGAATAGAAGGGAAAAAGAAAACTCGTCAAACATGGGGGAAAGACAATTGTCCTAAGAAATGCTTGTTGACCGGGGAGGGATGGGGGGAATAATTCTATATTCTCGTTAGTTACTTGACCAGATCCAAGTGAGAAGGGTATCGGCCACAGAAAGAAAACGGAGGAATAACAGATGGACGGACCTACAGCGGGGGATTTCAAGACAACGGGAGTTAGGGGATAATGAGGCAGAACGTCTTTGAACCGGGGTAGACGGTGAAAAACGTCTGCTGAAGAAAGGGATTTGAAGAATCTAGGAGCTAAATATGAAGGGAGGTAAGAAAAAATAGAGGGTCCACTTGGATCGCTCAAAAAAGCCGGTAGGAAAAGCGTTTATTGTCTTCCGAGAACGATAAATCAGGGAAATCAGGAGGGGTAGAAGGGAATATCAAGGGGGAGGGCCGTAGCGGGTACTCAGTTAAACATAAAGATGCAGGTTCGGGTCTATAGTATGAAAAAACGGGTTGGGGGAGGGGAAGTGAGGGTGAGAGGTGCTGAAAATAAAAGTCCGAACGCGCAGGAGAGGGGCGGGGAAAAAAAAGAGCACCAACAGTCATGGTAAAATCGGAGTCATGGTGGGAGACGTCAAATGGTTTTTTTGAAAACTCGTAGGAAAGGATGAAAGGAGACTTTCAGGAGGAGGACGAGAAAAAAAGGGGTATCTTCATGCTGATTGGGCTGTTCCTCCAGAACCAAACAACACTTTCCTATATAAAACTGAGGAGGAATGTGCTGAAGAGGGGATAGGAGATCACTGTGATAAAGACCCTTCGAGTTGGAACGCACTCAGCGTGACCAGGTTTCCTTACCTGTTCAAGAACTCGGCAAGCCTACGCTAGAAATGGGGCAACCGCCGCCTGCAGCGTAGTGAAAAGAGGATAAGGGCACTGTTCACCTAGGGCTATAGCGAAGCGTAAAAAGGGCTGGAGAAGGGGGGGGTACTAGAGCAGCACAGGGTTCTGGCGGGGTTTCAGATTCGTGGAGGTATTGGGCGCTGGCGGATTAGGTTATCGGAAGGGAGGGTCAGTCAGAGTGGCAAATCTGATTGCCGCATAAAAAGTGACGTCGAGACGGGGGAATACTCAGACTCCATCATAAGTGGGCCAGCTGGACGTGGGGAGTGATGGGGGGTATGCAAAGGATCTAGTTATTGCTTTCTCTCGTAGGGACAGCCTATAGAAAAGGGGTCTTAGCACAAGGAAGAGGGGGTTGTGAGTCCAAACCTAATATGAAAATGATTTCGATCTGGGGACGGGGGGTAGTAAAAAATAGATCTTAATCCAGACGGATAATCATTTATAGGGGATCCGACGTATATCCCATTTGGGGTAAAATTGTTAAGAGAGGGGTGCATTCGAACAAAAGAGGCCAGGTAGAAAAACCCCTGCCAAACTAAGACGTTCATCGACATATGAGGTGATGCAAAAAGGGAAAAGAAATTACTCACGGAGGCTAGCCGTGCAGCTAATGTGGCTGCTTTTAGATGAGAATATTAAACAGACTGGTCGGTGGGGGGGGTGTTTTGGGGTGTGTGGTGTGGGCGGAAGAGTGGGGGGACTCAGTTAGATAAGGGAGGGAGGGACTAGAAAAAAGAGTTTTTTCTCTCTGCTGACGGTTTCGCTTCCCGAGCAATTAGGCGTTAGGGGGGAATGAAGAGTAATTGAGGAGGACAGGGGGGGGGGGGGGATTGATTTGGAATTTCTCTTCAGTGTCAAGAAAAATATTTGGAATTTCTACCCTCAAGTACAGTAGGCGAAAAAAATAGTCGAAAAGGGAGAAAATCAGAAAGGGACTTCTCCAGACGTGCTTATCAAACGTTGGGTAGGAGTCCTCGCAATTGTCAACTAAAAAACAAAAAGAACGGGGAAGAGGAAGTAGAAGAAGAAAAGAAGCTAAAAAAAGGGGAGGAATCAGCCCGGGTGGAGGCTCAAAAAGTGAGCTTTGCTTGCCTTGAAGATAATATTGTCAACGCACGGGCCCGGTCAGGAAGGACTTGGAGGAAAAAGAGGAATTCTGAGAAACGAAGGGGATCACTCTCAGCACGACAAAATGCGCTGATCAACGCGGGGCTTCTGTCAAAAGTCTGTATACTCGTGCTTAAAGACCCCGGAGAAGAAAAAAAAAGTTTGAAAAAGAAGAAAAGCTTTCCTTGCGAGGAGCATTTACACCCGGGGTTTCATGTTCTTTTACATCAAATCAGTAACAGACCGGAAACTAGGAAGGGACTCATTGGAAGATTCTACATTCTGCTTTGGGGAACGGTAATGGGGACTTGCTCGGGGAAAGGGGTCAAGATGATGTAAGAGGGGGTTTCCGTCCATGGAACAAAAAGGTCGAGCGCGGCGTTAAAAGGGGGGGTTTCGCGGTAGGGATAGAGGGAAGATGCTGGAGTGGGATTACTAGGGATTCTATGCCTGAAGTTCGGCGGCATCAGCAGGCACGACCTGAGAGGCGTTTGGGGCACAGCAAAACCACTTTTTCATGGGTTCTAAAGGGATTTGCGGCGAATCCCATAGGGTCGAAATATCGCGTTCAAGCCAAGAATCAAACGGAAAATGACCACGCCCACTGAGTGCGGCTCGTCATGAAACCACAATTATGTACTTATGGGTTTGAGTCCGGGAAGGAATATTGGGAGGCTGAGGGAAAAGAACTTTGCCGTCGTGCTTCTCTAAGAAATAATGGACGAGAGCTACGCTGAAAAGAGAAAAGGGCACCGAAATTTCAAATAGTCGTCCACTAGGACGAATGTTGGCGTATTTTTGTGCGGTTAGACTGGGATGAATGAAGTTGGAAAAGTCAGAGTCACAAGGCCTCTACTGGACTTTTCAGGCATCGAGGAGCTCTACATCTGTGTGTTCACTCGGGGGGGAATCTTCTCGGGACGTGGTCTTCCCTCGCTCCGGTGCGATGTCGTGGGTGTGGAAAAATAATGGATGAGGGGGAATGACCTGGTGATAGAGCTGGGGTCTCGAAGTGACTACTAAGTATCAGAGGGGAAGTGCGCAATGGGAAGAGGGAAAGCAATTGCATGGTGGGGGGGTAGCTCATGACTTTAAATTAACAAAGTATAAGTTTCGTGGGCGACTAGGAAAATCGACTTAGATCAAAAGCTAAAAGGGGGGGTTTTCAAGAATGGGAGTGTGGTTCTTCAGTCAAGAAAGGTGCGGACAAAACTCGTATAGGAGCCAGAAAACGGAAATTCGGGCGCGATTCTAATAAACACTAAGACTAAGCGTCAACAGCAAATGAGACGCACTTCCTTTACTTCTAACCGCCGGGAATGAGAGAGATCCGTCAGTCGAATGTGACTACTTAATGGGGTGGCAGTTGGTACAGGAAAAGATTTATTTCCTCGAGGGAAGAGCTGAAAGAGGAAGCGTGCTTATAAAAAATGTGATGGAAATTCTCCGCGATATGGGATTTGGGCGCAGATAAACGTGAAAAAGGGAGTGAGAAATAAGACAGACTACGGGAGGGTAGCCGAAACGTTTCGGGACCTCGCGAAAGGTGAATGAGAGACAAAAAGAGGACTACCTTTAAAAAGAAAAGGATTACAAGCTGATTACAGTCCCGGGCTACTCGTGTAGATGCAAATAGAAGAACTTCTGTCAGGGGGAGCGGTGGGAGACGGAAGTTTCTGTTGCTTTAGGGGGTATCCCCTTAGGAGTGTATCCCAGTCAAGAGACGACTTGCAAAGCACTTTCGCGTGAGCTGGGGCTACTTTAAGAGTCGCCCGACGACTCCTTCGTCCGGAGCGCACAGGAGAGACTTGACAGAATGCTGAGTTTTCGGTCGAATTCAAAGATCGTTTCCAGTGTGCATCTAGGGTCTTCCATGGTTGGATTCACTAGGGGAAGATTCACTTTGAAGGTGCTGTGACACTCGAGGGGGAGGCTAAGACTACGGGCGCGAATGGGCCGAGGCCCCTCAGAATCTTTGGTGAGGGGTCTTTAACTCTCACGCTAAAAAGGAGACTTCCCCAAGGGGAGAAGAGTAACTGACTCGAACTGCCTACGCTGGGCGTGAAAGTGCACCGAAGTACAGGTATTCTTGGGAAATTGGGGACGAAAGGGGGGGATCCACTATCAAAAAGGAAGTTTAGGGCTCGGGCTTCGACTACGGGCTAATTTACTGGCTGGGTCACGTGTCAGATCAAACACGGCAAAAAGGACCAAAAACGGGAGGGAAGGAGACCCACAGGGAAGAAAAAAAAAAAAGGTGGGGTCGGGTGGGAGGGCGCCTGCTGGTGTTAACTGAGGGGGGGGGGAAGTGAGAAGGATAAAACTTGGCTAATACTGACAGGTAACATCCGAGCAATGACTAAAGAGAGGCTCGCAGAAAAAAAGTGAAAAATGAAATACGGGGAAGAGGAAAGGTAAGGGGGGAGATCTCAGTAGTAAAAAGGAATAAGAGGGGCTTTCTAAAAGAAACAGTATGTAGGTACGGCGGTGGAGGCGCATCGGTGAGGCCTCTTGTTAAAGCGTAGAAGGAGAACAGGGAGGGAAAACGTTAAACCATCGGCCATGAGCCTGTTCAAGACTAAATTATAAAAGGTGGAGGTACAGGCGTTGTGGGGGGAAGGAGAAAACGGTTTTTTTCAAGGGGGGGGACAAATTAGGTTCCTAATTCTTGGATAACTGTCGCTTCATGCACAGAGGAAACCGGGTAACCTGTGAGGGAAAATGGGTCGACAAAAGTCTGGGGCGAATACGGAATGCAAGAGGAGGGACTAAGGAAGGAGCGTGAAAGGTTCAGTTGGAAAGCTATTGGCTTACGAGGTTTGCAGAATACCGAGAGCGAGTGAGGGGGGGAAGAGGGATGGTTCGAAAGGAGATCTCGGTACAAAATGGGGAGTCGTCGTGTCTGGGCTTATAAATGGGGATGGTTAAGTGAGGTTCTTGAGGGGGAGAGTGACGGTGCTATTTACGAAAAGTCTATAGCAGCGCGTAGTGGGAGAATCACAAGAGACGCAGGGTGAATTCTCTGATGGAAGTAATTTGGGAGAAATCAATAAAAACCAAAGAGATAATCAGGGCTTTAACTATCAAGGAGTTTAAAGGGAGTCCTTGAGGGAAAAAAAGTTTTTGGTGTGGACTTTAGGCTGTCGTTGTGCGGAAAGGATTTAGAACGTCAAAGAAGGCAGACAGCGGGAAAGTACTGGGGAGGAGAGGGCAACGGCGCTGTAGTAACTCGCGGGAGGGGAAACGCGAAAACTTTGTGGAAGGTGATCGAGAGAGTGCCCGTAGACAAAAAAGGGGGAAAGGGGGGAAAGGGAGGTCAAACGCTAGCGATAACGACACAGGGAAAAAGGCTGGCAAAGTGAGAGTAACCGCGGCTAAGAAGGGTCGGGGAGAGAGAGCACGTAGTGGGGGGGAGGCTTTCGTTTTGGGAAACGGAGCGTTCATATTGGGCGGAGTACATCTAGTGAGGCAAAAAACTAACTTGGGATAAAGGCCTTGCTTTCATATAGTTGGATTCAAGCATGATTCGTGCTGGTGGATTGTCCTGATCCCACCTTCGACGCCTAAGGCATTCAAGAGGGAGTGGAGTTGCGAAACAGCAGCGGTTGGTGAGTCGATAGGGGGGAAAAAAAAAAATGTGGCCCAAATCTGCCTCGGACATTGATCCGAGTTAGGTTAGGGCAGCGAAAGAGCGAGCCTTCCTCAGGCAAAAAAGACGTAGACCGACAGTCGACTGACAAAAGGCGAGTCTCGGGACTTGCAGACGGGTCATGAGTGACGAAAAAAAAAAGGAAAGGATCCAGGGGTTTTATGACGGGAGGAAAGCGTCGGGTATGCTCGAAAGGGTCGGTTGCGTAAAAAAGACTGATATCTTTGTAGGCGGGGTTCTGGGGCGGGCATGTTCAGCGCAATGCTGGCAGGCGCGTGGGCGCAGCCGTACCGTTCCTCAACTACTAGGGACAAGGAAAGGGGGGGGGAAAAGTATTCGTCTATTCGAAACTGGAGTGAGTACCGAGGAGGAGAGCGGGAAAAGGAAAATCCGGGAGCGTAGAGAACCAGCGGGCGAGACAGCAGAAGTATTGGAAACAGGGCGGAAAGCTGGAAAGGAGTAAGATAATAAGGGGAATGAGCAGGACCGCTACTTAAGGTCCTATTGCTAACGAAAGAGTAGGAAAGGAATGTAAAGAGGGGGGGACAGAAGGTTCACTAGTCGACGGCCAGCCTAGATACCAAGAGAATACTAAAAACGGGAAAATCCTCAACGTGAGGAATGGCGAAACGGCATGAGGGGGAGTTCTAATTTGAGGGGGGCTGGTGAACTCGCTAATCGTGAAAGGAGGGGGTACAGGGACTATCCCGAAAACAAAGGGGATTGGAAAGGGGGTAGTTTCTCGTTACGTATCAAAGGATAGACGATTCGTTGTGAAACGCGAAAGAAGGGGGGGAGTCGATTTCTTTTGACGTCGGGAGACGCCGATACGGGAACTTTGAGGGAGAATAAGAATGACCAAAAAAAAGGGGAGCGTGTAAAATGCTCGGTGTGCCAATTTCAGAGAGGGAAGGGTAGGTCGGGAGTGCGAATAGGGTCCCTAGGTGGGCTAATGAATGATCTCACTCGACCGAAAATACTTCACTATGCCATAAGAGATTGAGGGGTTTCCAGTTGGGAACGCGTAAGGGTATTTCTAGCAGCGTCTGGAGGTGAGGGAGGATCGGCGAGAGGCTTTATATCATCAGGATCAAATCGCATCAAAAGACTAATCAACACTGCGAAGATACAGGAGGGATTGTTGCTTGGCAGGACAAATCCTGGGGGAGGTACGGACAAGGTAATTTACTTAGGGTAGAGACCGCAGGCGTCTATTGG
>Ga0179593_1567059_pt1 | contig 19711 bp, 24 predicted proteins | sample CZODoug2_1_08_16_FD_185931 | JGI IMG/M metagenome (GOLD analysis project Ga0179593, IMG submission 185931) | Vadose zone soil fungal communities from Angelo Coast Range Reserve, California, USA - CZODoug2_1_08_16fungal (PacBio error correction) | ecosystem: Environmental > Terrestrial > Soil >...
CAAGAAGGGGGGTTAAGGAAAAAAATGAGCTAGAACTTGAAGTGGTAAAGCGTATTGAGAATCAACAAGTCGTTGGAAAAAAAAAGCGGAGATCATGGGGGAAAAGGAAAAGGTCGGGAGGACGAGACATTAAGAGCAACCGCAATTGCATGGGGAGGGAGACAGGAAGAAAACTTGGGGAGAGGGTCTCCACGGCATGAAAAAAAAAGGATTTGACGACGCTTCGCAAAGAACGACGACAGAAAAGGAGGACGTCCGTATAGGGTGCGGCGTAAGCCAAACGAGATAGGCACAGGGTAGGAGAAAAATCACTAACGGGGGGGGTTGATCGGCTTTTTTGGCAAAAAAGAAGCCGACGAGAACCCTGAAACTCGAAGCGAGACGTAGGTTATGGGGGGGGCGAGCGGAAAGCGGCGGTCTTGAGAGGGGGGGCCACCGGCTGTTGAAAAAAAAAAAAATTAAGGGAAAGGGGGGGGGGGGGAAGATCGAGGAACACACCAACTAAGCCTGGGGGGAACCCAGTCGAAGAAGAGGGGACGGGGAGGGGGGGCAAGTGACACCTAAAGCCGAACTCGAAGACGGTTTTTCGAATCAACCTATTCTCTGCCCATCGATTGAGGGGAACTTCGGCAGTGTTCGTGAGGTGTACATCATTGTGCCAAAAATGGGGGGCCCAAGAATCATAAAAGCAAAAAAAAGAGTTCCCTGGCGGACAACGGAGCCCCGAGACCGGCCAAAGAGGATTGGGCTCTAAGAAAAAGAGAGACGGTCATTAGAAAGGAAGGGGAGCCTGGGCAAATCCGAAGCCGGACCTCAGAGACTCCTCCGGGGTACCGAAAGGGGGGCTCCAGGGGACGAAGAAATCTCAAGGATAAAGAGGGACCATTACACGAAAGAAAGAGAAACCGGATACTCTTGCCAGGCATAAATAAAAAGAGGGGGGGCAGGTATATGTAAAATGAAAATGGGGGTCTGCCCACCATTGAGAACAGGGGTGAAAATGGAAAAAAACAACCTCAACGTGGAGGGAAAAACTGGCGGCCTCAGACTGTCTCAAGCGAGTTAAAAAAAGTATTCACCGAGGAATCCATCAAAAGGGGGCGAATGTGGAATCTCACGTAGATCAGGGGGGGAGGGGAAGAATTCTCTGAAAGGCTGCCCCCCCTGAACCGACGTCCGGGAATGGTGCGTTGTAATCCGAATACATCGAAATTGGGGGGAGGATCTGGTCTAAACGGGAACCTAAAGAGCTCTACGGAAACTTTCAATCAAAAGTCGAAAGACAAGTCCTCATGAAAACGGACCAGAAAGAAAACAACAATCTTGGGTGGGAAAAAGTTGGTGGGCCGGCTAAGAAATTTCCTCCAAAACTCAGGATATTTTAAGTGAGGGGTTATGAACTTTTGGGTAGGGAAGTTTGGGAAAAGGAAAAGGACCGAGGAAAAAGCGGGGTGTTTCAGGAGCTACCTGGGAAAAAAAAAACAACAAAAAGACACAGCCGAGAAAGGGGCTAAGACTGGGGGACGAGAATCTCGCGCAAATGAAAAAAAAAGATCTTTGGAAAAAAAAACAGTGGGTGTGGGAAGGAGAAACCTCCTGGAGAAGGGGTGGTAATGGCCAGTCAGTGGGGTTGGGAGAACCGGCGAGAGGCAGTAAAAAGTCTCAAAAAATCGAAAACGTGTAGAACGGGGGTTGTGCCCCGGACCTATGAAAAGAAAAAAATGAGGGGAACCAACACCCAAAACGGAGGTAGGAGAAAAGAGGATGGCCCCCCTATATCATCAAAAAAAAAAACGGAAGCCGTAGTAGCAAAACTCAGAAAGCGCGGTCTCACAAAAAGGGCAGGAAAACCCCCAGAAACGAAAGGGGGTATTTCGGGGGAGAAAAACACTGGGAAACTACATGGAAAGGGGGCACGCCTTGTCGCCCTGGAAGGGACGGCGGCTTGTGCTCCGTTTTGCGGGAAGGAAAAAAGCCCTAAAAACGCGCTGGAGAAAAAGGGCTACCCAACTTCCCTACAAAAGGGGGGTCAGAGAAATAAACTAGGGAGGAATACATGGAGGACTGGGAGAACGCCGCCAGGCAAGGAAAAGAGAAAGTCCCCCATGTGGCGGGGAAGTAAACTTAGCTGAAGCGGGCAAAGGGTCAGGTAAAGAGCCTCCCCAAATGTCGGCTGTACGAAAGAAAAAAATAGAAGGCGGGGGGGGGGGTTAGGGCGAAATTGAGCCCGGTTGAATCCTAGGAAAAAAAAAGATCCAGCCAGGCCCCCGAACTCAGTGAAATCGTGCGAGAAAAAAAGGGAACCATGGTGAGGATTCACCTCCTTGGGCCGTCAGGGGGAGGGGGGAAGAGAAAGGGGGCAAAAAGCGACCGACGGGAGAAAGCCTCAAGGGGGCGTACTACGAACGGGGGGTGAAAAAAACAACCACATTGCCATCCTCCCATCAAAGGGGGGGGGGCGAGGAAACTATTTTTATCGGGAACGCTGTGCCGAAATCAAAGTTCAAAGGCTTCCGGTTCAGCGTCGGGAAGAGCGAAGCGGCGCTAGCAGGGGCATCCCCCAAAAATGGGTCTGGGAAAAAAACCCTACAGTAAGGCGATAGTCGAGGAAAAAGGACCTATCAGAGCCATGTCCTAAGAAACGGAGAAGGAAATCCTAGGGGAAAAAAAATCTTTTCGAGGTTGGTGATTCTGCCAGTGACATCGGGTTAATTAAGAACGTAAAACACTAAGAAAAGAACAGGGAATATGGAAATTAGAGGAGTAGAGGAAAAAAAAAAAACGGTAAATTGACGAGGGGCGGGCGGGCGGGACCGCATTAAAATACTATATCCTGGGTGATAAAGCTGGGACGCTCGATATTGTGGAACGAAAAGGCACGTATTTGGACCACCTAAGGGGACAACCGATCAATCTGATAAAAAGTCAATAAATACGATATCGGGGCACAATAGTCCGCCGTGTGAAAAGGAAGTGGGGGGGAAAAAGAAAAATTCTGGGGGGGTCCAGCCGATTCTAACACAGTCTTCGTCAGCGGTCAAAAAAAGGAGGGAATACAATGTAATGATAGCTAGCCCAAGAGAACTGAGTCCGCAGTCTTGGCCGAGAAGTTGAGGAAAGAGCCGCTTAAATACCAAGCAGGGTTCTGAAAATAGACCCTTTAAAGAAAGAAAAAAATCAAAACGCGAAAGAAGGGAACTACCGGAAAATCACGTCCTCATGCATACAGGGGGGAAAAAGAAAATGCATGAGCAGAGTATCACTCCTTGCCATAGCGACAAGTGGGCGGAAGAAAGGGGAAGTCTAAAAGGTTTTCCGTCAGAAACCTGGCCTGGGGGACTGAAGAGAAAACAAAAACAGGATGGGAGTTGAGGAAAAGAGAGAATCAAGACGTTTCTGACAGAACAAAGAGTAAAAATGAAAGTGGGGCAATCCGAAAAGGATGATTTTGAAAATAAAAGCAATTCTTGATAAGCCGAGCTAGATCAAGTTGCATGAAGCGACGGATTAGTGAGACAGGAAAAGGTAAAAAGCACGCTGGTGAGGGAGGAATAAAAAATTGGGGGCCAGGAAAGTTCGTTGATCTCCCAGGTTCGTTTTAAACTCAACCAGGAAAGGGGAGGGAAAAGTTGAAAAAAGCAGGTCGACGTTACAAAGAATTGCTTCCAAGGATACCGGGTGAGCGGGGCAAGCCCTGGTTTGAGACTAGAAGTTCCTGAGTAAAAAAAAGAGAGGGGGGGGGGGGGGGGGGGTGACATCTGGGGGCAACCGATCCACCAAAAACCCTCCTCAGGAAAAAACGAAGAGGGGGGGAACTAGGCATGCGCGTCTTTGGAAAGGGGGGGGAAAAGAAAGACGGTGTGCCGAACTATTCGTTTGGAAGAGAAAGATCGGCACTGGCCGACTCCATCCGAGAAGCGAGCCTGGGGGGAACAAAAGTCCGATTATAGTCGCAGTTGGGGGAAAACGTAAAAAGCCGCCGAACTCTGATAAACCGGGGGAGGAATCACCAAACCTGAAAATCGGTCAGTTAAAGATGGACAAGGGGGGCGGCAGTGGTTCCGGGGGGGGGAGACCTACTTTGGGTCCCTACCGGAAAAACTTCAAAGGAGGGCAAAAAACAGGCGCCGATACCAAAGGGGGAAAGAGGGTACTTGATCGAGAAAAGGTAAACATTCACGATTGGGAAAACCCAAAAAAAAAAGAGTACCGCGCAAAGGAAAGCAGCAGCCCCAAAATGCTCTTGACCAGGGAAAGCCAAAAAAGGGGATCCAGGAAAGGCGGAAAACCAGAAAAAACAAGAAACAGTAAAAAAACCGGGACCGCAGAAGCGGGGAGAGAATAAGACGAAAAAAAGAGGGAGATGTGGTCTGCCTGGGTTTTAACAGGACGACCTTTTGTGTAAAACAACAAGAAAGAAACCGGCCCCGAGCCGAAGAATTTGCAACAAGCACGGGCGAGCGACCATCGGTTAGAACACCGACTAACCAAAAGGAAAGGGGAGAAAAAAGTAAGAAAAAGGTTCGAACACTGGGGTCAAGTATAGAGGTTCCTTGCTCTTACTTCTGGGTTGGGGGGAAAAAACTGGAAAATAACTTACCAAAAAAGGGTAATGAAGTGAAGAAGAAAGCTACCATCAGAAAAAAAATGTGCATATATCGTCGTTACATTTAGGATAACCTACAATCGGGAGGAGGTACGACTCCAAGGACTATCCAGGAACCTAAAAGGGGAATAAGACAAGGAGTAACCAAAAAAGGGGAAACCCTACCAAGCAGCTTGGTGGTCAGCGGGAGGGGGGATTGTAGGACGCCGTCGGTTTACCCGACTGAAAGAAAAGAAGAAATAGGTAAGGGAAGTGTGGGAGAAAACTGGGAGGAAAGGGGGGGGGGGAAAAGTGCAAAAAAGGGCAAAACCAGGATGTTTCTTAAAGCTAAGGAGAAAACCCTGGACATCCTAAAAAACCGTGCGACGGGGGGAGAAAAGGGCACACGAAAAGAATAAAAGGATAATGGGGGACCATTGGGGAAATAGAGAAAGAAACTTGCGCCCCCGGATGGGGGGGGGGAAAGTTGGTGTGAAACCGAAGAAGGAGGAAGCCCGGACGGGGAAAGGGGAAGCATCTTCGAAGGGGGGGGGGGCCAAAAGGGGAAAGCCATAGACTGACTCAAAAACGGAGAGGAAGGAAAATAGGGCTGGTGATGCAACGACGCGATAAGTGGAGTTATCATGCGAATAAATTCGAGCTGGTCTTCACAAAAAAGGAATGGAAAGAAAATCCGGGAAACTAAAGTATTTCAAAAAGGGAAATACAAATATAATGGTGGGTGCAGGCAACCTTATCAATGGTCTCGACGGTCCAAAGAAAAAGAAACTTAGAAGGGGGTGCGGTAAGTTAGGCTGAGGAAAAGAGGGGGCCAAAGGGGGAAATAAAGGCAAAATTTACCGAACCAAAAGCAGAATCCTCAAAGCTACTTTACATAACAGGGAGTGAGATAACAGAAAAAACACGGACAAATCACGAGCAGTAAAAAAAAAAAAGAGGGGTGTTATGGTCGGACCCGAGGTATCCACTCCAAAATCCTTGCAAAAAGAAAAACATTGAACGGGCCATCAGAAAGGGCAATATCGAGGGTTGTAAACTATAATGGAACTTGAGTTGTCATGACTTCAAGGAGACAAAACAGTGGGGGTGCGGTCCGTATCAGGCGAACTCGAAAAAAGAAAAGGCCCAGGCGACAGAATGAAATAAAAAAAAAAAGGTAGGTTTTACAGTTTGCGACTTGGGTTATTACATCCTTGGGAAGGAAGGGTGAAAGACAGTCTGGTGGGGGGGAAAACCGCCCCGCCACACTTTACCAGAGCAACAGTATAGGGTTGGAAGAACCCGGGTTGGGGGGGGGGGGGACCAATGAAAATATCACACCTTGTTAGAGAGGAGGGTTTCAGCAGTCAGCCAGGACGGAAAATGGCCGGTCGTCGTGTAAAGTTTCAGGGAAAAAAAAGGCCAACGAGCCGACAGGGAGACCGGCGATACATCACAAAGAAAAATGTCGTCGGAAGAAAATTCTGTCGAGAGAGTCAAAGACGCCTCTGTCTAATGTCACGGAGAAGTCAGAGTAGAAAAAGAAGAATTTGTACCTGTGGGACGGGGGTTCTCGTTTTGGCCCAGCGGGAATTTGGGAAGGACTGTTCTACCAAAAACGCGGCTCCAACCGAGGAAAGAGGAGAAGATAAAACAAAAAGAGGGTTTTCTAGTTGGCGGGGGGAAAAGGGGTAAAGGGAAAAGAAAAATCAGAACTATATGGGGGGAGAAAACTGGAAGGACTTTTCGGAGAGAGGGGGGCCGTAGCGCCCGCGATTGTGAAACAAAAGAGAGGGCTAAACGCCCACAAAAGGAAAGGGCGGAGCACAATACCCGTGAAAAGCTCGCCAACCCTTCAGCGGGGTGGGGGTAGAGGAAGGGAGAAAGTTGAAGAAAGATAGAAAAAGCGGCAAGGGATCTAAAAACACAAAAAAAAAAAAAAGAATAAGGATTGAATGTGGGAAATGCGCCCACAAGAGGGTACTTCACTTCTAGAGGGGGACTCCCAATCTTAAGGGTCTATGCGAAAAAAGAAAGAAAAGGGCACAAGCTCCTGCAGGGGGGGGACCTCAAAACAACCCCCACAAAACACGGGGGTCGATCAGAGAACTCAAATTTTCCCGCTAAACAAAAAAAAGTTTGCTACCTGACTCAATCAAAAAAGGGAAAAAAAAAAATGGAGGGAGAAAGGAACTGAGAGGAGGGGGAGGAGAAAAAAAAAAAAATCGTTGCCGTGAACGTGCAAGGGGACGGCCACTTCAAGAAGAATGGGGTCGTCAGAAACCGCGTAAAAAAACAACAACAAGGAGAGAAAGAAAACAAGTCACCAGGTTTCATGAAGGCAATAGAGTCGAAAATAAGGGGGGGGGGGGGTCAAAAACGACCCTATTGGTGGAGCAAGCAAATACGTTGAGAAAAAAAAGGAGAAAAGAAAGAAACCAATGTCTCCAGGGACAACGAACGGAAATGTCGTAAGCGGCTTCGAGCCAAAAGTGTCAAAACTATCCCGGGATAGACCCGTGGGCCAAGAGTCTACAAAAAGAAGGGCGGACGTAAATTTGGGAAAAAAACGGACCATGCAAACTGCTTCAAAAAAGGAACTGCGAACTCAAGGGGGAAAGGTGAAAGTAAGCTGGGAAGAGAAGGACATGAAAAAAAAAAAAAAACGGGTAAGAAAGAAGGAGGAGGGACTGACGCGCTGGGGTGAGACAAGGTTTGCAAAAAGATCTACGAAACCACAAAAGAGCGAAAGCGCAGAGGTGTTGCCGATCCATAAAGTCTTCCATGGGAGGAAAAAATTGGCCGCAAAGCTGGAAAAAAAAAAAAAAAAAAATAAAAGGTTATTTTACAATCCGCCCAGCGAGACAAAAGAAAAAAATCGACGAATTGAGACAGTGAGGTCGGATTAAAGGGCCAGACCCGCCGAAAAGAAATAGGGGGTGGCGAATCGCCGATAGAGGGATCAGGATTCCGTTAAGGCGCAGGTCGTAGGACTTGTGCTCCAAATTTGAGACCGAAGGTGTCAAAAAAAATCCCCCCGTCCGCTTAAAAACGACGCACGACCACAAAACAGATATTTTCTACGAGGAAAATTTCGCCGGTCCAGCCGGGATTTTGCGGGGAAAAGCGCAGCAAGAAAGGAACGGCCGAAAACGAGCCGCGGGGCCGGGAGGCCCGGGGCCCGGGAGACGGCAAGGATACCTGCACCAAAGAGCCGCAAAAAATAAAGTGGGAAAGCTGGCAGGAGAGATGAAAAACCGAAAGAGCAAACCGAACAAATCGCTTGGTCACAAAACGTTTTTTGAACAACAAATCGGCGAAGACGGGGGGGGGAGGGGTCGAAAAGGGCCCGCGGCAGCAAAAAAAAAAGTGGGGACCGAACAAAGAGGTGATAAAAAAAAAAGGTTGAAAAAAAAAGGAAGCTTCAAAGAAGAAAGGGACAGGCCCGAAGGCCCCGGCGCTCGGCCAGCCAAGAACAGGAAAACGAATGGTCGTTCATCAAATGGCCCCCAGAAGACCATCTACAAAAGTCAAAATGGCTACATAAGCCATCAGGTTCTGATAGAAATTCGGTGGTACCCTAAAAATGAAGGAACTATATCTAAGTCAAAAACGGGGAAAACGCTTCTGAAAAGTCAGAAATTAAAGACCGAGAGGGCTGTTTAAAATGCCCTTCTTCGGTTTGGAAAAAAGCTCATTTTTTCAAAATCAATAAGCCAGTCCGGAGGGTTAAGGGAATGGATGGACTTGACCAAGGGATATCCCATGAAAGCGGGGGGGGCAAATTAAACGCAGGAAAAGAACAAAAACCCAGGCAACATCAAGAGACTGGGAAATACGAACTTCCAGAATTGGCAAGAAAAGATACCAAAATTCAATATTTGAAAAAAAGGTTTTCCACGAAATAGAGGACTTGCGGCCAGAGGGGGGGGAATGAAAGGGGTAGTCAGCGAATGAGGCAGACCCGATACTCAGAATTTTATAAGGTCAAACGAAGGGTGGGGGGGGGAAAACAATAAAACAAGAAAACAAGACTTTCTCAAAAAAAAACAACCGGGGGGGGAGATTGAAAATATATATGGGGTCACGGGGGGGGGGGACTCGGACGGAGGATGAGTCCCTCCCTTCGGAAAATCAATTTCGCGGTCTTCCACAACCTTGATCCAACAAAAGTAACGGCCCGCCAGGATGAGAGGCCGGGGAGGAAAACGTTCAAATATAGGGTATCTGGGGGACCCTGAGGAGCAATTTCCGCCGAAGGTCCAAAACGTCCTGACTGTGCTCCGGGTGGGGGGGGGAGGAAGGTGAAGGGGAAAAAAAAAAGAGCCGGGAGCATGCTAAGAAAATTCAGGAAAATGCGTAAAAGAAAACAACGCTATACTCAACTGGTATTGGGGCTTAGCGGGCGCCAACAAGAAAAAAGAATCCAAAACTCTTGTGGCCGGTTACGATTCGCCTTTTGGAAAAAAGGAATGCTGGTCATATTCGTGTTACGACGAGAGAGCAAAGGCCCCGGTCAGCACTGGGAAGTCTGGAGGAAGGCCATGGGAGGGGTTCGTAGACGGGGGATCAAACCCGCTTCCGGCCGTCAGGCAATGGAAGTAGAAAAAGGTAACGTTGACGTATAAAGGGAAAAAAGTTTAATAGAAAAAAGAAAACTTGGGGTGGGGCCGTCAGGGGTCCAAAAGCGGCGTTAGACCAGAAAAAAACACTAAAAGTCTACGCGTGAAGAGGTTTTGGGGAAAAAACCCAAAGGTTTTTAAGCCAATCTATCTCCGGGGAAAAAGAAAAAAAAAAAGTAGGGAAGAGGGCCCGCCGGGGTCACAGAGGGCAGCTACGGGCACCAAAGGAGGTCAGCACACAAACTGCCGGCCTGAAGGGGATCCTTTAAGTCCACGCGAGGGACAGCCGACACGGCACCGGACGATTTGAAGAGAGAGGAGGAGTGAGCAGAGGAAGATGGGGGAGACAAAATAGAACAACGTAGGTACCTTGGGATGACTCTTTAAATCACAAAAATTAAGGGGGGGGACCGTCGGTAGGAAAAAAAAAAAAAAAAACCTGAGGAAAGAAATGGCAGACTTCCAACGATTGGAAAAAAGAGGATGGCGAAGAGGCACGGTGAGTTAGTAAAAAACTGCGGGGACCGTCAGCCGCGAATAATATCAAAGGGGTGTGCAATCAAAGCTTCAACTCGTTCTTAAGGAGGGACTCGGATAGTGTCCACCGGGATCGGCAACCCTTGGAGGCCGGAGATACGCCGCGACTAAACTCCCTCGGGTCCTGCGAACAAAACAACAACGGAGAAGCAGGGGTTTCGAGATGACGGGGGCCAGAGAAAAGAGATAAAAATACCCCATCCTTAGGGAGGAGGGCGGATCTTCCAGAGAATGATCCAGACGCCACATCTTTACGCGCAAACTGACCTACCCCTCTGGGAACGAGGGAAGGAATAAAAAAAAAAGCCCTTCATGAAAGTCAGAGAAGCAGAAGAGGCATTCAAAAACAGGGATCCAGAACTGAAGCTAAAAAATGCGCGCCTGGAAGGGGGCTTGGAAAAAGGAATCCTTAACAATCAGGCGTCGACCCAAGGAACGTTGAAGAGAAAAGCTCGTGTGTTTGGGCTAAAATAGACCCGTTGGAATCGGGTACTGAAAAGTCAGTAAGACCGTAATGGAAAAACGGCATTGAAAGAAAAGGAAAAAGGGAGGAAAAAAAAAAAAACAACGGAGGAAGGTGAAAAGAAGAAGAGAAGAAAAGGCCGGGGGTGGGACTCACATTAAAAAAGTGAGACTTGAAGTGGCAGTCCGCAAAACGCCCTATTTTATACTAACACATCAGTTGAAAAAAAAAGCTGAAGGACAATGGGGTTCCGCACCGAAAGGAGGGGGGAGAAGGGAAGATAGGACAGGCGGCGCCGACCAATTAGTTGGTTTGGGGAAAAAAACCCGGGGGGGGGGGGTCTCGCACTCACACAAACGCAGAAAGAAAAGTTTCCGACTGTTTCAATGGGGACCCCATAGAAATAACTAACAAGACTGGCGGGGAGTAACGTGGGGGGGGGGAAAAAAAACTTTCAAGGGGGTCGAAGAAGCATGCAGAAGGGGAGAGAAAAAGAAAAACCCGGGGGACCGGGTTTCCAACAAAAAACATCTCGCCCTTGGGGCAAGTGGCCCCAGATTGAGAAAAGAAAAAGCAAAAAAGTAGAGCATGCAGGGGACCTAAGGGGGGGGCTGGGGCACCTAGTCCGTGGAAAGGTAAACCTAAATCATAGTGGCCAGAGGGGACAATATCCCCGGGGCGAGATCAAAACCTCAAGAGCCGAAGAAGTGAAAGGAAACCCAACGAATCTTAAAAAAACCTTGGCTGGGAAGGGGCCAAAAAGCCCGGCAAAAAAGGGGATAAAGGGTCTATCCCGAGAGTTCCATCTTCGGGGACACAGTTCGCAGGGGGAGAAAAAAAAAGGGTGTACAAAAAGACCAACAAGTGAAAAGGAACACCGCAAAGTCCCAGGTCAAAACGGGAGGGGATTTCTCTTAAAGACTGTCCTTAGAAACTAGAAAACTCGAAGACTCTGCAGACGAACAGGAAAAATAGAACAAGGGGTACTGGCGCCCGAGAAAGTACCTCTTCTCATGGAGCTGCAGTAACACAGGGGGAAAGGAAAAAGGGACCGTAAGAAGCCCAAGGAAAACTGTAAACAAAGAAAACAGGCTCTATCAGAAGCTAAAAACAAAAATGGTGAAAATGTGCTTTTCAAAAAAAGTGTTGTTCACCCAAACCAAAAATCAGCGGGACGGCGAGCACCTACTCTGGCTCTCAAGGCAAACCTAGGGGAAAAAATCATTCCTAACCCGTACTGCCCCCAGGGAGGGGACAAAAGCAAGAGCACTTGATCGGAACTATTAAATGAAATAAAGGGCCTCAAAAAGCGGCAAAGAAAAAACGGTTCTGACTACTTTCCCGACCGTTGATCACATGTTGTTTCATCCAAGACCAGCGGGGAAAAAGGAAATGCAGACCACCCCGCAGTCGTGTAACTGGGGGATCCGAAAGGGAAGTAGCAAGATTCAAACCCAGAAAGGTTAGAACAAAAGAGGAACTACCCGCAAAAACTGGGTTTAAAGCTGGGATGCCGGGGACGTCCTCAGAGGGGGGGGTCTCGAAGACATCATGAACAGGGGAAACGGGTATGTAATTTGGGAATCTGACATGTGTATTAAGTGGGGAAAAACGTATCAATGATCCAGGCGTTTTGGAAGGATAAAAAAAGTTAAACTGAAACCGTAGCAAAAAAAACCCGGGACAACGAAGGACTCGAAAAAGTGGCATCCTGACAAGGCAAGGACCAAATTAAATCCAGTGGGGGGGGGGGGGCCAGGAAGAGAATGAATGGCGACGCAAATGTGGGAAGTACTAAGTGGTGAAGCGACGGGACTTAGTCCGCCTTAACGTGACGGACCAAGGGAATGTAAAAAAAAAAAAGGGGGTGGTTTACCGAAGGGATACCGAAAAAAATCCATCCTCAAACAAAAGTTGGTTCATTGAGAAAGGAGAATTGGTCCAGTTGGACGCACAAAAAAGAGGCGGGAGGAAAAGAATGAAATACTCAATTCGGAAACTTAAAACCACTGGGGGGAACATACAAAAAGAAGGGCCCACGCAAAAGGGGGGGGATACTCGTAAAACCAAACTTTTAAAAAAAGAGAAGTTACTTTGGGGGGTTAAAAAAATAAGGGCAGAACTCCCGAAAATTAGGAAAAAAAGACTGGCTCTGGACTCCGGGGTTTGGAAGGGGGAATTAGCAACGGGGGGAGCAGGGGACACCGTGGGCCAAAGTTCCTCGCAACATCAACTTCTAAAAGGAAAAGAGAAAAAAAACTTGGAAGGGGAGGGAGATAAAGCCAGTCCGCCTAAAACAATACGCAGCAAAACAGCTGTGTGGCGGTCTTTCCTTATTAAGGGGGAAGCCTTCCTACCGCTCAAATCCTCATCGGTAAGGCAGGGGAAAAGTCACGGGCGGGCGCTTGGGCCTAGCAATGTACCAGGATGTCAAGGGTCAAAAGGGTAGGCCCCCTCTGAAAAGGATGAAAGGGGTCCGACTACAACAGGGGGGGGGGGGGGGAAATAAGGTTGGACGATAACAGGGAGCCATGTTATTGAAACACTCACTTGGGGGAAAGGAAACTGACCGGCGCTGGGCCCGATCCGTAATCCAATTCCCGTTCAAGAATGTGATTTGGTGAAAACACCGTTTGGAAAGGCAATGTCATCTTACCTTGTTCCTCTGAAGGGATCCCAGACTCCCCTAGAAGGCGGCTCCTAGGTGGCTCGCGGGAGACTTCGGAACCAAACCGATAGCAGGAGAAGAGAAAGGGAACGCGGCCCATCCAAAAACAGTCGTGCAAAGTTTCTTTCGACAGGAATAAAAACTTTAACTCGGGGGCAACGACTCACTCTGGTCGAGGGAAACGGTCGATATCAGCGTAAAAATACCTTTGCCTTTTAAAGAGCAGTTTGGGCATCAGGTTTAATTAACGTCTTTCAAAACCCAAAAAAGAAGAGGGGAAAAGAAAAAGAAAAATTCACATCCAAGCCGAAGAGGGAGAAAAAAGAAAAAATCTTGACCACAAAACAACGGTTCAGTGTCGGTTTCGGGGAAAACAATGCAAAAGGGGAGTACTAATTAAAAAGGGGACTGGTTGTCGAAATTCTTCCCGCTATATTCTGGAACATGACGGAGAAGGGGTGTCAAAAAAAAAAAGGAAAAGTAGGAAAAGGCAAACTACGGAACAAGAATAGAAAAGAAAGATCACAGCACACCTCTTTTAAAGCCGTGGAAGGGGAAAAAAACAGGGGGCGAGCAGACGGGGGGCCCCAAAAGATGAACAAAAGCATACCGTGGGCGGTTACCACCATACTCCTAAACATCTAGGGGAAGAAGAAAGCTGACGCGGAAAAGAAGGCTAAAGGAAAGCCAGTATTCGGAGGGTTTTGGAATGCGCCACCAAACTCTGGAAAGCCTAACAGCTCCTCGGGGGGACCCGACCGAAGGGGGGAACACAGGGGGGGCGAAACTAAAAGAGCGAAATGCGAGAACCGGGATCCAGACGCCAGAATCATCTTAGTGCCGAACCATTCAGACCGACGTGTCTGAAAGAGCAGGTGGAGGGTTGGAGAAAAGGCGTGAATTGGAAAAAGGGAACGGGCCACTTCGGACATTGGCGAAAAAAAAAAGGCCTATGGTCGTTCAGGGTAACGCTTGGGGCTCCAAACAAACAAAAACAGAAGGAGGAAGAGAAAGATCGAGAAGGCCGTGTGGTTCTGACTCCAATAGTGAAAGGAACTTAAGGGGCCCAGTCCCGAGACACAAGGTTTGAGACCTCACAACTGCAAAAAAAACATCATTTTTAGCGGCGAGATGAATGATGTAAAGACGAAAACAAAGAAATTGTTGAACGGATCAGTAAGCCCCACCGAAAGCCGCGCAAGGGCGAAGGGAGGTGACGTGTATCGCTTCATGTCGGGGTGGGGGAACAAGCGGAGCCTGAAAAGGAGGGGTGCAGAACTTCGACGAGCTCAGACATCCTGCGGACCGTCGGAGACCGGTTGGAAAAAAAAACGTCACACTGGGGGGTATTTGGGGGAAAAAAAAAACTGGGGGGGAAGGCCAACGCCGACGGACGGCTTGGTTCAGGGAGAGGGGGATTTCCCCGATAAAACCCTGCCCAGGGGGGGAAACGGCGACGGAAAGATGCGGCAATCTGGGGGACGGCAAAGTCTGAGCTTGGAAGCGATCAGCGTGTTCAGAACAACTCTGGAAAGGGAACATTCAAGACCTCCTCGGAAGGGAAAACGCCATCGAGAAAACTTATCACAAAAACGAGATTAGATAATTCGGGGGGGGGGGTCAAAGGTGGGGCAGGTCCCTCATCCCGCTCCAAATCCTGAAATAGACTGTCGATGCTCCACCGTAGCTTAAGCGTCTAGGGTGCCATTACAAAATCGGGGGAAGAACCCAGGGAAAATGTTTCCAATGACTTCCGGGAAGGAGTGAAGACAAAAAACGGGCCGATCACCAGTTTGGTTCCACCTAATATATCACGGAAAGGTCCTTCGACGAAGGTAAGGGCCCGTGGGGGAAATAGGAAGGGGGACACGCGGGAAACTAAGCGAATAAGCCGGTCTCCCTGACGGCAGGGGCAATCGACAGGAAAATGCAACGGAGAGTCGACGGTCTCAGGAGTAAAACATAGAAGGAAAAAAAAAAAAAAAAACTATCCGAGCAAGAAAAAGAAGAAGATAAGGAGTCTAACGGACTACTACGGATGGACAAGGAAGAATTGGGAAACAACGGGTTTACCACAACACTACGAAGGAGCACTACTGGGGGACGGCCGGCGGGCGCAAAACGTCGCCGCAGCTCCCAGGGGTCCCGAAACCAGGGCATGGGACGAAAAGTGAAAAAAAAAAAAACTGGACTCACCTCGATCAAGTAGTCACCCTTGCACATCGGGGCGACCCAGTCACCCGAGTGGAAGACATGCCAACCCTACAAACTCAGAGTCCATGAGGCAAAACCAAGACGAGAAAATCCAAAAAGGTGATAATAAAACCGTTTCGGGTTAACCGTCCACCCGGCCTACTGGGTAGGAAAAAAAAAAAAGCTCTACCGTCAAACCTTCAAGGACGGCCAGAAGGAAGAATTGAACGACCAACTCCACCTTTTTAAGGGGGGAGTAGGGGGGAACTGGGAACTTCGGTGTTTCAGTTTGTGCGAACAGGGCCATGATATTTAATGTTTAAGTTGATCCTTTTTCGGAAACCTGAAAGGGGGGGTTAGGGGGGGGAAGTTTGGGTAAGTATCCATTGCTCAAAGAACAATCGCTTTGGGTGACATTGGGTAGCGAAAGGCAAAAACAAAAAGGGAAAAAACCTCTGGAAAAGCAACCGGGAGCCCGAACCACGGTAGGACATGGAAAGACACGGCAGGCAAAAATATATTTTGTGAAGGGGGGTTGAGGGAAAAAAGAGGGGAAGATCGACTTGGGCGGCCCACACCGGTGGGGAGGGTCCGAAAAGGGGTTGTGGGAACGGGAGAAAAAAGTTAACACAAATGGCTTAAATACATTAATCGCGTCCGAAAGGGGTGGGGTAAAACCTAGACAAGAACAAAAAACAGAAGAAGAAAACAAACAAAAAACTGATTAGGTCAAAAGAAGGGCTTGTTAAGATTCGGGGGAAAAAAAAAAAACCGACGCATAATGGAAGAAGTCCGAAATGGGTAAGCGAAGTTGTTGAGAAGAAAAAAAAGTGGGGACAACATCCCCATCCGGCAAGGAAATCTTCAAGAAAAAAGGAAGGATAAGCGGGGATCTGAGCAATGGGAGACGAGGTCGCAGCTCAGGGGGCTTTGTGCTCAAAAGGGTGGGGGGGTAGTGGACAGGGTAGTAGAAAAAGGAGGGGGAGGAATGATGGGGAAAATTCCGGAAAAATGGTTCGAGACTCAACTGCAAACTGAACATACAGGGAAGGAAGGGATGGGGGGGGGGAAAGAAAAAAAAAAATCCGGAACCCTAAAACACCCAGGGAAACAACTTTGTGGCGGGTCGTGGGAAAAGGGGAAGCAGGGGAAACTTGCACTGGGCCAGGGGTGAAAGAGATCCCCCCAAAAAGACAAAAGAGGTCAGGTGTGGAACGCGGGCAGGAAGGAAAAAAAAAAAAAGCTGTAAAGGAGGGCGGAAAAAAAAAAAACGAAGTTTTACTGGACCTTTAATTGAAGCGCCTGCATACGGGGGCAGAAAAATGCAAAAACGGGACAGAAAAACCTTGATCGTCGGGTGGAGAGACAACAGTGGGGAAAAAAAAAAACTTTGAGGATCACCAAAAAATAACTTGGGGGTGCCGTCGTAGAAGGGAATGAAGTTGAAAAAAGAACGGAGAGAAGACTGCGTGCGCCTGCCTGTTGAAAACCCGTGGTTTGAAACGCAGCAGTTGACCATAGAAAAAGCTCTCCTTTTGGTTTTCAACTCTGATCTCCGCCACCTGAAGAGACAAGAATGATCCTGGGGCTTCGGGTCCCCCCAAGTTCGTCCCCCAGATCAACTGCCCACCCTAAACGTGGTCGGCCTCCCTTCTAAAGAAACACAACGAACGGGGCCGGACGGCTTGTCCGGGGCCAAAGGGGCGAGTAAGAATCTTTGGAAGGGGGAAGAACTCGAGCCTCGTAGAAATCAAGAGGGGGGGGTGAACGGGGTGATCAAGGGGAAGGGGGGCCAAGTGGGACGCAGGAAGAGGGGATGGGGGGGGGAACCGTGGGCAGAAAAAAAAAAACTGTACTCAACAACTTAATAACGAACTTAAACAAGTGCCACAGGAGTGGGAAAAGAAGAAGTTCTATCGGGCACAGGGATGGCAGATTTCTGCTTTAAGGAAAGGTCAAGCCCGAGAATAAATAAAAGGAACGACTGGGGGGATTCCAGGGAGGGCTCGCGGGGGGGGGAAATTCCAAAGTCACAGACTCAAGGATTGGAAAAGACGGGACTCAAGTCAACGCCAGATGAGTCGCAATGATTTCAAAAAGAAAACTCCAAGACAGATCGTTCCATCAACATATAAAGGGAAGTAAATTTCGAGGGCAGTGTTCGAAACGGTTGCCAACCTGACAACCAGCTGTCGTATGGGGGGGACGATCCCAAGCCCTGATTAATCAATCCCGGGGGGAAAAAGCAACATCTGACGCGCAACGGGGATACACACTGGAAAAAAAAACGCAGTGAGGTTTGGAAGTCAATTGCCGATGGCCACGGAATGAAATCGGAGCGCAGCGGAAAACAAAAAAAAAAACGTGGGACGGTGACAATTTCTATCACAGAAAACCAACTCATGGGGAAGAAAAAATGACGGAAGAAAAGCGGTAAACGAAAACCATGATCGTCTTCAAAAAAAAAATCGAGGGGGGGGGGAAGTGCTAAAGGAATTAAAGTCTCGCGTTTTCGGTGGGGGAACTCAACGATCGGGGGCAAAAAATAGGAAAGGGGGGACAGGAAAACGGAAAGTCTCAACTTTTTGGACAGTAAGGAACCGACCCCGGATCGAGATAAAAAAAAAAAGGAGGAGGGGGAGGGGGAGATAGAGCCAGGACCCGGTTGGAGGAAAAATTAACGGAAGAAAGGAAAAAGTGGGGAGGACCAGACGCCAGAAGTTGGGGAGACTCACCGGAAACGACGTTTGGAAGAAAGAAAACGGGGATCAACAGAAGGGAATAGCACAGAAAGGAAAAAAGGGATACGGAATCAGGGGAGGAAGCCCCCCGCGGACAAAACGGGAAAATTTAGGTTCTGTGATCGACGTGGTCGAGTCACGGACCACGCAAAATGGCTGAAAGAGACCGAAGCTTCTAACAAAAGGCGAGGACAATGCCGGGGAAGTCGGAAAGACGGGGCTAAAAAAATAACATCCTGGGGAGATCAGATCATAGGGGTAGGATATGGAAAAAAAAAAGAGGGAAAAGAGGGGGAGATTCTTCTTTCCCACCAACCAAAAAAATCAGGGAAAAAAAAGGCGGAACGAGAGGGGGAACGAAACTGCAGCGCGTACGGGAGACTTGGACCCGAGAAAGGAATCTTTTTGGCCGGCCTGGGCAGGGGACAAGAAAAACCCAAGACGAACGCACTCCATCGAGCGAAGGGGGAAAAAGAAAAAGCTACGCAAAAGGGGGACCGAAACCCGCAGACACGCAACTCAGAATTTGCACGATCGGGGAAAATCTCTGAAAATCGGGGCTTAGGCCGCAGGTTATCCTGGAAAAAGCCGACCGTGTCAAAGAAAAAAAGCCCGAAAGGAGGGAGGAAAAAAACCCGAGAACACAGTAAAAAAGATGATCACACATAACTAGGAGTAGACTGGGGAATTCTAACATGACTTTGCTCCGAGGGGGGCGACCAAAGTAACGTAAGAATAAAGGGGGACCCGGCTGCTGGTCTCTCCAGGTCCAGAACCCTTCAGGGGAAGGGGCCCTAGGGGGAGAAAAAAAGGTACCGAGCCGCCGGACCGCCACCGGGATCGCAAAAGAGTGACTGAACTAAAAAAAGAGCAAGGGGGGGTAAGGGAAGGGTGAGGCGGGATGGGTCAAAAACGGGTTAAACCCCAACCTATAAGGAAGAAAAATTCAAAAGGTGTTGACCCCTGAAGGGCGAACTGAAAACTCTTCCGACCTACGTCACCAAGGAGTTTACCCTATGGACTGGATCCAGAAAAACGAGATCAGTGTGGCGGGGGCGTGGAAAGGAAAAAAAGAGGACAAAACCTTGAAAATCATGTCATTCAGAAGACCCACAACAAAAAAAAAGTCACTAAAACAACCCTTCGTTAACCCCGATAACCAAAAAAACCCGAAATGCGGACGGCGATCCAGGGGACCCTCAAAGTCTGGGGAGCATTCGGGCGTAGTGGAAACCCAGTGGGCAAGGTGGCACAAGAACCTCTCTAGGGGGGCCTCCGGCAGGGGTAGTGTGAGAATCCCCTGTTCCCACCATTCCGGCGGCGGGACAAGGGAACGGTAGGAGAGAAGGGGGGGGGAGATCTTCAACGAGTGGGGGGGGGGGTCCATAAAAACACCCGCAACAGGGTAGGGGATCGGTCGGTGTGTTGGGAAGCGCCGCAAAAAAAAAATGTGTAATCCCTATGCCAGCCCAAATACAAGGGGTGTAAAGAGAGGGGGGGGTTGGGGGATTTGAGGAGAGGAAGACAGTTGTTGGGCTTAATTTTGCCTAACATTAACCTCAAAAAAGTGTTCTGGGGGGGGGGTTAAATAAAAGGAAGAAATACCAAAGGAAAAAAAAACCCGGATCAAAACTCCCTAGTTTCGACAGAAACTGTAGCGAAAGGTTGGCATCAAAAGCAATGGGGCAAAAAAAAGAAAAAAGTTGAAAGAAGGGGAAACAATTTTTTTTTACAGTGAGAGTCCTGGCTTGCCCCGGATTGGTAAAAAGGTAAAGTTGGGGTTAAGGGAAAAAAAAAAAAAAATCAAGGAGGGGGGGTGGCCCAGGGAAACTGAACAAAAAAGTAATCAGGTCTCGCATGTGAAGGAAAGGGTTTTGCCGAAAAAACAAGACGCATAAAACA